>CDZV01035348.1_pt1 | contig 52391 bp, 58 predicted proteins | sample 554851 | NCBI WGS metagenome assembly CDZV01 (sample SAMEA3182090, study PRJEB8094) | gut metagenome | biome: human; feature: gut; material: Stool; isolation source: human stools | place: Canada | collected 2013-03-12
AATCTTTGGCAAACCACACCGCCGGATTGTTGTAGGGAGCAGACAGGTAAAACAAAAAAATTTCCGCTGCGTTTGCCAAAACGCCCCCTTTTCACCGTTGTAGTGGTGAACAGCGGGCAGAACACGCCGCCGCAATCGCTATATTGGTGGAGCAAGCCAGTATATCCGCAAACCAGAGCCGCCGAGGAAAGCGGTAGTTTTTTAGAGCAAGATTCTACCACGGTGCCAAAATCCGCATATCTGCGGTTTTGCCCCTTTGGTAAATCTTGTTGGGGAGTGCCTTCCCCAAACCCTGCTATGCGGCTTGTGCCGCTTGAAAATCCCACCAAAAATACTTAAAAAATCGCCCACAAAACGGCGGTAAGTGAAAGGAGTTGATACCCATAGGAAAGCGATACAATACGCCCCACCGAAGCCATGTAGTCAAGACACGCATGACCGAAGAAGAATATGCCGACTTCACGGAACGGCTAAAGAATTATGACATGAGCCAAGCCGAGTTTATCCGACAAGCCATTACAAGGGCGACCATTCGCCCCATTGTTACCGTTTCCCCGGTCAATGATGAACTGCTGTCCGCTGTTGGAAAGTTGATAGCCGAATACGGAAAAATCGGCGGCAACCTTAATCAGATCGCCCGTGCCCTCAACGAATACGGAACGCCCTACAATACGCTGTCCGTTGAAGTGCGAGCCGCCATTTCCGACCTTGCCGCCTTGAAGTTTGAAGTCTTGCGAAAGGTAGGTGACGCTGTTGGCAACATTCAAGCATATCAGCTCTAAAAATGCGGACTACGGTGCAGCCGAGCAGTATCTAACCTTTGAGCATGACGAGTTTACCATGAAGCCCACCCTTGACGAAGCCGGGCGGCTCATACTCCGGGAGGATTACCGAATAGCCACGCTGAACTGCGGCGAGGAAGATTTTGCCGTTGCCTGTATGCGGGCAAATCTCCGATACGGCAAGAACCAAAAACGGGAAGATGTGAAAAGCCACCACTATATCATTTCCTTTGACCCACGGGACGCAGCGGACAACGGCTTGACCGTAGACCGGGCGCAAGCATTGGGCGAGGAATTTTGTGCCGAGCATTTCCCAGGACACCAAGCCATTGTCTGTACCCACCCGGACGGACACAACCACAGCGGCAATATCCATGTTCACATTGTTATCAATTCTCTGCGTATCGAGGAAGTACCCTTACTGCCCTACATGGACAGACCGGCAGATACCCGTGCCGGGTGCAAGCACCGCTGTACGGACGCTGCTATGGAATACTTCAAAGCCGAGGTCATGGAGATGTGCCACCGGGAAAATCTCTATCAGATCGACCTATTGCATGGCAGCAAAAACCGCATTACCGAGCGTGAGTATTGGGCGCATAAAAAAGGACAAGCCAAACTTGACAAGGAAAATGCCGCCCTTGCAGCCGAGGGGAAGCCTGTAAAGCAGACCAAGTTTGAAACCGACAAGGCGAAGTTGCGGCAGACCATACGGAATGCCATGAGCGAAGCGACCACCTTTGACGAGTTTTCCGCTTTACTTCTGCAACAGGGCGTGACCGTCAAAGAGAGCCGAGGGCGATTGTCCTACCTTACCCCGGACAGAACGAAACCCATTACCGCCCGAAAACTGGGAGATGATTTTGACCGTGCTGCTGTTCTTACTCTTTTGGAGCAGAACGCCCACAGAGCCGCCGAAAAGACCGTACCCATACCCGAATACCATACCGCTGAAACAAACCGCACAGAGCGAGGAAAAACGCAGAAAATCGCCCCGACAGGCAACATTCAGAGAATGGTTGACCGTGCGGCGAAGCGAGCCGAGGGAAAAGGTATCGGCTATGACCGTTGGGCGGCTGTCCACAATCTCAAACAGATGGCGGCTACCGTTGCCGCTATGGAGCAATACGGCTTTACCCCGGATGAACTGGACGCAGCCCTTGTGTCTGCCAATGCGGATTTACACAGCAGCTCCGCCAAGCTGAAGCCCATTGAAACGGCTATCCGTGAGAAAAAGGACTTGCAGAAACAGGTGCTTGCCTATGCCAAGACAAGAGATGTGCGTGACGGATTGAAAAAGCAGAAAACCGATAAGGCACGCAAAGCCTACCGGGAAAAGCATGAAAGCGACTTTATCATAGCAGACGCAGCCGTAAGATATTTTCGGCAAAAAGGCATTACCAAGCTGCCCACCTATAAATCGTTGCAGGCTGAAATCGAGCAGCTTACCGCCGAGAAGAACGCCCTTTACAACGAGTACCGGGCAAATAAAGAGCGTGTCCGGGAGTTGCAGACCATGAAAAGCAATCTTTCCCAAATGCACCACGGCGAGCCGAGCCGACAGAAAAAGCATGAACAGGAGCGTTAAAAACCGCCCCGAAATGATACCGAAACCAAACAAAAACAGGGATATGCCCTTACCCCTATCCGCAATACTCCCCGACCTCAAAACAGGGCGTACAGGGCAAAAAATCCCCGAAAATGATACCGAGAAGATACAGTTTTCCCGCCCTATCCGTGATACCCACGGAAACGGCAGAAAGGAGCGTACCAATGCCACGCATGAGCAACAAACGGCGGCTTGAATGGAGCTTTTTCCTCAACCACCGAAACCGAATTACCTATAACGACCTTTGCCGGGGCTGCACCCACGATTGCAAGCAGAGTTTCCGAACCGTGATTATCCTCTGCCACCGGTATTACTCCAAGCGTTGGAAACCAAAGGAGGACACCGCCTATGGCAGATAACCGCAAATATTACTACCTCAAACTGAAAGAAAGCTATTTTGATGATGACGCTATCGTGCTGTTGGAGAGTATGCCGGACGGTATTCTCTATTCCAACATTCTCTTGAAACTGTACTTAAAATCGCTGAAAAACGGCGGCAAGTTGCAGCTTGACGAGAATATCCCTTACACAGCACAGATGATCGCCACTCTTACCCGTCAGCAGGTAGGCACGGTGGAACGGGCGTTAGGGATTTTTCAGCAGTTGGGGCTTGTGGAGCAGCTACACGGCGGCTTGCTCTACATGACCGATATTGAACTGATGATAGGGCAATCCTCTACCGAAGCGGAACGAAAACGGGCGGCAAGGCTTGCAAACAAGGCTTTGCCACCACCCCGGACAAACGGCGGACATTTGTCCGACATTCGTCCACCAGAGATAGAGATAAAGAAAGAGATAGAAAAAGAGAGAGAGTTAGAAACGGGACAAGCCCCCGCCCGCAGCTATGGCAGATACAACAATGTTTTTCTTTCCGATACGGAACTGGACGAGCTGAAAGCGGAACTGCCCGACAAATGGGAGTATTATATTGACCGCTTATCTACTCATATAGCGTCCAAAGGAACGAAATACCGTAGCCATGCAGCCACGATATACAAGTGGGCGCAGGAGGACGAAGCCAAGAAACCGCCGAAAAAAGGCATACCCGATTACACCTTTAAGGAGGGCGAGAGTTTATGACTGAACTTTTTACCGATACCGTTTTGAATATGATGACTACTACCGCAGAGCCGGAGGACTACACGGGCGAGGACGGTCTGCTTTACTGCGGCAAGTGCCGCACGGCGAAAGAAGCCTACTTTCCCAAAGAAACCGCCGCATGGTTGGGGCATGACAAGCACCCGACAGAATGTGACTGCCAACGGGAGAAGCGTTTGGAATGTGAATCCGCCGAGGAACGCAGACGACACCTTGACACCGTTATGGAACTGAAACGCCGGGGCTTTACCGACCTCACCATGCAGGAATGGACTTTTGCACATGACAACGGCAAATGCCCGCAGATGAGCAAGGCACATTTATATGTGGAGCATTGGGAGCAGATGAGAGAAAACAACTATGGTCTGCTCTTGTGGGGTAAGGTAGGCACAGGAAAAAGCTATTTTGCCGGGTGCATTGCCAATGCCCTTATGGAACAGGAAATCTCCGTCCGCATGACAAACTTTTCTGCGATACTGAATGATTTAACTGCCAGCTTTGAGGGGCGAAACGAATATATCGAGCGTCTTTGCCGTTTCCCTCTGCTGATACTTGATGATTTTGGTATGGAGCGTGGCACAGAGTACGGTTTGGAACAGGTCTACAATGTAATTGACAGCCGATACCGCAGCCGAAAGCCGCTGATTGTCACCACCAATCTAAGCCTTACGGAACTGCAAAATCCACAGGACACCGCCCACGCCCGTATCTATGACCGAGTGCTTGAAATGTGTCTGCCTATCCTCTTTACAGGCGAGAACTTCCGAAAGGAAACGGCACAAGCCAAGCTCAATGGACTAAAAGAACTGTTGAAGTGAAAGGAGTTGCCTATGACAGAAAACAAACAGAATAACAATGACCGCACCGACCGCCGCCCGGACTGCGTGACGGAGATCCGCATGGGTAACACCGTGCTTGTTGTGTCCGGCTTTTTCAAGAAAGATACCACAGCCACCGCAGCCGACAAGATGATGAAAGTGCTTGAAGCGGAAACCGCAGCTACACACAAGCCAAGTTATACTGCATGACAAGCCTAATTCCAAAAAATCGTCATAATGACGGGCGATAAAGAAGCAAAATTCACATTTACCAGCTATACAGACAGCCGCCCCGTGTGATATAATTTCCTTACGGAATAGCGGGGCTGGCTGTCGGAAATGGAGGAAACCATGATTAGACAGACAACCCAAAACCTCATTACTGCCCTTTATCCGAGATTATCCCATGAAGATGAATTGCAGGGCGAGAGTAATTCCATCTCCAACCAGAAGCGTATTTTGGAAAGCTATGCAAAACAGAACGGCTTTACCAATCTCCAATGGTACACGGACGATGGGTACTCCGGTGCGAACTTCCAAAGACCCGGTTTTCAAGCCATGCTTGCGGATATTGAAGCCGGGAAAGTCGGAACGGTCATTGTCAAGGATATGTCGAGATTAGGGCGAAACTATCTCCAAGTGGGAATGTATACGGACATGATTTTCCCACAAAGGGGCGTTCGCTTTATCGCTATCAACGATGGAGTGGACAGCGCACAGGGCGACAATGATTTTGCCCCTCTGCGTAATATCTTCAACGAATGGATGGTGAGAGATACGAGCAAGAAAATCAAGGCAGTTTTCCGCAGCAAAGGCATGAGTGGCAAGCCTATCACAAGTCAGCCGGTCTATGGCTATCTCAAAGGCGAGGACGGACGCTTTATCGTGGACGAAGAAGCTGCCCCGGTCGTCAAGCAGATTTTCAGCTTGTGCCTTGCCGGGAACGGTCCGACCAAAATCGCCCGTATATTGACCGAGCAGCAAATCCCAACACCGGGTACATTGGAATACCGCAGGACAGGCAGCACACGCCGTTACTACCCCGATTATCCCTACAAGTGGGCGACCAACACGATTGTCCATATCCTTGAACGCAAGGAATATCTGGGGCATACGGTAAACTTCAAGACCGAGAAAGTGTCCTACAAGGTCAAATCAAGCGTGGAAAATCCCGAAGAAAAACAGGTCATTTTCGAGAATACCCATGAGCCAATCATTGACCTTGCCACATGGGAGCGTGTGCAGGAATTACGCAAGCAGCGCAAGCGTCCAAACCGCTATGATGAAGTCGGTCTGTTCTCCGGCTTGCTGTTCTGCGCCGATTGTGGGAGCGTCCTCTATCAGCAGAGATACGAGAACAAAACCCGAAAACAGGATTGCTACATCTGCGGCAACTACAAGAAGCGTACCCACGATTGCACCGCACATTTTATCCGCACCGACCTTTTGACTGCGGGTGTGACCGCCAATCTGCGGAAAGTGACAAGCTATGCAGCCAAGCATGAAAAGCAGTTTATGAAGCTGCTGATCGAGCAGAACGAGGACGGCGGCAAACGCCGCAACGCTGCCAAGCGAAAGGAACTGGACGCAGCCGAAAAGCGGATTGCGGAGCTGTCCGCTATCTTCAAGCGGCTTTATGAGGACAGTGTGACCGGGCGTATTTCTGATGAACGCTTTGCGGAACTTTCCGCAGACTATGAAGCCGAACAGAAACAGGTCAAGAGCCGTGCCGCCGAACTGCAAGCGGAACTGGCAAAGGCACAGGAAGCCACGGTTAATGCGGAAAAGTTTATGAAAGTTGTCCGCAAGTACACCAGCTTTGAGGAATTGACCCATACCCTGCTGCGGGAGTTTATTGAAAAAATCGTTGTCCATGAGTGCAGCTATGACGAGAACGGCACACGCAGACAGGACATTGATATTTATTACAGCTTTGTCGGCAAGGTAGAACTTCCCGACGAATAATGCCCGACCTATCCGACACAGTAGCTAAGTGCCGGATGGGAACGGCAAAAAAATTTTACACTTCTATTGCTTCTTTATCACACACAAGTAAAGGGGGAGGGGATGTAGTCCGCCAGATAGATGTTGTCCTCCAACCGCACGGCCCCCACCAGGCGGCGGCGGAGCCGCAGCAGCGAGACCACGCTGTAAAGGAGCAGCAGGGCCATGCCGGTCAGCCACGTCAGGGTCAGGACCGCCACCGGGCCGCTGAGGGGTGAGACCGGGGCAGCATCAGGCTGGGTCACGCTGGGGGCGGTGCTGACGATGTTCTCGCCGGGTTCCGCCGGGAACGGCTCTTGAGGCAGCGGCATCACCGTGGGGGCCATATCGCGAACGATGTCCGCCGGGACATACTCCACCACGCTGGTAACGGCACTTCGCTCCTGTGCCGGAGCGCCCAGCGCCCCCAGCAGGGACACGGCGGAGGTGACGGACACCGGACACAGCAGCCGGAACAGCACCACCGCCCACAGGGCATAGGAAAAGACCTTGGGGGCCCGCCGCAGCAGCAGGCGGACTGCCAGTACCGCCAGAATCACCACGCTGGCGGTGAGGCTCATATTACAGACGATGGGAAACAGCCGGTGCATTACAAACTCGCCCATACGCTACCTCCTGTTCTGATCGATCAGCTTTTGCAGCTCCGCAATTTCGTCCTCTGTCAGCTTTTTTCGCCGGGTAAACGCCGTGATAAACGCGGGCAGGGATCCGGAAAAGCTTTCCTCCACGAATTGCTGGCTCTGGGCGGTGTCATAGTCCGCCCGGGACAGCCGGCTGGTGACGGTGCCGCCCTCGTTTTGGAAGATGCCCCGGTCACACAGCCGTTTCAGAACGGTGTAGGTGGTGGACTTTTTCCAACCAAGGGCCTCCTCCGCCAGTCGGACCAACTCCGTGGAGCCGACCGGCTCCCTGTCCCAGATGATCTCCGCGAACCGGGTCTCCACCGGCCCCATTTTCAAATCGCTCATAGGTTCACCTCCGAGGTTTACTACATGTAGACCTTCTACTTGCAGTCTACAATGTGTAAACCAAATTGTCAAGGGGCTTTCAAGGAAAAAACGCCGGGAGAGCGGCATGAAAAAGGAAATCAGCGTGTCGAAAAAGCCTTTTCGTCCCGCTGAACAAGTTTTTAGAACTTTATAAAAGTTCTGAAAACTTAGGATTTCAATGGCGCAGGACACCCTTCTTGGGTTTCCCGCGCACACCCTTCCTTACCGTCGCGGAGAATTTACCGCTTTATTGACAGTCTCAAGAAATGTCAGTATGTTTCTATACAAATGCAGAAGAATACTTGACAAAAGAGAGAAAAAGCAACATAATAGTACCAGTTTTGGGCAGCACAATGTTCTGTGACGACCGTTTGGCCGTCGCTTTTTTATGCGGCGGCGGGGAACTGTCTGCCGTCCGGACCGCTGTCCGGCTATGACGGATAATAAAAGGAGCCTGCGGGAAAATCGCGGACTCCGTGATGAAAGGATACCGACATGATCACAGTCAACAATGTAAGCATGAACTTCAGCGGCCAGACCCTGTTCAAGGACGTGGAGCTGAAGTTCGTTCCCGGCAACTGCTACGGCATCATCGGCGCCAACGGCGCCGGCAAGTCCACCTTCCTCCGCATCCTCTCCGGGGATCTGGAGCCCACCACGGGCGAGGTCATCATCCCCAAGGAAGAGCGGATGTCCATTCTGAAGCAGGACCATTTCCAGTATGACGCCTACACCGTGCTGGACACGGTGATGATGGGCAACCAGCGCCTCTATGACGTGATGAAGGAGAAGGACGCCCTCTATGAAAAGGAGGACTTCACCGACGAGGACGGCGTGAAGGCCAGCGAGCTGGAGGCCGAATTTGCCGAAATGGGCGGCTGGGAGGCCGAATCCGACGTGTCCCGGCTCATTCAGGGCCTTGGCCTCTCCAACGATATTCTGTACAGCGAAATGTCCAGCCTGACCGCCAAGGAAAAGGTGAAGGTGCTGCTGGCTCAGGCGCTGTTCGGCAAGCCGGACATCATCCTGCTGGACGAGCCTACCAACCATCTGGACATTCAGGCCATCGAGTGGCTTGAGGACTTCCTGATGGATTGCGAAAGCCTGATCCTTGTGGTGAGCCATGACCGTCACTTCCTGAACACCGTCTGCACCAACATCGTGGACGTGGACTACGGCCATATCAAGATGTATGTGGGCAACTATGAGTTCTGGTACGAGTCCAGCCAGATGGTCCAGCGGATGATGAAGGACCAGAACCGGAAAAACGAGGAAAAGATCAAGGAATTGCAGCTGTTCATCCAGCGCTTCTCCGCCAACAAATCCAAGAGCAAGCAGGCCACGGCCCGCCGCAAGCTGCTGGACAAGCTGACGGTAGAGGAAATGCCCGCCTCCTCCCGGCGGTATCCCTTCGTGGGCTTTACCATGGAGCGGGAGTGCGGCAAGGAGATCCTGGCGGTAGAGGGCCTGAGCAAGACCGTGGATGGCCGCAAGGTGCTGGACAATGTGTCCTTCCGAGTGAACAAGGGCGATAAGATCGCCTTTGTAGGGGAGGACGAGTTGGCCAAGACCACTCTATTTAAGATTATCATGGGCGAGCTGGAGCCGGACGAGGGCACCTACAAGTGGGGCACCACCATTACCACCAGCTATTTCCCCCTGGATAACTCCGCCTTCTTCAATGACTGTGACTTGAATCTGGTGGATTGGCTGGCCCAGTTCACCCCCAAGATCCCGGAGGCCAACACCGAGTCCTTCAAGCGGGCCTTCCTGGGGCGGATGCTGTTCTCCGGCGACGATGTGTTCAAGCCGGTGAAGGTCCTCTCCGGCGGCGAGAAGGTCCGGTGTATGCTCTCCCGCATGATGCTCTACGGCTCTAACGTGCTGGTGCTGGATCAGCCCACCAACCATCTGGATCTGGAATCCATCACCGCCGTCAACAACGGCCTGGTGGACTTCAAGGGCGTGGTGCTGTTTTCCAGCCATGACCACGAGTTCGTGCAGACCATCGCCAACCGCATTATGGTGCTGGAGGACGGCAAGCTGACCGACCGCCTTGGCACCTACGAGGACTATATCGCCTCGATGGCAAATGCTGCTGAATAACCCAACCCGGGGACTGCTTAAAAAGCAGTCTCCGTGTTTTTTTACGAAAGCAATGACAAAACGAACCGGAAGATACCGTTTGCCGGCCTGCGATAAAAATGCGGTCCAGATCCTTTTAAATAACGGTGCCGGGCATAATACTGGCGAAAATTGAGAAAAACACAGATTTTACCGTTTTTATTTCCGCATAGCCGTTCCTTTTCGTGTCAAACTATGCTTGCGATACCCAAGTGACCCACACATGTAAGAGATTGAAAAGGAGAAACTGTTATGTCCAGTAAGAACACCAACAAGATCAACGTTCCCGAGGCCCGCGCTGCTATGGATAAGTTTAAGATGGAAGCCGCCGCTGAGATGGGCGTCAATCTGAAGCAGGGCTACAACGGCGACCTGACCAGCCGCGAGGCCGGTTCCGTGGGCGGCCAGATGGTCAAGAAGATGATCGAGTCCTACGAGAAGAACCTGTAAGCGTCTGCGCAGAAGGAACTTCTCTGGAAAAAGGAAGAGCGGACGGCTGTCCGCTCTTCCTTTTTTTCACAGGATATGCTATAATACCACGTTACTTACTTGTTCTGATTTTCGGCAAAAGAAACGGTCCGGGGGAGGGATTCGTATGGAAAATATCCATCGGGGACATCGTGAAAAAATGCGGCAGCGTTTTCTGAAAAGCGGGCTGGAGGGCTTCGCGGATCACGAAGCGTTGGAGCTTTTGCTGTATTACGCCATCCCCCGGCAGGACACCAACCCCATCGCCCACCGGCTCATGGATCGCTACGGCTCCCTGACCGCCGTGCTGTCAGCCCCGGCGGAGGATCTGAAAAAAGTGGAGGGCATCGGCGAGAGCGCAGCGGTGCTGCTGAAGGTGGCGGGGCAGATCGGCCGCAAGGCCCGCCTGGCGGACGCTGTTCAGAGCTGTCCCATGACAGATGTGGAAACTGCGGGCGCCTACTTGCTGGAACGGTACGCCGGGGAGACCCACGAGATCGTTTACGAATTGTGCCTGGATCGAAAGGGCAAGCTGTTAGCCTGCAAGCGGCTCAACGACGGCGGGGCGTCCTCCGCCGCGCTGGACATCCGGAAGGTGGTGGAGAATGCCATCCTCACCTCTGCCAGTACGGTGATCCTGGCTCATAATCATCCCAGCGGCATTGCGCTGCCCTCGGACGATGACTGCGCCGCCACCACCCGCGCGGCGCAAGCCTTGCAGACCATCGGTGTTGCATTGGCGGACCACATCATCGTGGCGGATGACGATTTTGTATCCATGGCCCAGAGTGGCTACCTGACCTCATGGGAGCACCTGTGACCGGGCGGCTCCCTGTAGACAACGCAATAGAACAAGTGTTTGAAATTTTAGAAAAGCTGTGGTAGAATAACCGGGAAACGGGGAGAGCCACAGACTGTCTTTGCGAAGGGGGAGAGAACCATGCAGATCCGGCGTGGACGGGAGGCCGACACGGAGCGGCTGGTGGCTCTGGCGGGCCAGATTTTTGAAACGGAACAGGAGATCCCCCGGGCGCTGACCCCGCTGCCGCCGGAAAACCGCCCTCAGTGGTGGTGCGTGGAGGAGGACGGGACACTTCTGGGCGGCGTGGCCCTGTATTGGGAGGACGACGCATGGCACATGGGCCGCTTCGTCATCTCCCCGGAACTGCGGGGGCGTCATGTTGGGACCGCGCTGCTGGAAACGGCCCTGACGGACATTTTTGCGCAGGACATCCGGGAGGTCATCATGGAGGCCCGGGATACCACGGTGCATATCCTGAAAAAATTCGGCGCGGAGACCACCGGCGCGCCCTTTTCCTTTTATCGGGGCACGGTAACGCCCATGCGCCTGACCCGTGAGGCATTTTGGAACAGCCACACCGGCGGGCAGATTTGAATGTGACGGAGAGACGGCTATGCCGAAATTTGAAGTAGTATCCCCTTATCAGCCCTCCGGCGACCAGCCGGAGGCCATCGACGCGCTGGCGGCGGGCATCGAAAACGGCTTGAAGGAGCAGGTCTTGTTAGGCGTCACCGGCTCCGGCAAGACCTACACCATGGCCAAGGTCATTGAGAAGGTCCAGCGGCCTACGCTGGTGCTGGCCCACAATAAGACACTGGCAGCCCAGCTTTGTGCGGAATTCAAGGAGTTTTTCCCCAACAACGCCGTGGAGTATTTTGTCTCCTACTACGATTACTACCAGCCGGAGGCCTATATCCCCCACACGGATACCTATATTGCCAAGGACGCATCTACCAATGATGAGATCGACCGCCTGCGGCTGTCCGCTACCTGTGCCCTGTTGGAGCGGCGGGACGTGATCGTGGTGTCCTCCGTGTCCTGCATTTACGGCTTGGGCGAGCCGGACGACTTCGCCCAGATGGTGATTTCTCTGCGTCAGGGGGCGGAGTGGGACCGGGACGAGCTGCTGCGCCGTCTGGTGGAGAACCGCTACGAGCGGAACGACGTGGCCTTCGAGCGGAACCGGTTCCGGGTGCGGGGGGACACGGTGGAGATCTACCCCGCCTACTATAAGGACCACGCCATCCGGGTGGAGTTCTTCGGGGATGAGATCGACCGGATCTCCGACTTTCACCCCCTCACCGGTACGGTGAACCGGGTGCTGAACCATGTGGCCATCTACCCCGCCAGCCACTACGTCACCACCAAGGAGAAGATGGAGAAGGCCCTGGGCCAGATCCGGACGGAACTGGAGGACCAGGTAAAATATTTCAATGACAATGAGATGCTGGTGGAGGCCCAGCGCATCCGCCAGCGGACGGAATACGACATGGAAATGATGCGGGAACTGGGGTATTGCTCCGGCATCGAGAACTATTCCCGGATCATTTCCGACCGTCCGGCAGGCAGCGCCCCTATGACCCTGCTGGACTTCTTTCCCGATGATTTCCTGCTGTTTGTGGACGAGAGCCATGTGACGCTGCCTCAGGTCCGGGCCATGTACAACGGCGACCGGGCCAGAAAGGAATCGCTGGTGCGGTACGGCTTCCGCCTGCCCTGCGCCTTCGACAACCGGCCTCTGAAATTCGAGGAATTTGAGAGCCGCATCGGTCAGGCGGTGTTCGTCTCCGCCACGCCGGGGCCCTACGAGCGGGAGCGGGCGGACAACATCGTGGAGCAGGTCATCCGCCCCACCGGACTGCTGGACCCCCGGGTGGAGGTGCGCCCGGTGGAGGGCCAGATCGACGATCTGATGGAGGAAATCCGCGCCCGGGCCAAGCGGAACGAGCGGGTGCTGGTGACGACCCTCACCAAAAAGATGGCGGAGGATCTGACGGAGTTTTTCCGGGCCAACAGCATCCGGGTACGGTATATGCACGCTGACGTAGCCACCATCGAGCGGATGGAGATCATCCGGGATCTGCGGCTGGGCGAGTTCGACGTGCTGGTGGGTATCAACCTCCTACGAGAGGGTCTGGACCTGCCGGAGGTCTCCCTGGTGGCGGTATTGGACGCCGACAAGGAGGGCTTCCTCCGCAGCGAGACGTCCCTCATCCAGACCATCGGCCGGGCGGCCCGGAACGCGGAGGGTCTGGTGATCCTCTACGCCGATACCGTCACGCCCTCCATGCGGGCGGCTATGGACGAGACGGAGCGCCGCCGGAAAATTCAGGACGCTTACAACAAGGCCCACGGCATCGTACCGAAGACCATCATCAAGGATGTCCGGGAAATTCTGGAGATCTCCAAGAGCGAGGACACCGGCCGCAAGACCAAGGGCAAGCCCAAAAAGCTGACGGACGCGGAGCGGGCGGCGGAGATCGCCAAGCTGGAGCAGGAGATGAAGGAGGCTTCCAAGCTGCTGGAATTCGAGTACGCAGCGGTGCTGCGCGACCGGATCATCGAGCTGAAAGGCGGTAAGTGACCCGGGGGATGCCGGGGTAAACGCCCCGGTGACACAGTCGAAACTTGCCATTTTCGAAAACAAAAAGTATAATACTTTCGAAAAATACAGGAGGTATTTATGGAAGAGCGCTCAAAGCTGCAAAAAGCTGTCCTGATCTCCATGGCGGCCATGGTGGTGCTGTTTGGAATCCTGACGCTGATTTCCCATGTCCGGAAAGGCGTGGAATTCGAGGGCGGACTGCTGCGCCGGACGGAAACGGAAGAGTCTGTGATTTACAACGGCAAGGTGCGGGGGGAGCAGGTGGAGATCACCGTGCGGGCCGCCGGGAGCGGAAACCTGACGGAGGTGGACTTCCGGATCGGAAACCGCATCCAAGATGACTGCACCCTGGAAACCGGCCTGCCGCCCATTCAGGCGGAGCAGCTGGGGCCTGTGGAGCACATCCGCATTACCAAAAACGATAGCCTTCTCTTTGAGGGCGGCTATGATCCGGAGTACGGCATGGGCTGGTACGACCTGGACGGGAACTGGGATCCCTTTACCATGTCCGTTTCCTATAGCAGCACTGCTGGAGACGATTACTGGGAGCATTATGAAACGGATAGAGGGACGATTCTCAGCTTTGCCCGTGGGCCGCAGCTGGTGAGCCGGGGCAGCTGGGAGCTGTATTTTGCCATGCTGCTGCTTTCCGCCCTGCTGGCGCTGGACGCCGCCTTTCCACTGGTGATTTTCCATTGGCAGCATATGTGCGATGTGAAAGACCCGGAGCCTTCGGACTTCTATCTGGGAATGCAGCGGGCGGGCTGGTGCGTTTATCCCTTTTTGATTCTCATTGGGTACATCATCGCCCTGCGGGTGCTGCCGTAGCCGACTGAAAACGGGGAATTGACCAAAAGCAAGCCAATATATGTCCGAACGGGCATTTTACATACAGAAAAACACAAAAAACATTGCAAAGGAAAACATACTATGGAACACACAAAAACCAAGGGGTGTCTGGACAGCCTGACCTTAAAGCTGCTGGCCATGGCCCTCATGCTCTGCGACCACCTGTGGGCCACGGTGCTGCCCGGCGTCATGTGGCTGACGGCGGTGGGCCGCATCGCCTTCCCCATTTTCGCCTTTCAGGTGGCGGAGGGCTTTCAGCGCACCCATGACCGGAAAAAATACCTGCTGCGGATGCTGGTCTTTGCCCTGATCTCTGAGATCCCCTTTAACTACCTGTACTACTCCTCCCCTGTGTTCCCCTTCCATCAGAACGTGATGTTCACCTTCTTCATCGCCCTTCTGCTGATGCTGGGGCTGGAAAAGGTCCGGAGCAAGGGGGCGGGGCTGTATATCCTCGCCGCCGTTTTGAGCCTGCCCGTGGGCTATTTCCTGGGAACGCTCGGCATGGTGGATTACTACGGCAGCGGCGTGGTCACGGTGCTGATCTTCTACCTCTGCCGCCAGATCCCCTACGGCTGGATCGGCGAGGTGGCGGGACTGGCCTTCCTGAACTGCAAACTGCTGGGGGGCATGACCATCCCCCTGACGCTGGGGAGCTGGACCTTGGAATTCCCGGAGCAGGGCTTGGCGCTGCTGGCCCTGATCCCCATTTGGCTGTATAACGGCAGACAGGGCGCTCACAATAAGGCCATCCAGTATGCCTGCTACGCTTTTTATCCCGCCCACATGCTGATCCTGGCATTGCTGCGGATGTATTTGTAAGAGGTGAGATCTGTGTCCAAGCACAAGGAAGAAAAAACCAACGTCATGCGGACGCTGGAGCAGAAGAAGATCGCCTACACGCCCCATGAGTACCCGGCGGACGGTCCGGTGGACGGCGTTTCCGTGGCATCGTATCTGAATCAGGACCCGGAGCAGGTGTTCAAGACCCTGGTAACAAAGGGCGCCGGCGGCGGATACTATGTGTTCGACATTCCGGTGGCGGAAAATCTGGATCTGAAAAAGGCAGCCAAGGCGGTGGGGGAGAAATCCATCGCCATGCTGCCGCAGAAGGAGCTGCTGCCCCTGACGGGCTATGTCCACGGCGGCTGCTCCCCGGTGGGCATGAAAAAGCAGTTCCCCACGGTGTTCCACGAGACGGTGGAGCTGTTCGACACCATCTGCGTCTCCGCCGGAAAGATCGGTGCGCAGGTGGAGGTCGCCCCGGCGGACCTCATTGCCCTGTTGGGGGCGCAGACGGCGGACATTACTGCGGAATGAATATAAAAGTTTGAAAAAATGTCATTTTTGCAGATTTAAACGCATAGTTGACATTAAAAAATGGTTTGTGTATGCTATGACCGAAAACCGGTTTTGACTACATGAAACAGGAGCGGAAAAGCAGATCATGCAGGAAAATATCATTGTAAAAGGTGCCCGGGCCAATAACCTGAAAAATATCGACGTCACCATCCCCCGGGACAAGCTGGTGGTGATGACCGGCGTGTCCGGCAGCGGCAAATCCTCCCTGGCCTTCGATACGATCTACGCCGAGGGCCAGCGACGGTATGTGGAGAGCCTTTCGTCCTACGCCCGGATGTTTCTGGGCCAGATGGACAAGCCGGACGTGGACTATATCGAGGGCCTCAGCCCCGCTATCTCCATCGACCAGAAAACCACCAGCAAAAACCCCCGGTCCACCGTGGGCACCGTGACGGAGATCTACGATTATCTCCGTCTGCTGTGGGCCCGGGCGGGTACGCCCCACTGCCCCAACTGTGGCAAGGAGATCCGCCAGCAGACCATCGACCAGATCATCGATCAGGTGCTGGCGTTGCCGGAGGGAACGCGAATTCAGGTGATGGCTCCGGTGATCCGGGGCAAAAAGGGCGAACACGCCAAGGTGTTTGAGGATGCCAAGCGCTCCGGCTATGTCCGGGCCCGGGTGGACGGCAGCCTCTACGAGCTGGACGAGGAGATCAAGTTAGAGAAGAACAAAAAGCACTCCATCGAGATCATCGTGGACCGGCTCATCATCCGACCTGACATCCGCCAACGGCTGACGGACAGCGTGGAGACCGCCGCCAAGCTCTCCGGCGGACTGGTGATCGTCAACCTTCTGCGGGAGGAAAAGGACCTCTCCTTCTCCCAGAACTACGCCTGCGAGGACTGCGGTATCTCCATGGAGGAGCTGACCCCCCGGATGTTCTCCTTCAACAATCCCTTCGGCGCCTGCCCCACCTGTACCGGTCTGGGGAACCAGTTGAAGGCCGACCCCGCCCTCATGATCCAAGACGGGGGAAAGTCCATTTTGGACGGGGCGATTCAGGCCAGCGGCTGGAACAATATCCGGGGAGACGGTATTTCCCGGATGTACTTCGATGCTTTGAGCAAAAAGTACAAGTTTTCCCTGACGGAGCCGTGGAACAGTCTCAGCGATGAGGCGAAAAACATCATCCTCTACGGCACCAAGGGGGAGACACTGGAGCTGCACTATGACCAGCCCCGGGGCAAGGGTGTTTTGAAGCAGGCCTTTGAGGGCATCTGCAACAACATCGAGCGCCGCTATAAGGAGACCCAGTCCGATGCCAGCCGGAAGGAGCTGGAGGAGTTGATGAGCGAGTGTCCCTGCCCGGACTGTCAGGGCCGCCGTCTGCGGAAGGAATCCCTGGCGGTCACGGTGGGGGAGAAGAATATCTACGAGTTCACCACCCTTTCAGTAGAGGACGCCCTCGCATGGATGGACGGCCTGACGCTGACGGAGCAGCAAATGCTGATCGCGGATCGAATCCTGAAAGAAATTCGCTCCCGGCTGGGCTTTTTGAAGTCCGTGGGCCTGGGCTATCTGACGCTGGCCCGCAGCGCCGGGACCCTCTCCGGCGGCGAGAGCCAGCGGATCCGGCTGGCTACCCAGATCGGCAGCAGCCTGATGGGGGTGCTGTATATTTTAGACGAGCCCTCCATCGGACTGCACCAGCGGGACAATGACAAGCTGTTGGCGACGCTGAAAAACCTCCGGGATCTGGGCAACAGTCTCATCGTGGTGGAGCATGACGAGGACACCATGCGCTCCGCCGATTACCTCATCGACATCGGCCCCGGCGCCGGTGTTCACGGCGGTCAGGTGGTGGCAGCAGGCACTCCGGTGGAGGTGATGGCTAACCCCGACAGTCTGACGGGGCAGTATCTGTCCGGAAAGAAGAAAATTGAGGTGCCTGCTGTCCGCCGTCCCGGAAACGGCAAGGTTTTGAAGGTCATCGGCGCGGCGGAGAACAACCTCCGCCACATCGACGTGGAATTCCCGCTGGGGACCTTCACTGTGGTCACCGGCGTGTCCGGCAGCGGTAAGTCCTCTCTGGTGAACGAGGTGCTGTTCAAGCGCCTGGGCGCGGAGCTGATGCGGATGAAGGTCCGCCCCGGCAAGTGCGACCGCATCGAGGGCATCGAGCAGTTGGACAAGGTGGTGAACATCGACCAGAGTCCCATTGGGCGGACGCCCCGCTCCAACCCAGCCACCTACACCGGCCTGTTCAATGACATCCGGGATCTGTTCGCCTCCACCCAGGAGGCCAAGAGCCGGGGCTACGGACAGGGGCGGTTCAGCTTCAACGTCCGGGGCGGCCGGTGTGAGGCCTGCTCCGGCGATGGCCTGCTGAAAATCGAAATGCACTTCCTGCCGGATATTTTCGTCCCCTGCGAGGTCTGTAAGGGCAGACGCTACAACCGGGAGACCTTAGAGGTCCGCTACAAGGGCAAAAACATCGCCGATGTGCTGGATATGACGGTAGACGAGGCGCTGGACTTCTTCTCTGCCCTGCCCAAGCTGAAAAAGCGGCTGCAAACCTTACAGGATGTGGGCCTCGGCTATGTGAAACTGGGGCAACCCTCCACGGAGTTGTCCGGCGGCGAGGCCCAGCGGGTGAAGCTGGCCACGGAGCTTTCCAAGCAGGCCACCGGCAAGACTATCTATATTCTGGACGAGCCCACCACCGGTCTGCACTCCGACGATGTGCGCAAGCTGCTGGAGGTCCTCCAGCGACTGGTGGACGCGGGGAACACCGTGGTGGTCATTGAGCACAATCTGGACGTCATCAAGTGCGCCGACCACCTCATCGACCTTGGCCCTGAGGGGGGCGACGGCGGCGGCACCATCGTTGTCACCGGCACCCCGGAGGAGGTGGCGGCCTGTTCTGCCAGCTTTACGGGGCAATACCTGAAACGGATGCTGAATTAAGCGGAAAACCGGCACTCCACGCAGCGTTTGTTGCGGGAGTGCCGGTTTTTTGATACAATCAAGCCAGTAAAAACCGAAAGGGGATACGTTATGCGGCAGACGGATACCGGCGCGCTGATCGCACAACTCCGAAAGGAACAGGGGCTGACTCAAAAGCAGCTGGCGGAGCAGCTTCATATTTCAGACCGCACGATCAGCAAATGGGAGCGGGGGGCCGGGTTTCCCGATGTATCTCTGCTGGAACCGCTGGCAGATGCGCTGCACTGCTCGGTGGTAAGTCTTCTGGAGGGACGGCTGGTGGAGGAACCGGCGGAGATCGACGTCCGGTCGGCTTTGGCGGTGCTGATACGGGAAAGCCGTTCCGCTCTGCGGCGGGACTGGAGCCGCCGGTTCGGGATACTCTGCTGTCTGCTGGTAGCGGGCTTTGTGATCTTTGGAATTTTGGATCGCAGCAGCGCGTTTCTTCAAAAGGTAGAGCGGTCCTATACAGTTGGAATCTGGCAGGATGGAGAGAAAATCGGCGAAACAGCCGTTACGATTTCCGGGGAACGAAGCATCTGGGGACGGAGCTACGTTGGGCGGTTTGCCATAGACGCAGTGGAGAAAACCTGTCGGGAACGCATGCAGGCAATGATCCGTTGGGAGAAGAAAAGCAACTGCGCCAATATCACATTTGCTGAGCCGGGATTTTTTGGCGCTCAGGCGGGAATCGAACATTTCTTGTACTGTGACCGGGAACTGAACTGGTTTGCCCTGTCCTTGGAGAATGGCCGGATCATCGCCAGCGATCAGGGGTTGGCCCAGCTTCAGGCGCTGCGGCCCTATGAATATCCGGTATATATGAATTGAGATCAAAAAAGCAGACGCAGGTTTTATCTTGCGTCTGCTTTTTACCGTTGATCGAAAAAATTGTGTTTACAGAACCTTGGAGAGGAAGTCCTTTAGCCACAGGACGGAATTGCTGCAAAAAAAATAGCGATATAGCTAAAAAACGCCGTATTTGCATGGAAAATAGATAATTCATTCACAAATTGGCAAATGCTTGAATAATAGAATGAAGATTTTGAGAAATATTCATTCTGGGCAGCTCATCAGCCCCAACTGGTAAAAGGCCACGGCGCTGGCTGCCGCCACATTCAGGGAGTCCACCCCGTGAGTCATGGGAATCATCACCGTATAGTCGCAGTGAGCAATGGTGTCGGAGGCCAGTCCGTCCCCCTCCGTGCCCATGACCACCGCCAGCTTGGGTTCCCGGGCAAGCTGAGGGTCATTCAGACGGATGGAGTCCTCCCGCAAGGCCATGGCAGCAGTCTTGAAGCCGTATTGCCGCAAAGTTTCCGTCCAATCCACGCCTTCGGGCAGATAGGTCCAGGGCACCAGAAACACGTTGCCCATGCTGACCCGGCTGGCCCGGCGGTACAGGGGGTCGCTGCCGGCGGCAGTCAGCAGCACCGCGTCCATCCCCAACGCCGCAGCAGAACGGAAAATGGCGCCAATGTTGGTAGGGTTCATCACGTTTTCCAGTACGGCGATCCGCCGGGACTTGGCGCAGATCTCCTCCACCGTGGGCAGCGGCGGCCGCCGCATGGCGCAGAGCATCCCACGGGTCAGGTGAAAGCCGGTGAGTTGGGTCAGGACCTCCAGCTCCGCCGCGTAGACGGGAATATCTGCCGGACAGCGGGCCAGGATCTCCGCACCCTTGCCGTTGACGTGCTTCGTCTCCATCAGGAAGGATACCGGCGTACACCCGGCGTCCAGCGCCCGGCCAATGACCAGAGGACTTTCCGCCACGAACAGGGCGTTGGCCGGGTCTGCCCGGTTCAAAAGCTGATTTTCCGTCAGCCGGGCATAAATATCCAGTTCCGGGGCGGCAAAATCGGTGATGGGGATGATCGTGGGCATGGCGGCTTCCTCCTACGCGGTATCGTTTGAAAACGGGGCGATGCGACAAAAAAACTCTGTCCCTCTATTATAGAGGGACAGAGTGGGAAAGGCAAGAGGTGTTACAGCTCCGGGAACCGCTTTCGGCCAAGACCTCCGGCGGGGATCAGAGAAGCGGCTCCGGCAGGTACCCGATAGATCAGGGGATAGGCTGCGGCGCAGACAGCCAGCCCCGCCAGCACATCCAGAACGGAGTGCTGCTTGAGGAATACGGTAGACAGGCTGATGAGCACGGCCATGGTTAGAAAGCCCAGCCGCCAACCCTTGGCGCGGAAGCGCCGGATGTCCCGGGCAGCGAAGTACACCGCAAAGGAGCCGATGACGTGAATAGAAGGGCAGACGTTGGTGTTGGTGTCTGCGGCGTACAGCTTTGCGGTGAACCGCGTCAGCAGGTCGCCGCCCAGCAGTGTGGGCCGCAGATGCTGGCAGTTGGGGAAGAGAAGGTAGGTCACCAGAGCAAAGGAGTATGTCAGGATGATGAACCACATCATCCGCCGGAAAGCGGGAATGTTATAAAATAAGGTGTAGAGCAGCATCCCTCCTACAAAAAGAAACCAGAACGCGTAGGGGATGACGAACCACTTGCAGAAGGGGATCCAATGATCCAGCGCGCAGCGCATGGGGGCATAGTAGACGGCAGGGCGGTAGTTTTCCAGATAACAGAATACCAGACTGAAAATCGGCCAGAACAGCAGCAGCTTCAGATGCCGGAACTGCGGGGTATTCAGCCGGCTCAGACGGAACTGACGGTAATCGATCAGAGGCAGCTTCATAATCAAGATCCTCTCAGCCGCAGAAAAACGCGGCGTGCCAGTAAAATAAAAATCACATTTTGGAGATTATAGGCGGTTCTGCGAGAAAAAGTGTGAAAAAATTTTTAACAAATATTAAACACTTGCAGAGAACAGAACATAGCGCCGCTGGCCGGAAAAAACGGCAGGCACCTCTGCAAAAGCTTACTTAGGAAATCTTAACAAAAATTAACGGCTGTTTTGTGCAAAACGACCATTGCAAAAATCGGGGAAAGCGATAGAATAAGGGCCTTGTGAAAAAATGTGTGTATGCGGTGGAACCGCATGGAGAGGAGTTTTTTGTGTCATACCATTATTTACTGGATCTGGCGTTGATTTTGTTAAGTACGAAGCTGCTGGGCCTTCTGACACAGCGGTTTCAGATGCCTCAGGTAGTGGGCGCTTTGCTGGCGGGCCTGATCCTTGGCCCTGCGGGACTGAATGTTCTGACAGAAACTGAATTTATTTCCCAGCTCAGCGAATTGGGCGTCATCGTGCTGATGTTCTCCGCCGGTATGGGAACGGACATCAACGAACTGAAGCACAGCGGCAAGGCTGGCTTTTGGGTGGCTCTGCTGGGTGTGATCGTGCCCCTGCTCATGGGTACGGCTCTGGCATGGGGCGCTGCCGCCGCAGGCTTGATCGAGAGCAACGGTATGCTGGAAAATGTATTTGTGGGTACGATCCTTACGGCGACCTCAGTCAGCATCACGGTGGAGACCCTGAAGGAGATGGGTAAGCTGGAAACGAAGGTGGGCAACACCATTCTGGCAGCAGCCCTGATCGACGATGTGCTGGGTCTTGTGGCGCTGACTCTGGTCAGCAGTCTGGCCGGCGGCGGGGAGAGCGTTGGACTGGTCCTGCTGAAGATCCTGGGCTTCTTTATCTTCGCGGCTGTGGCCGGTGTGGGGGCCAACCGCCTGTTTTGCTGGATGCTGAAGCGGCAGGGAGGCTGGGCCACTCACCGCAACTCCGTTCTGGCCTTTGTGCTCTGCCTGGTGATGGCCTACTGCGCGGAGGAGTTTTTTGGCGTGGCGGACATCACCGGCGCCTATGCCGCCGGTCTGGCCGTGGCCTGCACCCCCAAGGGAACCTATATCCAGTCCAAGTATAATCCGCTTGGCTATCTGCTGCTGACGCCGGTGTTCTTCGCCGCCATCGGCATCAACGTCAAGCTGGACGGCGTCAGCGGCGGGATGCTGGCATTTTCCGTCCTGTTGCTGGTGATCTCCGTTATTTCCAAGCTGGCGGGCTGCGGCTTGGGCGCAAAACTCTGCGGCTTTACGGAGCGGGAGAGCATTCAGGTGGGTGTGGGCATGGTCTGCCGCGGCGAGGTGGCGTTGATCGTAGCCAACCGGGGACTGTCCATGGGCGTTCTCAGCAGTGCGATGATGACACCGGTGGTCATCACCGTGGTAGGCGGCACGATTCTGACGCCGATCCTGCTGAAGCTGGTTTTCCGGGGCGAACCGCAGGAAAAGCTGGTGGAGAGCAGCTTGGCGGACCGCTACGAGAAGACGGCGCAGTTGGAGGATGCCTCTCAGCAGCTTTTGGATGCTGACGCGGCCATGATGCGGAAGAACAAGTAACACGGCTGCCAAAGAAGGCCCATTCAATTTTAAATCTGTAATAGAAACATACGAAGAACCGCCCCGGCCTTGCTTCACGGCAAGCCCGGGGCGGTTTTTGGCAGATGATTATGCGGTCATAGGGCAGTGGGCAGCATGGCCGCGCCGATGATCCCGGCGTGGTAGCCCAGCGTACAGCCGAGGATGCGGGTGTGAGTCTGCAAATACTGATTGCCATAGACCTGGGGCGCAACGGCTTCCCGCAGGGGAGCCAGCAGCGCCTCTCCCTGATTGGCGATGCCGCCGGAGAGCGCCACTACCTCGGGAAAGAAGCAGTTGATGACATTGGCGATACCTACGGAGAGGTAGTGGATGTACCGCTCCACCACGGCGACGGCGGTAGGGTCCCCCTGCTCCTTGGCACGGAAAATGGTCTGGCCGTTGACATCACCAACCTCTGCGGCGGTGGCGTGGAGCAGGCTTTCTGGATGCTGGGCCATGGCCTCCTTCGCCATGCGGATCAAACCGGTGGCGGAAGCGTAGGTTTCAAAGCAGCCTTTTCTTCCGCAGGCGCAGAGCGCGCCGCCGTCCTCCACCACCATGTGTCCCAGCTCTGCTGCGCCGCCGGTGCAGCCCGTCAGGATCTTTCCATTCAGCACCACACCGCTGCCTACGCCGGTACCAAGCGTCAGGATCACGGCGCTGTCCACATTCTGAGCACAGCCCGCTACTACCTCGCCCAGCGCGGCGGCGTTGGCGTCATTGGCCAGACGGACGGTATAACCGCTGTATTTCTGAACGGCGGCCCGGAGATCAAAATTTTCCCAATGGAGGTTGGCGGAGTAGCGGACGATACCGCTGTGATCCTCCACAATGCCGGGACAGCCCACGCCCACGCCGCCGATCGCCTGGGGATCGTATCCTTCCGCCAGAGCTGTGATCAGTCCGGCGATCTCGCGGGCCACGTGCTCAGGCCCTGATTCCCTCTGGGTGGGGCAGGAGGCTTCCTTCAGGATCGCGCCGCCTTCTGTGACAACGGCCCCTTTGATGCTGGTGCCGCCGAGATCAATACCGATGTAGTGCATATGTTACCTCCTTGATGCGTTCCCCGCAGGGCGGTGAGAAATTTAACTTATATGCAATTATATAGCAGAAGCCGGAAAGAAGCAAACGGTTCCGGCAGGAAGTACGGAAAAATTGGCGGACGGCATCTGTACCGGGATTTGGCGGGGGATCTTTTTGTGCAGAGCTTCAAAAGTTGAAATGAAAATTTTACAGATTGCTGTCTTTTCATAAGAATAGGTTTGTGATAAAATGACTGAGAAAAACGATTACTTTAAAATGGGAAAGAATCGGCGTTTCTTTTGAAATGGCGGAAGGAGTGCGTGAGATGCGAAAGACAAAGATTGTATGTACCCTTGGCCCCTCCACGGACAGGGAAGGCGTCCTGCGGGAGATGATCCAGGCGGGAATGAACGTGGCCCGCTTCAACTTTTCCCACGGGACCCACGCGGAGCATAAGGCGCGGCTGGACGCGCTGAAGGCGCTGCGGGAAGAACTGGACGCCCCGGTGGCGGCCATGCTGGATACCAAGGGCCCTGAGGTTCGTCTGAAGGACTTTGCCGGTGGACGGGTCCATCTGACCGCCGGTCAGGAATTCACCCTGACCACCGTTCAGGTGGAGGGCGATGCGCACCGCTGTTCCATCACCTACGGAGAACTGCCCGGTGACGTCAAAGCGGGGGATACCATCCTGCTGGACGACGGCCTGGTGCGGCTGACCGTTCTGGAGACCAGCGAGACGGAGATCCGCTGCCGGGTGGAAAATGACGGTGATATGAAGAACCACAAGGGGGTCAACGTCCCCGGTGTGCGGCTGAATATGCCCTACATGAGCCAGCAGGACCGGGACGATCTCCTCTTCGGCGCGGAGCAGGGGTTCGACTATGTGGCAGCCAGCTTTGTCCGTTCCGCCGCAGATGTACGGGAACTGCGGCACGTGCTGGACAAGGCCGGTTCCCGGATGCGGATCATCGCCAAAATCGAAAATCAGGAGGGCGTCAGCAATCTTCCGGAGATTCTGGACGCGGCGGACGGCATCATGGTGGCTCGCGGCGATATGGGTGTGGAGATCGACTTTGCGGAGATCCCTCTGATCCAAAAGAATATGATTGCCCGGTGTGTGGCCTGCGGCAAGCCGGTCATCACAGCTACACAGATGCTGGATTCCATGATGGAAAATCCCCGGCCCACCCGTGCGGAGATCACCGATGTGGCCAACGCCATCTATGACGGCACCTCGGCCATCATGCTCTCCGGTGAGACGGCAGCGGGCCGCTATCCGGTGGAATCCGTGAAAACCATGGACGCCATCGCCCGGCGGACGGAGAGTGACATCAACCATGTCAAGCGAATGACCCAGATGGCCGGCGGACGAAACCGGCTTTCCGTAGCGGCAGCTACCGCCCACGCCGCCTGCACCACGGCGCAGGAGATCGGAGCGGATGCCATTCTCACCGTCAGCCAGCGGGGCACTACCGCCCGGTTGGTGAGCCGCTTCCATCCCGGCACCCCCATCATCGCCTGCCTGCTGGATCAGCAGGTCCGGCGGCAGATGGCCCTGTACTGGGGTGTAGAGCCTATTATGATGCCCTACGCCAGCAGCACTGACGAACTGGTGGACTTTGCTGTTCAGGCGGCGGCTCAGGCGGGTGTGGTCCACGAAGGCGATCTGGTGGTAGTCACCGCCGGCGTGCCGGTGGGTGTAGCCGGAACCACCAACATGATCCGAATTCAGCAGGTGGGCGGCGCTCTGGTGAACGCCGTTGGCATCGGGGAGAAAAAAGCCTCCGGTCCGCTGTGCATCTGCCGCAGCACTGACGAGGTGGCGGAGAAATTCCAGCCCGGCGATGTTCTGGTGGTGCCCTATACCACCAATGAGCTGCTGCCCTATATCCGACAGGCGGCGGCGGTCATCACTGAGGAGGCCAGCGTGGAGTGTCACACCGCCACCATCGGACTGGCTCTGGACAAGCCGGTGATCGTGGGAGCCGCCGGCGCTGTTCAGCGGCTGACGGACGGCACGATGGTCACGGTGGACTGCGCCCGCGGTCTGGTCCGGGCCATGCCCTGAATTACTGTATATAACCGCATGTATTAGAAGCCCGGGAGGAATCATTCCTCCCGGGCTTTTCTGTACCATCTGCATACAGGTAAGCTTGTCCTCGCGAGCGGATGGTGGGCTTGAGAAAGCAGAAAAAGTATTGTATGCTATACATGCAGGAACATTTTGCAATTTTTAGCGTCTGTATTGATCTAAGGCAAATGACAAATTTGAAAAGAGGGGGATGGCTGCATGAAAAAGAAAGTGATGATCGGCATCTGCGTCTTGCTGGCGATCGTTCTTCTGGTACCGATCCCCATGCGTCTGAAAGACGGCGGCACAGTTGTCTATCGAGCTGTCTTGTATCAGGTTGAAGACGTACATAGGCTGGGTGCGGTGGATACGGCCGAGGATGAATACCTTGAAGGGATGATCGTAAGAATTCTTGGGATGGAAGTTTACAACAGCGTTGAATAAGCGTTTGCTTTGGCGGACTGAATAGCACATACTGAAAATAAATAGGAGCAAGGCCGAACGATGCCCTGCTCCTGTTTTGCATCCCTGATAAAGAAAGGTTGGTTGACCAAGCGGCAATCAACTTAAAAAGGAGATAAAAATCGCACTGCCGTGGACAAGCGAAACAAGCCATGCTATAATAAAAAATACGTTTGGCCGCTTTCTATATTTAAGGATCGGCGGCTGTTTTTGAAAGGATCATAGCGATGAAGCAGTGCGATAAAAAGTCCCTCCTGACTCTCTGCCTCGGCGCCGCGGGTATGTCCTTGCGGCTGCTGCAAAACTTGACCGGGTTTGAACCGGGCACCGGACTGCCCATTCCCGGTAGTATTCCGGGAATTTTGTTGCCGGTGCTGCTGGCGCTGTCGGCGGTGATGCTGTTCCGGATGAACAGCAAGCTGCCCAAGGGACCGGTGGAGGTCCCGCTGTCACGGCTCCTGAACTGGAATGACAAGGAGGGGCTGTTTGGGATTTTGGCCGGCGGCTGCGTCATGGCATTTTCCGGTGTGCTGGAGATCGCCAATGCGTTTGGACGGACGGTCACGGCGGTTTCTGCGGACGGCATGGAGATCGTTACGGTCAGTGCGGGGGCCGGCCGCTCCGGTGTGGTGATGGGCCTGCTGGCCGTTGTTGCAGGGATCTGCCTGCTGGCAGGCGTGGCCATCTGCCGCAAAACGCCGGATACGGAACCCCAGATCCTGCTGGCGGTGCCGGTGCTGCTGCTGGCCCGGCTGATCTTCGCCTACCGGCTGTATTCCGTTGACCCGGTGCTGGCGAACTACTACCTGGAGCTGCTGGGGCTGATGCTGCTGATCCTGGCCTCCTACCGGCTCTCCGGCTTTGCCGTTCAGGCGGGCGGACCCCGGATGTTCGGGTTCTATGCCGACCTGACGGCTATCCTGGCCGTGACGCTGCTGGCAGACGGACACAGCGCCGCATTGCTGCCGCTGGGCGGCGCCGCCGCTCTGGATGGCTTCCAAAGAGCCATGAGGATGTCCGACATTGCGGAGAAGAAAACGGAAGAATAAAAAAGTGCATGGCCCTGACGGGTTTCCGTCAGGGCCATGTTTTTGCGGCAGACATACAAAAAGACCGTCTTTCGACGGTCTCTTTGTATATGATTGGGAAGATTGGATGAAAAGAAGTTTTGTCTCTTGCAAGTACTAAGATACAGGAGAATTATTAAGCAAACCAGCAGGAGTTGTTACAAAAGTTTTAAATCTCTCCGCGTTTCTTAAAAACTTTGCGTCGACGGCTTTCCTTGGCGAAGCTTTTCGAAAAATTCCGCCAGTACCGCCTGACAGTCCTCCGCCAAAATTCCGCCCACCAGAGCGGGTCGGTGAGGGAACTGCTCCATAAATAGGTTGGTCACGCCGCCGCAGGCGCCGAAGGTACTGTCCCGTGCGCCGTAGAACACCTTGGGGATCCGGGCGTTGAGAATGGCCCCGGCGCACATGGGGCACGGCTCCAGCGTCACATATAACGCGCAGTTGTCCAGCCGCCAGCTGCCCAGCGTGGCGTTGGCCTGGGCCATGGCTTCCATTTCCGCGTGGGAGCAGACCGCCTGCTTTTCCTCCCGGCGGTTCCGCCCCCGGCCGATCACGGCCCCGTCCCGGACGATGACGCACCCCACCGGGACCTCACCGGCATCGGCGGCTTCCTGGGCCAATTCCAGGGCTTGAGACATATAGTATTCATGCGGCTTTGTCATGTGAGTCCTCCTGTATGAAAAATGGTATATTTGTCAAGACTTTCCGTAAACTGATAGTGCCGAGACAGGAACTGCCCCGGCGGTGGGAGGGAGATTATGATGAAACAATCCAGAAAATACGCCCCGGACCCGGAAACGCTGGCGCTGCGGGCGGAACTGCAAGCGGCCCAGAGTGAGCTGGCTCTGGCTTACCGGCAATTCGATCAGGCAACGGCCCCGGAGCTGGTGGAGTCCTGTATTTACCGCATCAGCGCTGCCAAGGCTCGGTGTGATTACTACCTCCGGGTGCTGAAGGCGCGGGAGCCTGTGGCGGCGGGATCCGCCAAGGGAGGGGCTGTATGGACCTGAATCAGAAGATCATTGCCGGCTTGCTGCTGGCTTTTTTTCTCATCACACTGCTGCGGATCTTCCGGACGCCCCTGCGCCTTGCCCTGAAGCTGCTGATGAATACGGCACTGGGGTTTCTGGCTCTGTGGGCGGTGAACGCCACCGCTGCCGTTACCGGTGTTGCGCTGGGACTGAACCTGCTGAACGCCCTGACCGTCGGCGTTTTGGGGCTGCCGGGTTTCGTGCTGCTGTTGTTGGCGCAGTGGGTGCTGTAAGGGTACATAGCTTGTCCTGCCGCAGGGGATGTCATGCCCCTGCGGTATTTTCAAAAATACAATTTTAGATTTCGGAAGATAATAGGAGAAAAACGGAGATTTTAAGAGATTTGCATGAGCTAAATAAAAACTGTGTTGACATGGATGAGGAATCATGGTATAACTATCCATGCTCCGATTTTACCCCGGAGCTCTTGATTTGTAAAGAAATCAAATTTATATACGGAGGAAACGATCCATGTCCACTTTTATGGCGAACAAGGCCAACATCGAGCGCAAGTGGTACATCCTGGACGCTGCCGGTAAGCCCCTGGGCAAGACCGCCGTTCGGGCTGCTGACCTGCTGCGCGGCAAGACCAAGGTTACCTACACTCCCAACGCTGACTGCGGTGACAACGTCATCATCATCAACGCTGGTCAGGCTGTCCTGACCGGCAAGAAGCCCGAGCAGAAGATTTACCGGACTCACTCCGGTTGGATCGGAGGTCTGAAGGAGACCAAGTACCGCATCCTGATGCAGGAGAAGCCCGAGACGGCTATGCGTGTGGCTGTCCGCGGCATGATGCCCCGGAACACCGTCTGCAAGGATTCTCTGAAGCGCCTGCACATCTACGCTGACGCCAACTATGAGCAGCAGGCTCAGAAGCCCATCGTGCTGGAGTAAGGAGGAGTAAGAGAATGTATCAGTCTAAGAAGCCTTATCTGTATGGCACCGGCCGCCGTAAGTCCTCTGTGGCCCGCGTCCATCTGTTCCCCAACGGCACCGGCTCCATCACCATCAATGGCCGTGACATTGACGAGTACTTTGGCCTGGAGACCCTGAAGATGGTCGTCCGTCAGCCCCTGGAGGCTACCGGCAACACCGGCAAGATGGACATCGTGGCTACCGTCACCGGCGGCGGCGTGTCCGGCCAGGCCGGCGCTCTGCGTCACGGTGTGGCCCGCGCTCTGCTGCTGGCCAGCGAAGATAACCGCGCCATCCTGAAGAAGGCCGGTTTCCTGACCCGCGATCCTCGTATGAAGGAACGTAAGAAGCCCGGTCTCAAAGCAGCTCGTCGCGCTCCGCAGTTCAGCAAGCGCTGATATTATATTACGCGCCGAAGGAGCAAGCTTTTCAACAAGAAGCCCGAAACCATCCGGTTTCGGGCTTCTTTCTTTATGTCTTGACAAAAATCTGCCGCCAATGAAGCTAAAACAGGAACTGTTTTTTTGATACAAGGATCTGCTGTCTGGTACGATCAGATTCGTGGAGACTGGGGCAGATTGGCAGACGGAGCGCAGCACAGAAGCGTGACGAGGGAATAGCGTAAAAAATAAGTCCCTCCGGACGGAGGGACTTAAATAGCCAAACACAAGAGCACAGACAGAAAAAGAATACCGAGACTAATGCAGCAGACGATTTTCAAACCAGTATCCATTCCATGCACCTCTTTCTACCTTATTATTCTATCAGGCCGCATACAAAAGTCAATAAGAGGTGAAGCTGCCGACGGATGTTCTCCTGGTGTGCTGGCGTGAGAGTGCCGGGGCACGGTTGGAGTGGGCCTATGCGGAGAAGATTGGGAAAGAGATTGTCATGGCGGAACAGGGATGGATCGAGGAATATTTGGAGAGGGTGGAGACAGTCCCTGGAATTGAATAAAGCAAAAGAAACCCCCTCACTTTTGCAGCGAGGGGGTTCCGTTCGTAAAATCGAAGATAAAATGTCTTTTTTGAGTTTTTTATTGTCGTAATGGAAAATATTTTTACCGCCTAAAACGGCTGAAAACGTTGAAACATAAAGAAAACCACGCAATCACAAGGATTGCGTGGTTGGCAAGTGGCTTCAATTCGGATATTTTGTTTCAGCCGTTTCCGCCATCAATCGGTCGAAGTCACTCTGATAATTTTTGTCCTGAATGATATTGATAGGTTTTCCGTTGTCAGCAACTTGTGTAAATTTTGCACGAGTTTCTTTTTCTGCCAGCTCCCCATCCTGAAAGATGTTCTTGAGGTGCTTGGTCACTACGCTTCGGTCTACATCAAAAAGCTGTGCGATCCCATCCTGAGTCAGCCAGACCTCGCCATCCTGCACACGGACTTCAATACTGTCGTCACCGGCATCCTTAGTGAAAACGAGGAAATCGACTGTACTGTTACGAATGGCTTTTCTGTTTTTTTCGTGTTCATTCCCTCGTATGATGATGGCCGGTTATTTCACGTAGCAACCCCTGACACCCCGCCAACACATCCTGCCAGGTTGCCTCGAAATCGCCGGTGTACCACGGGTCGGCTACATCGCGGGGGTGGTCTGTGTAGTCCATCAGGAGGCGCAGCTTTCCGGCAGAGTCGCCGCCGCAGATGCGGTGCATGTTGCGGAGGTTTGCGCTGTCCATGCCGATCAGCAGGTCGTACTTGTCGTAATCCTGATTGGTAAGCTGCCGCGCTGCGTGGCCGTTGCAGGAGATCCCATGCTCCGCCAGCTTGCGCTGCGCCGGAGGATAGACCGGGTTGCCGATCTCCTCCCGGCTGGTGGCCGCCGACTCGATATGAAACTGCGAGGCAAGCCCCGCCTTCTTCGCCAAGTCCTTCATCACGAACTCGGCCATGGGGCTGCGGCAGATATTGCCGTGACACACAAAGAGTATCTTTTTCATTGCATTCGCTCTCCCGCGTTACTTCTTTTTCACCAGTATAGCAGGAAATCGCTTGCTCGTCGAGAGAAGAATACAGCCACGCCTGAGATTCTATGGCGGCCAGAAGTTTTGCTTTCTTCCATCCAAAACGCAGTGTGGCGCGGATGTACCACGCCCGTTCCTCGTTACTGCCGCATCCCTCCAAAATCGCCACATTCTGCGTCCAGCCGAGGTGCATCGCCAAGCGCATGATTTCGGGGGATTCCTCATAGGCCGCGTAAAACGCCCGCATACGGCGCACATTGCGGGGAGAAAAGCCCTCGGCCGCGGGATAGGCCGCTTGCAGGTATTCCGACGCCGCGACAGCCGCTCCTTTCTCTGCTCTGCCGCTGACCACTCGGCCAATCTCGCAGTACAATTCCATCTGCGGGAGCTGCGCCGCCATAAGCGTGTCCAGTGTGGTGAACATGGTGACGTAATCTGCGGGTTTGCGAATGTTCATGGGCTTTCTCCTTTCCGGCGCGGCGCGCCTGATCAACGCTCAAAGCAGAGAAAAGCACGGCGGTGTCACCGTGTTTTCCCCTGTTTTGACCTGCTTCAGATGATCCGCACGATCTGCTCCCACAGCAAGATGTGCTTTTCGTCAATGGCTTTGTTGTCGTGATAATGGCCGAACAGCCAGTAGTGGTATTTTGCTCTTTCCCGTACCTCTTGCAGGAAGTCCGTGAGCCGGTCCGCCTCGTTGTGGCGGCTTCCCATGAGGGCGATGCTGGTGGGAGCGCAGTGGGTGATGATGTAGTCCACCTGCCAGCCGACCGCGTCAAGGCTTTGCCGCGCTTCATCATATTCCTCATCTGAGGGCAGTTCCTGCGCCCACCACGAGATATGGTTGATGCGGTACCTCGCTCTGGGCTTGCGCTGGAGCGTCATGAGCCTTCGCTCAAAATCCGGGGCATCCGGCTCCAGAATCCCATCCTCGATGTCGTGGCTTTTTGCGCCGCCCATGGTGAAGAAGCGGTAACCCTCCAGCTCGAAGATCTGGCCGCGCATCAGGTGTAGCACATGAGGTCGAACGCGATGCACCTTGCCGCCGCGCCACTCCGCTACGGGGTATCTCGCCAGCGCGTCATAGTTTTCATGATTGCCGCAGACGAATACCAGCGTGAAGGGCAGGCGTTCCAGCCAGTCCAGCGTTTCATCGTCGCGGCTGTCGCCAAACCACACGCCGCCGCAGTCTCCGGTGATGATGACCGTGTCATCCTTCGTCATGTTAGCTTGCTCCGGGAAACAATCCGATTGGAAACGCCGGAAGTTTCCGTGGCAATCGCCAGTTACATAAATCATATGAATTTCCTCCTCTTAGGTTGGTCTACGGTCTGTTCGATTTCTACGCCGTTGCGGAAAGTGACCTTGATGCGGTTACCCGTCAGGACGGTGACCTTTTCCAGCATCTGATAGACCACGCCATCATCCCACTCTGTGATTCCCACAGTCGCCGCGGTCATTGCCGAGGCTGCCGCATGGATACGACGGCTGATCTGTTCCTGTTCCTGCCGGATACCGAGGATTGCCGCCTTGCGGCGCTTCAGTTCCTCCATCGTGGTGGAGATGGTGCGAAAGCGCTCGGCGTATTCGTCCGCGTCACCATTTGCCGCTTCTGCCAGAAGCGTATCGAATTGTTTGCCCAACTCTGTGACCGCTCGGTCGATATCTCCAAGGCTCATGCTCTCACCGGGAATCGGCGCCAATTCCTGCTCCATCGCATCTACAAGCTGATCTGCCAGAACCTTGCACCCTGACATGGATGCATTGATGGCTGCCAGCACCGCCTGCTGAAGCGGCGATTCGTCCAGCGTCGGAGATTCTTTGCAGTATTTCTTTCCATAGTCCAAGCGGCTGCTGCAGCGCCACACGGCTCGTTTCTCACCGTGCTGTGTCCACACCACTCTGCGGTACGCCGTACCGCACTCGCCGCAGAACAGCAGACCGCTGAGTGCGTATTTGCCGCTGTAACGGCTCATGCCGGTCGGAGCGCTCTTTTTCGTGCTGCTTGTCAATGTTTTGCGCCGTGCCAATTCCACCTGCACGGCATCGAATCGGTCCCGTGGGATAATGGCTTCATGGTGGTTCTGAATCAGATACATAGGAAGCTGTCCGGTATTTTTGATAACCTTTTTACTGATACAATCCTGAATGAATGTTTTCTGGAGCAGGACGTCACCGCAGTATTTTTCGTCAGAGAGGATCGTCCGCAGATTAGAAGTTGTCCATTCCATTGTTCCTGCCGAATTCTTGAAGCCGCCGGATTCCAAGGCTTCCTTGATGCTGCGCAGCGTCTGGCCGGATAAGTACATCTCAAAAATTCTTCGGACCGTTTCCGCCTGCTCCGCATTCACCACCATCTCACCGTCAGGGTTCTTTTCATAGCCCAGCAGGGTCTTATACTGGATATTCGCCTTTCCTGTCCGCATCGCCTGATGCTTGCCCCACTTAACACGGGAGGAGATGCCCTCACTTTCGGACTGTGCGAAGGCACCGTGGATAGTGATCAGGAACTCGCTTTCTGGGTAGATGGAGTTGATATTCTGCTCCTCAAAGATGACCGGGATGCCCATGCCGCGCAGTTCGCGGGTATAGTTCAGCGTGTCCACGGTATTACGGGCGAAGCGGGAGACGGATTTGGCAAGGATCATGTCGATTTTGCCCTGCCTGCACTGGCGGATCATGCGAAGAAAATCCTTGCGCTTGCAGGCGGAAGTGCCTGTGATGCCTTCATCCGCGAAAATATCCGCCATCGTCCAGTCGGGGTTTGCCATGATTTTTTCCGTGTAGTATGCTTTCTGGTTTTCGTAGCTGTTGAGCTGCTCGTCCTTTTTCGTGGACACGCGGCAGTATGCGGCTACCCGGAGATTTTTCTTCTTTTCCTGATCCTGCGGCGATTCCTCCTTTGCGGGAATCACGATGACCTTCGGTTCAGGGCGGGACTGCGTCACGTATCATCACACTCCTCTAAGACTTGATTGTTTTTCAGCAGGACTTTGACTGTCTTACTGTCATAGGTGATTTTTCGGATGCTCTGCCGCAGGAGGTTTGGGTCCAGCTCCCACAGCTTTGCCTGTGAACCAAAGATGCGGCGGAGCCGGTGTGATTCATATTCCTCCGTTTTGACACTCGCCAGCTTTAGGGACGCGATTTCCAAGGATTTTTGCCGTGCGGTGTCCTCATCTACAGGCGGTGTCTGCAGTAGTGTGTCCAGTTCCAGCCGGCGTCGTCGGATATCTTCCGTGGTGGGAACACCGGATGATTCTATCTTGATAAGCTGCGGATCGTCGACCACCTGATTCAGTATCTTGAGGACTTTTCGTGCTACGCTGTCGGGTACGATGCCGCCGCACAACTTGCGCAACTCCTTTTGCGCAGGTGTCTGCTTATACTCAGGGCGCATCTCTTTTCTGCGTTCCTGGGCGGCGTGGAATTGCTCCGTTGGGATGAGCGCCGGGAATTCTTTCTCACCGATATACCGGTCATCCTCCAGAATTCGCGCCACCATATTTTTGTTCCAGGACTTGTCCTCATCGTAGGGAACATCCTCTGTCTGAAGCTGTTCGGCAAGCTGCTTGAAGGAGGCACCAGCAAGGTATTGCAGGTAGATGCTCCGCACCGCTTCCGCCTCCTGCGGCTGCGGCACGATCTCGCCGAGCTTCATTTTATAGCCGAAGGGCTGCTTTCGTTTTCCCATTATCTCCGTGTCCTTTCTATTTTTTCTGTGACCTCCAGTCCATTGAGAAGGCGGAAGCGCAGTGTTTCATTGTCCACGACCACGATTTTCTCGACCATATCGCTGAATAGCTGCTCATCGAAGTCATCCAGCCAGTCCGGTCCGCTTTCGAGCACATCCAGCAGATCCTGTGTTTGCTGGATGGTGTGATCCTCCTCAGACCGTAGGATGCGCTCCTTTTGGAGTTTCAGTTCCCGGTGGCGCTCTGCAAGCTGATTGCTGCGGGATATAAAAATGTCAGGATCGACCACTCCCTGCTGCTTGAGCTGGGCCAGAAGTCGTTCCTGACTGGCGATATCCGATATTTGTTTGTTGATCTCCACGATGTTTTCGCTCCAGAGGAGACTGCCGGTTCTGGCGGCGTAGAGGTCAGAGATGAGTTGGATGAGAATGCTCGTTCCATAATGTTTAAGATTGTAATATACATGGAGGAATGCGTTTTTCATCTGTTCCTCTGGAACCTGCGTATTGGGGCAGGCGGTGATAGACTTGTCGTGTCTGCGACACGCCCAATTTACAGAGCCACCACAATTTTTCCTTTTGCAGAGTGTGCCGCAGTGACCGCACACGACTTTACGCGCAAAAGCGTGGGGGACATCTGACCGTGGATGAATCGCGGCACTTCTCTGTGTCAGAAGTTCCTGCACCTTTTGAAAAATCTCTCTACTGATGATTGCGGGATGAGAATCTATCACAAGATACTGTTTTCGTTCGCCGTGGTTGATTTTTTGCTGCCGAGGAAAGCTGCGTGTGGTATATTTCTTTTGAGACAGAGAATCTCCGGCGTATTTTTCGTTTTGCAGTATGTACTGGATGGAGGTCAACTGCCAATATTGAGTGCCGTCCCGCGTTGGACAGCCCAGCGCCGTGATTTCCTTTGCAATATTCTCCATACTGACACCTGCAAGGTAACGGTCGAAGATATGTCGGATGATTGACGCTTCATCCTCTTGAATCTCCAAATGATCTTTAACGAGCCGATAGCCATAGGGCGCTTTGCAGGTGGAAAATCTCCCTTTGCTCATTCGGACTCTGTAGCTCCACCGCACCCGTTCGGAGATAGCCTCGCTCTCCCGCTGGGCCAGTGCCGCGAACATGGCGATAAGAACTTCGCCGGACACCTGCGCGGTGTCAATGTTTTGCTCCTCAAAGTAGACGCTGATGTTGAGAGACTTCAGTTCCCGTACAGCCGCCAGACTTTCCTTGGTATTCCGGGCGAAGCGGGAGGAAGATTTCACAAGGATGCGGTCGATGCGCCCTTTTCGGCAGTCCTCCATCATCCGTAGGAAGTCATCCCGCTTATCTATGGACGTGCCGGTGATGCCCTGGTCGGCATATATGTCTGCCAACTCCCAATCAGGGTTGTCTGTGATGAGTTTGGAGAAGTAGGCATTCTGCGCGGCAAAGGAGTGCTCTTGATCCTTGGAGTTGGAACTGACACGGGTATACGCTGCCACGCGGAGTTTTCGTGCGGTTTCCTGATTCGCTGCCGGGATCGTAATGACCCGCGGAGCCATCGCCAGAGAACCGTTAGTTTTCTCCTTATCACTCATTCCTCTGCCACCTCCTTCGTCAGTAACACACAATACCATATAACATCCGCAATAGCTATCCTAAAAGCGAAGAAATCAAAGAGAAATAATGATGTCCGCACCAAGCTGTACCCTCAGCCGCGCGGCGATTTTTTTGGCTTCGCTGCCGCTGACGAGACCCTGCTCCCGCAGGCTGCGAAGCATGGTGACGATGCCGAGATAATCTGCGTTTGGATTCATTCGGATTCCTCCTTTTTTGATTTAATTTGAATGATAATGAAAACTCCCAAGCCCACTTTCACAAATGGGTTTGGGAGTTTTCGTTATGGTGTCCTTACGGGACGATCTCGATGCTGAAAACATCCGCGATGGGAATACACTGTCGATCCGCCATCTGGATCACGCCGTTGACCGCGTCGATCCGCTTGACCTCTCCGGTGACAGTTTGATAGCTGCCGCCGTTCTTCCGTTCATCCGGCACAAAGTAGGTGATGGACGCCGTGGGCCTGCCTGGGAGCAGCTCCTGTAGGCGCTGCAATTCCGCGTCAACCCGTGCCATTTCGTATTCGTCCAGTTCCATGCGCTGGTCCGTCAGCCGCCCGGTTTCCGCAATGGCGGCGCTGTGGCCGGTCAGGGCGGCAAAGGGCGAAAACTGCGCCGCACGGTCATAGAGGGACATCCGCGGATGCCTTGGCGAATCCGGATGGGGCAGACGAATGATGTCATCGTATTGTCCGCTCATGCCTTATGCCCTCCGATCTGCTTATTCCGCTCCTTGGCGGTAGCACCTTCCAGATAGCTCCCGCCATTCAAAATGGCGTTTTTGCCGAACTTCTTTTTAATGTCGAGCATGGCTTCCTGAATTTTGCGTTCCCGTTTCAGTTTAGCTTCTTCCTCCCGCAACCGCTGCTCCTGCACTTCAACGTTGTCAAACAGATTGAACTGCACCGGGGCTTCCGGCTCCTGCTGTGCCGTATCTTCACCCACCAGCCGATTGGCGGTGATGGTAAGTCTCCGAATAGACAGCTTCGGATTGACCTTTGTATCATAAACGCCAAGAACGGCGTCCGTGATGTTCCGAGCCGAAGATGTCTTTCTCGGCAGGTTTGCTGTTCCGTGGGTGTGCTTGGGGATCTTTCTGCCATAGCGGTCTGTCACGATCTCGCCGTGATAGCTGCCGCCAGCGGTATTTTCAATGTCGTATCCCACCGTCAGGGTCAACTGATCCGTTACCAGCTTCTTTTCCAGCAGATCCAGCGCGACGGCTTCTGCCATCTCCCGCACCACCAGCCGTGCTTTCTCAAAGGAATATGGGCACTGCAAGACCTGCCCGGAGCAGATGCTGTTCGTTTCCGGCCGGTATGCCTTGATATCCTGCATACGGCACGGCTCCCAGCCCCATGCGTGGTCGATGAGGAGCTCAGCGTTGATGCCGAACATCCGATAGAGCAGTTCTTCATTATAGTATTCGTTCGGCTTGCCGATAGAGCACCTTGCAACATCCCCCATGGTGTAGATGCCGATGGCTTCCAACTTCTTTGCATAACCGCGCCCAACACGCCAGAAATCTGTCAGCGGGCGGTGCGCCCAAAGCTGCTCACGGTAGCTCATTTCGTCAAGCGCCGCAATGCGGACGCCGTCTTTGTCCGGCTGCACGTGCTTCGCCATAATGTCCATAGCGACCTTGCAGAGATAGAGATTGCTGCCGATACCCGCCGTGGCTGTGATGCCTGTGGTGTGCAGGACGTCCGAGATCATAACCTTTGCCAACTCACAGGCGGTCATGCGGTAAGTTTGCAGATAGTTCGTCACATCCATCATCACCTCATCGATGGAATAGACATGAATGTCCTCCGGGGCGATGTATTTCAAGTATACGTTGTAGACCTGGGTGCTGATTTGAATGTATTTTGCCATTCGAGGAGGGGCAATGAGATAATCTACTTCTCTGGATGGGTCAGCCGCCAGTTTATTGGCATCGCAGCTTTTTTCGGAAAGTTCGCCGCCAGCTTTGCGCCGCCGTTCCGCGTTGACTTCCTTGACACGCTCCACCACTTCAAAGAGCCTCGCTCTGCCGGAGATGCCGTATGCCTTTAGGGAGGGAGTCACGGCAAGGCAGATGGTTTTCTCTGTCCGGCTGGCGTCAGCCACCACCAGATTGGTGGTCAGAGGGTCGAGCCCACGCTCCATGCATTCTACGGAGGCGTAGAAAGATTTTAAGTCAATGGCGATATATGTCCGTCCGCTCTGCTGCATAGTGCGCCTCCTCGTCCTTAGTGTCTATCAGTATATCATGCCACCGCAAATCGAACAACTGTTTGCGGCAAACTTTTGAGAGGAAACTTGTGGAAACAGCCCATTTTCAAAACAAGGGCACCGTGTTACAATGATGCCTGTTTGCGGAATGGGAGGGAAAACATGTTCTATACAACGGAAGAAGCCGCCATCGTCTGCGGCTTTCTGAACTTATATCTGGATCGGGCCAGCGTTGATGTCTCTGTGCGGAGACGCAACGCGGCATTCCAGCTTGGCGCTACAACGGAAACGCTGCAGCCAGAGGACTACCTATGGGCGGAGAAAGTTCTCCACTTCCTTAAGCCCTGTTGGTGGCAGTTACATGAAGATCATAGAGCCTTAGAGAATGCACTGTTGAAAACACATCTTTTAGCTCAGAGATAAAAAACGAGGGCCGCTCCTGTCTTGGTTGGAAGCATATTGCTATACCCGGATATGGAGCGGCCCTCATTATATTTTTTAAAGTTCTTTTGCTCAGTCCTATTCGACACTACTTCCCGGACTGTCGGGCGGTTGAACGAACCGGCGCCTGGCAGCGCCCATCGGGAATCTAACCCCTCAGAGGATCTCTCCGAGCTGCCCCCATTGCTTGCGGCTGTGGCTGGACAGAATGTACCATTATAGGCTGACGGGATCATTGCGAGACAGGCTGCCATGCCCGCTTTTGGCTGAATGAGTTTCGCTCTGCACCTTATTGGCCGTTCATTGACATCGGAGTAATTCCGATGCAGGTGGTCTTCGCGCATCCGCCGCATCGCTGTTCCCCCTCGCCGGGGGACCGTCAGCTGACGTTATTCGTCACCGGATATTCAGTTTTCAATGTTCACAAGAAGATTCTTTTCTTCTCGTATGTATACGGGAAAAAACTGGCATCTTAACAACCCTGCTCATCCAAATTATTTTTAATTTTTTTCAGGATGCGCTTTTTCCGCACATGAATGGCCTGCTGAGAGACCCCAAGCATCTGTGCGTATTCCTTTTCAGAGCGGTTTTTGAAGTAAAGTTCGTAGATCAGCTCATAATCCTTCGGCGGGAGCAGATCCAGAATATTACGCAGGGACTGACGCACCATTTCCTCAATTGCCTGATTTTCAGGGGTGTTGTCATAATCAATAAATTCATGGAACCGCTCGTATCCGTCATTTTCACCGCCGATCAGAGAACTCATCTGCGTTTCGTGCTTGTAAAAGCGTTCCGTGCTGTCTTCGATGTGCCATTTCGTCCGCCTGTAGGTCTGGAAGACTTCCTTCGTGACCTGGACGAGCTCAAATTCGCCGGTCATGGTGTTGTAAATGTTGAGAAAATAATTCTTTTCAGTCATACTCCTGATCTCCTTTGTGATTTTTTGAATTTGGTGAGGTTCAAAAAATCGGGAGATCAGGGGTATTCAGCGATATACGGCTCCCACGCTAAAAGGGGGAGGATATGAAAAAAGCGCATTGCAGACTCCTTTTCCGGAGCTGCATGCGCAAAAAAGAGCCGCTTGATTTGTCTGACCATTGGCCGCGTTGACAGAACTATGTTCCTAAAAGGAACGATAGTTACAAATCAAGCGGCACATGGGATGGTCACGCATCAAGCGGCTCCGAGGCTCATACTTGGTATTTAATTGTTGGGGACAGATCGATTATTCGCGGTTATGCGATGCGGAATACAACAGGCGGGAAGAAAACCGCCTCTCCGCATTGCGGGCACTTCAGGTATGTCGCGCCGTGGGCCCCTTTGCAGAGCGTTTCAAGCCGCAGCTTACAATACGGGCAAAGCCGTGCCATGGTGATATGGGTGGAGTACTGCTGCTCAAGCTCCCGCTGCTCGGCTTGGATGCAGGCATACCGCTGCGGGTCAAGCGCCTTGGAATTGATTTTTGCCATAATAACAACTACCTCCTATGCTGTGTCAAAGTCATCCGCATAAATATGGATGGGTGCATACGGATTACTAAAATCATTTCGGCCGATCATGCCAAGATTGTCCAGACGAATGGATAATGCTGTTTTCGAGACGCCCAAACGCTTTGCCATTTCAGAAAACAGCGCATATTCCCTGGGGGCAAACACTTTGTTCAGGAGTTTGATCTGCCGGCCAAGGCCAAGCTCATCCATGTAGCGGTCGATCAGCTCACGGGGGAGTAGGAGATACGCCGTCAGCACATTCGTTTGCCATTCTACCCAGTCGGTGATGGGGTATGTGCAGCGTTCATCCGCAAGGCGGCAGATGAACGGCTGCGCGCTTGGATTATATTCCTCCGGGTAAAGCTTACCGAGGATCTGATGCGCGGCTTCATGTACCAGAGTGAAATTCAACCGCCCCACCGATCCCGCATTTGCGAGGTTTTGATCCACATAGGCGATATTGCCGTTCAAGTGAAATTCCTGGACTGACCCGTTTCCACGGGGAACGGATATGGTGAGATCGACGTCGCTATAGGAGGTCAGCCCAAGGATCGAGCCCGTTACGCTCATATCCGCAAACGCGAAATGAAGTCCGCAGATCTTTTCCGCAAAGTCGACCGGGTCGATGCGATCCATTTTTCGGTCTGACAGCGTCAGATAGCGGAACAGCACTCTGCGGGATATCCGTTCAAGATCTTTCCGAGATAAAATCGGCATCCGCGTTCCTCCTCTCATCTTGGCTGTCATGGAAGGGAAGGTGTTCCCTTGGCTATGGCTCCATCATAACAATCTCATAAAGCTATGTCAATGTCGCATTTGTAGCGCAACAAGCTATTTACGATTGACAAGAATAGCTGTCCCCGTGTATAATGGGATCATCCTAAGACGGAGGGTTTCTTTATGAACAGTCAGAAAACAACGGTTATCCCGTTTCCGACTCCTTCAAAAAACGGTTCGAGATACAGTGCTGAGACTGAGAAACGGAACAATGTGATTGGTACAAGGCTTTCGGAAGAACTCAAAAACCGAAAGCTGAGTAAAAAAGAATTCTGCACAACATTGAAGGACTATGGTGTAGATGTAAGCCAATCCGCGCTGGGGAAGTGGACGAATGGCCTGACTGTTCCCAATGCGTACCAACTGCTGGCGATCTGCTATGCGCTGGATCTTGATGATGGCCTTGCTGCCTTTACCGGAGAACATACGCCTCTGCTCAACGAAGTGGGTGCGGAAAAGGTTCGTGCTTACCGAGAGGATCTGATCGCTACCGGTAAATACAATCCCATGCCAACGCCCACAAATACGATCCGCTATATCGATAAGCCCGTCAGCAATCTCCGAGTCTCGGCCGGTACGGGCAGCTTCTTGGATGAGGGCAACTTTGAGATGGTCAGCTTTCCGGAAAACGCGGTCCCGGCGGAAGCGGATTTTGGCGTTAGAGTATCCGGCAACAGTATGGAGCCGGTCTACCATGACGGGCAGATCGTCTGGGTGGAGCGATGCGAGACACTCTCAATAGGCCAGGTCGGTGTGTTCGTCTATGACGGTGAAGGCTATTTGAAATCCTATGGGGAGCGGGAGCCTGACGAGAGCGACCGTGACGCTTTTACGGACAGCTACGGAAGGCTCCACATGCAGCCGGTTTTGATTTCGTATAACAAAGACTATTCTGATCGGATCATCAGCCCGGAACGAGGATTTCGGGTCATTGGGCGCGTGCTGTAAGAAACTTTGAAAATTAAAATGCTGAAAGGCGGGGATTTGATGAACACGATTGCGATCGTGAGAGAGTTGGCAGATGAGCGGAGTCTTACGTTTTTTAAGCTGTCTCAGATGTGCGATGTATCTCATTCGACCCTGAAAAACAGCGAACGCCGCGGCGGACAATTATCTGTCGACACGATTGAGCGGATCTGCGATGGGTTGGGTATTACCATGTCGGAGTTCTTTGCGAGAAAAGGTTGATACGAACACAGTCTTGCCAATTTACCTTGAATTCGATATAATTACTTCATATCAAAGGCAAACCCAATGTGCTATGAGGAGAAATTACTATGAATAAGAGCGAATTGATTGCCACCATGATTGAGACCAGCGGCCTCTCTAAGAAGGATTGCGAGGAACAGCTAAATGAGCAACATTAAATTAACGCGCCCGGAAAAAGAAAAACGAAGAAGAGTCTTCCGGGCCAAAATTGTTATATCATTACTGCTGCCATGTGCAGGAGCAGGGTTGCTTGCCATTGCCTATTGCGGAAGGTTACCACTTGGTACTCTGACAACCTTATTCCTTTCTGGGGTCCTAATTGTTAGTGGTCTGTTAATAAGTTTGACCCTGTTCCGTTGTCCTTATTGTGGCAAACGCATCAATATTCGGGGATTATTATATAAGTATTTCTATGCTTGTCCCTATTGTGATTTCCGGGCCGATGGCAAAAATTTGTGTGAGAATGATGACAAATCAGAATTTCCCCCAAAAAGCTAAACACTTTAAAAAAAAGATTCGAATCCTCTTTGCGCTAATCACATTATGGGTCCTTACAATGCTAATCTTGTCACAAACTGGGTGGCTAAATTCCAAAATTGTCTGTATGATAATGATCATGATTATGATCATATGTCAAGCGCTTGTATGGACCATGCGTTGTCCCCAATGCGGCGCATGGGTTGCTTTGCAGACACCGATTTGGCGATACCGTCACTTTAAATGCTGTAGGTGCGGATTCGACTCTGACAACGAGTAAAACCTAAAACTCGTTGTAAAAGGTCGCTGGCGACTAGTGGCCTTTTACCTCAAAGTTTCTACCATCCTAGAAAACTTTGAACTTCCGTATGGCTGTGCCTCCGCTTTTATGGAAACCAGGTTTTTACTACTTTGACACTCAAATTGATGGCTAATAACGGTGGAATTGTTAAGACTTGGACTGCAAACAATGCTAGTTCTGTGACTGGAACCTACGCAGATTGGTACTCAACCGGAGATACCGAGTGGATTATTGAAGTGACCGGAACAACAAGTACCGGAACAACTGTAACGTGGAATGGTGCTGTCCGTGTTGCAAAATCCTAACACTCATTTCAAATGTATATGGGAGCTGCCCCTTACCGGGCAACTCCCATATATGATAAATATTTGAATTTAGTAGAGCCACTGAAAGGAGGTATACGGCAAGTTTTCAGTATAATTTCTTGCCGCAAAATTCAATGAAAAAAAGGTTGATTTATCTGATTGGGGTTTTCCTTCTCTGCTTTGCTTTGACGGGCTGCTCGCCTGATGCAACGACATATCCGCAACCGGGCGATGATTCTGTAAATTCCAATGAAGAGGAACCAGTTTCCTGGGAAACACTTCTCTCTTCCATTCATGGTGAAGATATCAAAAACCCAGGTTGGTCGATATACCGGGAGAATCCCACTAATGATGAACTCGCTCAGTACTTGCGAAATTCCGCTGCCTGCCAGACGTATTCCTCAGAAGAGACCTTTGGTGAATCTATCTGGACATTAGAAATGTATGTAGATACACCGCCTGAAGACGAGTGGGACTATGACCACATACTGAACCTGAGGGCTGGTTTTCAGGAAAACCTAGTCCGCATCTCTGGCGGGGATGCACTCCCCGATGGAATCTTTTATGTAGAGGATGAACAATTGTATTGGATGGTCCGTTCCATTAATGATTACGAAACATCTATCGAAGAACCCGCTCTTTCGGCCTATCAGGATACCATTGAAGCATATATTGCCGAAGAACAAGGCAAGTGTGGAAACCCAGCTGTCAAAGTGGAACTTTTATCCATTGAAGAGCGAATGAATCGAAGTGACATCGGCGTGGCTGCTTATTCGATTGGCACCGTTTTGACAGCAGATTCTCCTCAAGAGCTCATGCAGTATATGGCAGGTGGAGCATACTTCGATAGTCTCTTGCGCTTGCACCCTGATGGCAATTCAGCGCGGTCCACCATGCTGGTCATCAATGGAACTCCGGTTGGTTTTCTCAGCTGGGAAGCTCTGGACGCTATTGAGTCTCAGGATATAAGCAGCAGCGAAGATGTTATGGATATCCTCAGTCAGGGTAAGGACTGGTTCAAAGCTATCTAATAAGGCGTGATTGTTTATATTCTTGTTCTTTCTCTGTCCTGTATCCTCCGGTAGAGTAGGTTCTTCTGGATGCGTCATGATGACGCCACCCTATAGACAGATTTTTCGCAAAAGGTCACAGTCCCCCCTTGGTGGGAGACTGTGACTTTTTTGCCGCTGTCAGGCGATACAGATTGCTGGTAAGGCTGCCATTGGCGCGGTGGCGCTGCCGCTTCTCAATGAGCTGCCTGCGTTCCAGATCTGCCAGTGCCCGCTGGACGGTGCGGGGCGAAAGCCCCAATTCGTGGGCGATGGCCTTGATCCCCGGCCAGCAGACGCCGGAGGCATCCGCGCGATCCCGGAGGTAGATGTAGACCGTCTTTTCCCGGTGGCTCAAATCCTCGGCGTAAATAAAATTGAATTTGCTCATTTGGTATCCTCCGTGTTGTAGGGGCTGTTTTCGCGGCGGTTCTGAATATTGTGGGCCAATTCGTCGCGGTTCACATAGGCGATTTTTCTGGCCGCCCGCTCCGGCATCCGGTAGCCGTCCGGATCGAAGGTGATGCCCCAATCCAAAAACAGGCGCAGTCTCGTCCGCATGGGATGGGTGCCGGTTTTCATCACCACGAATTCGCCCTTGGGGATGGACTTCAATTCGTCTGGCGTCATGAGCGGGCGCTCCATCATCTGCAAGGACTGGCTGCTCTCCTTGCCCTGGCTGACGGAGCCGGAGAGCACCGTGCGGCTGCCAAGGGCGGTGGAGAGGGCCTCCGCAGTTTTGCTCTGGGGCGAGAAACCGCCGAAGATGGTATCCTGACAGTTATCGCATATAATTTCCGCGCCCTCTTTTCCGTAGTTCTTTTCCAACTGTGCCAGCGATTGGATGATGGGCACCAACGTCAGCCCGCGGGAGCGGCCCGCGCTGAACAGGGGTAGGATGTCGAAGGGCGGCATGGTGCCCAGCTCATCGCAGAACAGCACCACGCGGTTCTTGAGCCTGCCGTCATGCTCGTCCGCCACGGAGAACAGCTCACGGGAGAGGTTCTGGATCATAAGGCCCGCGATGAAATTCTTGGCGGGGTCTTCCTCCGGCAGAATGAGAAAAATGGCGCACTTCTCCGAGGCGAACATCTCCGCGTTGATGGGGCTGTCGTAGCAGATGACCTGCTCCAGTTCCGTATCCAGGAAGGCGTTCAGACGGGAGAGGACGGTGGACATGACCGAGGCCATCGCCTGATCTGCCGCCGTTAGCGCCGCACCCGCCAGCCACCGTGCCTTATGCTCCGGCGGCAGAATGTCCACCAGCAGCTGAAAGCCGTTTCTGCCCCGTGAGCTCGGCATCGCCAGCAGATCCTGCACCAGCTTGAAGGCCGACACGATATGCCGTTTTTCCGGCTCTCCGTCCTTTGGAGGCACGAATTCCGCCAGCAGCAGCACAACGGCCGTCAGCAATCCCTCGGCGCTGTCATAGAAGTAGGCGTTATCACCGTATTGGGAGGCGTCACCGTCCGGGCTGATGATGGTCTTGGCAAGGATCTTGGCGTATTTTTCCGCCCTGGCCCGCGCCGCCAAATTGGACGGATCTGCTCTCGCCAGATCCATGTAGTGATTCATCAGCGTCAGGAAGTTGAAACCGTCTGAGCGGGTTGGGTTACGCAGGTCGATGACGGATACCCGGTAGCCATAGTACCGGGAGGCGATGGCGCCGTAATTCCTCGCCAAGTCTCCTTTGGTGTCCAGCGCCAGAAAGCTCATGCCGCAGGCGCAGGCGTATTCCAGATTGGGGTACAAGAAAAACGCCGTCTTGCCCACGCCGGAGGCGCCAATCATCAGACAGTGGATGTCATCGCTGTCCACCAGCGCCCGGATATCCCCCTGCTCCTCAATCATCTTTTTGATTTTTGAAAGCACCTTTGATTTTTTCTTCGGTCTCCGTTTCTGCTTTCCCGCCACAGGACGGCGCAGCTTTTCCAGCAGCTTGCGGGAGATTTTCAGCAGAATTCCCGCCTTGCTTTTACGTTTTCCGCCGCCCACGCTGCCGAGGATGAGCCCCTGCTCCGTGGGCAGCTCCTTCCCCTTGCGCCAGCGGCGGGGACGGAAGGGTACGGTGTGATAGGTCTTGCCGATCTCCTTGGGCGTTGCCCACCGCGCCGTGCCGTGCTGACCGTCGCCCACCGTCTTGCTCTTGATGCGGTCAAGGGAGTAGCTTTTGGAGAGGAAGGATGCCATGAGCAAAAACACCAGCAGAGCGCCGCAGAGGGCGAGGAAGATCCAGGTATCCCCGTTCATGGTAGGTTCTCCTTTCTCTCGAATTTGGCCCGGAGATCGTCGTTCCAGTCCTTGCGCACAGGGCAGAGCCGCTGTACCTCCACGCCCATGTCCTCCAGCGTATCCGTCATGCGGTCGGAGGCGTCATTGCCCGCGTCATCGTTGTCGAGGCAGAGGTACACCGTGTCCAGCTTGGGATTCTGCCGCAGCCGTTCCAGCACCGGCTGGATGGATGTCCCGCAGCAGGCGACGTAGCTGTGCTCCTGCCAGCCGTATGGGTAGAGGGTGATGTGGGACAGGAGATCGATGGGCGCCTCGAACACATAGAGGGACTTGTCCGTGCCGTCCTTATGAAAGCAGTGCTCGCTGGCGCTGCCCTCGATGTTCATGCGGAACACCCGGCCCTCGCTGTTGGTACTGCGGATGTGGGCGTGTTTCGCCTCGCCGCTGCCATCCACTCCAACGAAAACGCAGTTGTGGTGCTTGTCCTCGTAGAGCAGCTTTTCATGTACGAAATAGGAGATGACCTCCCGGTCAATGTGGCGCTGGCGCATGAGGTAGGCGTACATACGCCGCATGGTTCCGTAAGGCTCCGGCAGCGCGAAGGGCTTCGGAGCCTCCTTTGCGGGCTTTGCCTGCTCATACGATTTTCCATTCTTTCTGCCCAGCAAAAGCAAAACCGCCTCCTGATAAGGGAGACGGTAATAACGCTGGACGAAGCTGACGGCATAGCCGCCCTCGCGCTTGGAATGGTCGAACCACTTGTTGCCCCGGACGGTGATGCTGGGATCGTTGGGCGTGCGGAACTCTCGGCCGGAGCGCACGGGTCGTTCCCCCTGGGCACGCAGCAGAGACACGAGGTCTGTGTTTTGCGCCCGCGCTTTTTCCTCCGGCGTAAAATAAATATATTTGCTCATGATGTTTCCTTTCAAAATTCTGCTTTGCGCTATCTGAACGTTTGTTCCTCATGATCGTCCGGCTTGTGTCCCATCGCCAGCCGCTTGCGCTGCAATTCCTGTCGGCGCTTGCGGTCGATCTGCAAGCCGCGGTGGATCTGGTCGATCTTGCTGTTGTCCTCGAAGATCCTGCTCATGTGATGCAGCATCCGCACGATGGTTTCGCTCACCGTGGGGGCATGGTAATCCGCTCCTGCTGGTGCGCTCCCTTTCTGCTGATTGGATTGATCTGGCTGCTGCGAAAAGGCCGGAGCAGCTTCATCCACAGGCGGCGCAGCATCTTTGGAAACGACAGCATCAGCGGAGCCAGAATCTTCTGGTGTTGGAGCAGTTGTATCTTGTGTTTCTGGCTGCGCAGGAATGACTGGTGCTGTGGATTCAGCTTTGACTTTTGTATTCATCACAGGATTCTTGGGCGGAGTGGATTCCTCTGGCATGGCAGAAAATTTCTGCGTACCCGCCTGCCTCTGACGCTCCGCCATCCATTGCAATGTTTCCTGAATGACCATGTTGCGCACGGTCTTGAACTCCTTTTGCTGCGAGAGCGGCAGACGCTCGCGCAGCTTCTCATCGTAGTCACGGCAGACCTGCTCGTACAGTTCCTGCCACGCGGTATATGCTGCCGCTACCTTTTCGTCCTTGGCAATCTCCTCCACGATGGCATCCACGATGGCCTTGACCCTTGGCGGCAGGTAGCCGTAGACCTTTCGGCCCTTGACCGTCAGCAGGCGTTCCGCCAATTCTTCGGTGAGCTGCTCCAGCCGCGGGTTATCCACCGAGCCATGCTCCAGCTGTGCGATGCATTCCACCATGGCCTTGCGCGTCTGCGTCTGGAGTTCCTGACGCGCGATGTCCTTTTGCTGGTAGATGTGCATCCGATCTGCGTGGTAGATCCGTCTGGCGAAGACGGATTTCATTTCCCGGATACCTTCTTTGGTGAGGTAGCCCTCCTTGGGATCTACGGAGAAGAGGATCATGTGGATATGCACCTGATTCGGCTTTCGGTGGAAGGCGGCATACCAGCGCAGGTTGTCCGGCTGGATCTTGTACGCTTCCGCGATGTCGCAGACGGAGGCGTTCACCAGCGCCCGCCAGCTTTCCGCGCTGTCGTAGCCCAGCCGCTCCGCATCCTCACGGCGCAGCGCAATCACCGGCGTCCACACGTTGCCGGTGTGCTCCGCCACCTCCCGTACCGCCCGCGCGAGATTTTGTACCTTGCCGTGAGCGTTCCACAGCCCGTGCTCGCCGTCCTTCTGGACGCCGGGGCGGTGGGAGATGTAGTCGATGAAATTTTCCTTTTGATCCAGCGCCTCCATGTAGTCTTCCTGCACCTGCTGGATGAACGCGGAGGCGCTGCCCTGAGTGGGGTGATCCAGATACTCCTCGTACTCAATGAGTTCCCAACAGGAGGGGAAGGACTTCAGCAGCCGTGCAATGAAGTCCTGCTGCTTTTTCGTTGCGGGGATCGTACTACGCTCATCCGCCAGCAGTTCCACGCCGGGACGGGTGGCGACGTAGCGGGTGCGCTGGGCCAGCTTTGCGGCATTCTGTCCGCCCTTGAGGTAGGGCGAGATCAATACGATCCGGGCCATTCATCCTCCGGCTCTATGCGCCGCTGGCTCCGCACCGCGTTTTCAAAACTCACCTGACCGTTGGTGCGTTTCACCTCATCCACGGCGTAGGCCCGCAGCTCCCGCGTGTGGATGGGATCGGTACGGAAGTGCGCGGCGATGGTGTGGCAGAGCATATTCAGCTCCACCGCGCACTTGAAAAGAATACGGCAGAGCCGATTGTTGTTGTCGTCCAGCGTACCCTGAATGGCGGTGAGGATGGCTTGCGAGAGGTAGGCGGTGTTGTCCTCGGTGCCGAGATAGCCCATGTAAAAGCGCAGGGCCTTATTGATAAATTCGCTGCGGTTTTTGCAATTATCCGCGGCCAGCCAGCCGTCCATACGGGGAACCAGCTTGGCATCCAGCCATACCACTGTGCGCTCGATCCGCTTTTCGTCATTTTCCTGCATTTTTGCAGCACTCCTTTCTGAAAAGGCGCAACCTCTTGTCACGCCTGCGTTTTTGCGGGTAAGGTGCACCTGTTTTCCATCAAAACCCGCAAAAGGTGCACCTTGTCCAAACCTCTGAAAGCCCCGCACTGCGGGGCTTTGTGGCTGAGAGGGGCCCAGTTAGGGGCACCTCTCTTTATCTTGTGCTTTTATCGAACGGGCAAATAAGGGGCGAATCCCTCCGAAACGGGGCATGGCCGGGAGGGAAACATCCATCCCAAAAGGCTCGGTTTCCCACTGTCGGAGCAGGATTCACCGGGCCTTTTCACACATCGCCCACAAACGCCGCAACGTTCGTTTCAAGAGGCTGCGGCGGGTACACACGCCACCTCAGCCCCGAACCGCGCACACAACGGCTCACAGGGCGAAACACGGGGCCATCTCTCCATCGGCCACAGCGTGGCTTTGTGCTGTCAGCGAAATTGCCACCGAAAGAACAGCCGGAGAAAGTGGATGCACGCCTTATGGCGTGTGTCCGCTTTCTCCGGCGTCGCGGCCCCGCTGGGCTGCGCAGTCTGGACGCTGTTGTTTCCGCAGCCGTGAGCGTTTCAGCCTTGCTGTGTTTGTGCTTACAGTTTCATCACCGGCCCCTGCCGCTGTTCCGGTTCTTCTCGAAACTGCTGTGCGTAGTCGCGGAGACTCATGCCGGTCTGCTGTTGACAGTATTCCTCCATCTTCCGCAGCAGCACCTCCCGCTCCGCCGCGTTGAGCTGGTAGCTCCAGTTCTCCTCTGTGCCGTTCGGTTTGCAGAGGCACAGCTCCAGCGTGTCGCAGGGTCTATCCTCCGCGATGTCATAGTTGGCGTAGATATTGAGCCAGTCATCGTTCTTGTCAGTACAGACGAAGGTGCCGAAGACAGCATCCACATCGAACTCCGTCTGCACATAAAAATTGAGCTTGCCATCCATCTCGATGATCTCATCACCGAAAGAAAAAATCCGCGAGGAGAGGTGTCCCGCCGAGGTGATTTCCTTACCGCTCAGATGATCCAGCAGCTTGCGCCACTGATCATCGCTCGACGCGAATTGTGACCGGGTGGCATGGTACGCCGCCACGGATACATCCCGCATCGCCCAGGTCTGCCAACCGTCCATGATGTGTACGGCGGAGAACTCCCGCTTGTCGAAGTTGATGTCGAACACACCGCGCACCTTGCCGGTGTTCTCCATGCGAAGGGCGGTGAGTGCGTTGTACTCTTCCGCTGTGATGGGATGCCCGTCCGCGAACAGCTTGATGAACAGATCCGGCCCGGTGCCTTTCTCACCGGCGACATAGCCGCGCAGCTTTTCTGCGGCATCCAGCAGTTCCTCACCGGGGGAGGTCTTGAAGTACCACTCCTGCCCGTTCTCTACCACATGGTAGGCGGCGTAGGTACGGGCTGCTTCTTCCTCTGCGCGCCGCGCGGCATCCTCCGCGTAGATCTCGGCACTGATGCGTTTGTATTCCTGCTCCGGGAGTTGGTTGCACAGCTCATCCAGCACATTCTCAAGATGTTCCTGCAGGGTTTCATCCTTGAGATGCTTTTCAATGGCATCTTTCCATCGCCGGTCGATCCACAGTGTGATGTCTACATGATCTGCCATCTCACTCACCATTCCTTTCGCCAGTGGGCTGTGCCAACGAGGAGGTAGGCTCCTCCCGCAGCTGCGGCTTCGCCGGTCTTGCCGGACGGCGGGGACGGGCAGCGGGCGCCGCGCGGCTGTCCAGATACTCCCGCACCGGCTCCGGCACCTCAGATTCGTAGAGACATTTGAGCAGCTCCTCCAGTTGCGCCTGCACGCTGGTGTTTTTCTTTTTAAGTGAAAATTCGAGAGCGGCAAGCTGCTCGCTCTCGAATGAGATCGTGACATTTTCTTTTTTCATGATTGTTATTCAACCTCCTCGTAGTAATCGCGGAGCTGGAAGCCCAGCGCCTCCATGTCGCTGTGCTCCATGCTTTTTTGGTGTTTTTGTGTTGTGGGTGGTATCACTACCCTCCGGCGGTCGCACGAAGTTTCAATCCTGCGGACGTCCGGCATTATCAAGGGCAAAATTGGCCTTTTTTATGGCGTTGCGCCGCTGTATCTTCTCGGCATCAGACAGCACCCTGTTTGGTGCGATCCTTATCCATGATTTTGGGATGGTGTAGTCAACTGCCCGCCCGCTGCGGGACACTTTGACGAGCCTGCAATCCTCCGGTCTGTCCCGCGCCAGCGCTTCCAGCTTCTGACGCAGTACCTTGTTGTGAGTATAAATTCCGGCTGTCTTTTCCTCCTCGTTGAAGC
>CDZV01046829.1_pt1 | contig 50620 bp, 60 predicted proteins | sample 554851 | NCBI WGS metagenome assembly CDZV01 (sample SAMEA3182090, study PRJEB8094) | gut metagenome | biome: human; feature: gut; material: Stool; isolation source: human stools | place: Canada | collected 2013-03-12
AACGGCATCTACATCATCGACCTGCAGAAGACGGTCCGCAAGCTGGAAGAAGCGTACATGTTCGTGCGGGATCTGTCCGCGCAGGGCAAGTCGGTGCTGTTCGTCGGCACCAAAAAGCAGGCGCAGGAATCCATCCGCGACGAAGCGGTCCGCGCCGGCGCGCATTATGTCAACGCCCGCTGGCTGGGCGGCATGCTGACCAACTTCCGCACCATCGAGGGCCGCATTAAGCGCCTGGCGCAGCTGCGCATGATGGAAGAGGACGGCACCTTCGACCTGCTGCCCAAGAAGGAAGTTATCAAGCTGCAGCACGAGATTGACAAGCTGGAGAAGTTCCTCGGCGGCATCAAAACGATGAAGAAGCTGCCCGGCGCGCTGTTCATCGTCGATCCCCGCAAGGAGAAGATCGCCGTGTCCGAAGCGCGGAAGCTGGGTATTCCGATCGTGGCCATCGTGGACACCAACTGCGATCCCGACGACGTGGACTATGTTATTCCGGGCAATGACGACGCCATCCGCGCCGTCAAGCTGATCGCCTCCACCATGGCGAACGCCATCATCGAAGGCCGCCAGGGCGAGGAGACCGCCGCGGAAGAGGCGGAGGAAGCCCCCGCGGAAGAGGCCCCCGCCGAAGCGGAGGCCTAAGGCCCGCCCCGCGCGGGAGGAACCCGACAATACAACACGGAGGGCCGGCGCGCCCTCCCGGAAAGGATAGAGGGAAATGGCATTTACTGCAAAAGATGTACAGGCCCTGCGTGAGAGAACCGGCGTGGGCATGATGGACTGCAAAAAGGCGCTGACCGCGGCCGACGGCGATATGGATAAGGCCATCGATTTCCTGCGGGAAAAGGGCCTGGCCGCCGCCGCCAAGAAGTCGAGCCGCATCGCGGCCGAGGGCCTTGTTTACGCCTATGTGGATTCCGCCAAAAAGGTGGGCGTGGTCATCGAGGTCAACTCGGAGACCGACTTTGTCGCCAAAAATGCGGATTTCCAGACCTTTGTCAAGGCGCTGGCCGAAATCGTGGCGGATAAGAACCCGGCCGATGTGGAGGCCCTGTCCGCCCTGCCCTTCGACGGCAGCGGCACGGTGGCCGACGCGCTGCGCGACAAGGTGCTGGTCATTGGAGAGAATCTGAGCATTCGCCGGTTTGCGCGCTATGAGGGCGACGTGGTGGCCTATGTCCACGGCGGCGGCCGTATCGGCGTGCTTGTGCGGTTCGAGGCGGACGCCGCGGCGTCCGGTTCCGACGCGCTGCAGGAATGCGGCAAGGACGTGGCCATGCAAATAGCGGCGCTCAATGCGCAGTATCTCGACAAGAGCACCGTCCCCGCGGCGGATATCGAGAAGGAAAAGGAAATCCTTGTCGCCCAGATCCGCAACGACGAAAAGAATGCGAACAAGCCGGAAGCGATCATCCAGAAGATGGTGGACGGCCGCATCGGCAAGTTCTATGAGAACAACTGCCTGATGCAGCAGGCGTTCGTCAAGAACGGCGACATCACGGTGGAGCAGTATGTCGCCGAGCAGGCGAAGGCGGCCGGCGGCGCGATGAAGGTTGCCGAGTTCGTCCGCTTTGAGAAGGGCGAAGGCATGCAGAAGCGCGAGGACAATTTCGCCGACGAAGTCGCGAGCATGATGAAATAAACAGACGCCGACCGATTTGTTGGCGTTGTACGCAGAATCTGCCGGTAAACAGCAGAACCCCCGGGGCGTTTCCCGGGTCCGGGCTGCCGTTTATGGGCAGATTTTGTTTTGACGGGAGGAAAACGCCATGGCGACAGGCAATACCCCGGCTCTGGAGACCGAACGGCTGCTGCTCCGCCGGTTCCGGGAAGGGGATATGGCGGCCCTGCTGGCGATCTACGGCGACGAGGAGGCCAATACCTTTTTGCCGTGGTTTCCGCTGAAGACGCCGGAGGAAGCGCAGCACCTGTATGAAACGCGGTATGCCGCCGCATACCGCCTGCCCCGCGGCTACCGGTATGCCGTCTGCCTGAAAAGCGACGACGTGCCGGTGGGATACGTGCATGTCAGCCTGGACGACAGCCACGATGTGGGCTATGGCCTGCGCCGGGAATTCTGGCACCGGGGCATCGCCACCGAGGCCTGCCGGGCGGTTGCCGCGCGGCTGCAGCAGGACGGCTTTGGGTACATCACGGCCACCCACGACGTCCGGAACCCGCGCAGCGGCGGCGTGATGAAACGGCTGGGCATGTCGTATCGGTATTCGTATGAAGAGCAGTGGCAGCCCAAGGATATCCCGGTGACCTTCCGCCTGTACCAGCTGAACTTTGACGGCAGCGGCTGGGTGTACCGGACGTACTGGGAGCGGGCGGCGGTGCGCTTTGTGGAGAAAGGGGTGTGAGCGGTGGTTGTGCTGATAGCCGGCGCCCCCTGGCTTCGCTTGTGCAGGATAATGCCCGGAACCAGCGCCTTTGCCGGCAATACGGCTGCCGGTATATTTTAATAGACGGCGCGTACCGGGTGGATATCGACCTGTCCGCGGACCGCTGAAAGGCATGGCTTGCGGAAAATTTCCCCGCGAATTTTGCGTTTGCGCTTTACACCGGGCCGCGGATATAGTAAAATAGTACGGAGAATTACCGGGGAGGCCCATCGGGAGCCCCGTCAGGCAGCGCCGCGCGGAACGCGGACGCGGGAGGTTAAGTATGGAACCGAAATACAAACGGATTCTGCTCAAGCTGAGCGGCGAAGCCATGGCCGGCGCCGCGTCGACCGGCCTGGATTTCGACACGGTGCTGCGCATCTGCGCCGCCGTTAAGGAGTGCGCCGATATGGGCGTACAGATCGGCGTGGTGGTCGGCGGGGGCAATTTCTGGCGCGGCCGTTCCAGCGGCAAGATGGATCGCACCCGCGCGGATCATATGGGCATGCTCGCCACCACCATCAACGCGCTGGCGCTCGCCGACGCGCTGGAACAGCTGGACTGCGACGTGCGGGTGCAGTCCGCCATCATCATGAACCAGATCGCCGAGCCGTATATCCGCAACCGCGCCATGCGCCATCTGGAAAAGGGCCGCGTGGTGATTTTCGCGTGCGGGACGGGCAACCCCTTCTTCTCCACCGATACGGCGTCCGCCCTGCGCGCGGCCGAAATCGAGGCGGACATCATCTTCAAGGCGAGCATGGTGGACGGCGTCTATGACAGCGATCCGAAGAAAAACCCCGCTGCGGTCAAGTTCGACAGGCTGAGCTTTCTCGACGTGCTCAACCGCGATTTGAAGGTGATGGATTCCACCGCCGCCACCCTGTGCCGGGACAACGGCATTCCGATTCTGGTATTCAATCTCGAGGATCCCCAGAACATTGTGCGTGCCGTGCGCGGCGAAGCGGTCGGCACCATTGTGGAATAAGCGCAGGCCCTATGGCCCATACTCCTCAGGAGTGGGCCGGAAGACAGAGGCCGTCCATCCTGCCGCCGCCGGATGGACCGGTATGCGCCGCACCGGGTGTGCGGCGCCTCCAAATACACCGCGGCGGGGAGAAGGAGTCGATTATGAAAGAGGTCTTTGCCCACGCAGAAGACAAGATGACCAAGACGGAGAATGCCCTCATCAACGAATACGCGACCATCCGCGCGGGCCGCGCGAATCCCGCCGTGCTCGATCGCGTGCAGGTGGATTACTACGGGGTGCCGACGCCGATCGGCCAGATGGCCGCCGTGTCGGTGCCCGACGCGCGCACCCTGCTCATACAGCCGTGGGATAAATCCACCCTCAAGGAGATTGAAAAAGCCATCCAGATGTCGGATATCGGCCTGAACCCGCAGAACGACGGGTCGTCGCTGCGCCTGCAGTTCCCGCCGCTGACCGAGGAGCGCCGCCGCGAGCTGGTCAAGGGCGTATACAAATACGCCGAGGAAGCCAAGGTGGCGGTGCGTTCCATCCGCCGGGACGCGATGGAAAAGCTCAAGGACATGAAGAAAAAGGCCGAGCTGACCGAGGACGACCTGAAAAATGCGGAGAAGAAGATGCAGGAGCTGACCGATAAGCATTGCAAGAGCATCGACGCGACGGCGGCCAAGAAGGAAAAGGACATCATGGAGATCTGAAGCGGACCGCAGACTTTCCGCGGGAGCGGGCGTATGTCGGCGCGGCCTTTTTGGGGCCGCAAGGGCAGATGTCCGCTCTTGCTTCATCTGCGCTGCACCGCGGAGAATTCCCGGCAGCAACAATCGGGGGGAGCAGCGTTCATGCAGTGGTTCAGCAAAAAAAAGCCCATTCCGCCCGTGGAGGACGTGCATATTCCGCGCCACGTGGGGATTATTATGGATGGGAACGGCCGCTGGGCGAAGAAGCGCGGCCTGCCCCGGCAGGCGGGACATGTCGCGGGCGCCCAGGTGTTCCGCAAAATCGCCAAGTACTGCGAAAAACGCGGGGTCGCCTATCTGACGGTGTATGCGTTTTCCACCGAGAACTGGAAACGGCCGGCGGACGAGGTGGAGGGCATCATGAACCTCTTCCGCGACTATCTGAAGGAATCGCTGGCAGATTTTCAGCATGAGAATATCCGGACCCGGTTTATCGGCGACCGGGAACCGCTTGCGGCCGATATCCGCGCCTTGATTGAGGAGGCGGAAGCCTCCACCGCCCATAAGGACGGCATGGTGCTCAACATCGCCATCAACTACGGCGGGCGGGCGGAGATTGTGCAGGCGGCGCGCCGCATGGCCGAGGAGGCTGCGCGCGGCACGCTGCGCAGCGAGGAGGTGACCGAACAGCGGCTCGCCTCCTATCTGTATACGGCGGGGCAGCCGGACCCCGATCTCATCCTGCGCCCGAGCGGCGAATACCGCAGCTCCAACTTCCTTGTGTGGCAGTCGGCCTATGCCGAGTATGTGTTTATGGATATCCTGTGGCCCGATTTCACACCCCAGGATTTGGACAGGGCGTTTGAAGAATATGCGCGGCGTCATCGCCGCTTTGGAGGGGTCTGACCCATGAAATCCCGCATCATAACCGGTGTGGTGGGCGGCGGGCTGCTGCTCGTGGTGCTGCTGTTTTGTCCGGACATCTGCCTGAACATCGCCTTTTCCGTGGTGTGCGCCCTGGCGATTCACGAGGTGCTGATTGTCACCCGCTTTGTGGAGCACCGGGGGCTGATGGCGCTGGCGCTGACTTTCGCGCTGGCCGCGCCGTTTTTCGCGGAGGCGGTGTCTGTTTTTCCGATGTTCATCGCGATTCTGCTGTTCGTGCTGGTGCTGGTGCTGCTGCAGGTGATCTATCATGAGAGCCTGTCGGTGGAACGCACGGGCTTTGTGTTTTTTGTGACCATGCTGGTGTCGGTGGCGCTGTCCTGTACCCCCTACCTGCAGACGCTCGATCCCATCAACGGCCGGTTTTACGTGTTTTTGTCCTTTATTATCCCGTGGCTGTGCGATATCGGGGCGTATTTTGTCGGCACCTTTTTTGGCAAACATAAGATGTGCCCGGGCATCAGCCCCAAAAAAACGGTGGAAGGCCTGATCGGCGGCATTGTCCTTTCGGTGGGGAGCAGCGTGCTGGCCGCCTGGCTGTATCAGCTGCTGTATCTCACCCCGGGCCATTTCGGCACGGTGAGCCTGTGGCAGGTGGGACTGCTTGCGCTGGTGCTTTCCCCGCTGTCGGTGCTGGGCGATCTGTTTGCTTCCATCATCAAGCGGCAGAGCCACGTCAAGGATTTCGGCAGGATTATGCCGGGACACGGCGGCGTGATGGACCGGTTTGACAGCATGCTGTTCGTGGGCCCGGTGCTGTACGTGGTGCTGCGTTTTCTGCCGCTGGTATATTGACAGGGAGGCCCTATGGCAACGAATCGTCAAGAGAAAAAATCGCTTGTGCTGCTCGGCTCGACCGGCTCTATCGGGGTGCAGGCGCTCGAGGTGGCGCCGGGGGCGGGCTACACGGTGACCGGCCTGGCGGCGGGAAGCCGGGTGGCCCCCTTTGAAGAGCAGGTGCGCCGGTTCCGGCCGGCGGCCGCCGCGATGTACGACGAAAAGGCGGCGGCGGATCTGCGTGTGCGGGTGCGCGACCTGCCGGTGCGCGTGCTCGCCGGGATGGAAGGCCTGTGCGAGCTGGCCGCGCTGCCCGAAGCCGACATGGTGCTCAACGCCGTGGTGGGCATGGTGGGGCTGCGCCCCACGCTGGCCGCGGTGGAAGCGGGGCACGATGTGGCCCTCGCCAACAAAGAAACGCTGGTGGCCGGCGGCGCGCTGGTGATGGACGCGGCGGCCCGCCGGGGCGTGCACCTGCTGCCGGTGGACAGCGAGCATTCCGCCATTTTTCAGTGCTTACAGGGCGCGCCCCCGCATACAGGTATAGAGGACCGCGCGCTGGCGCGGCTCATCCTGACGGCGTCGGGCGGCCCCTTTTTTGGCCGGACGGCGGCCCAGCTCGAAACGGTGACGGTGGAGGAAGCGTTACATCACCCCAACTGGAGCATGGGCGCCAAAATCACGGTGGATTCCGCCACCATGATGAACAAGGGGCTGGAGCTCATCGAGGCGCACTGGCTCTTTTCGGTGCCGCCGGAGTGCATCGACGTGGTGGTGCACCGCGAAAGCGTGGTGCATTCGCTGGTGGAATACGCGGACCATTCGGTGATCGCCCAGCTGGGGGTGCCCGATATGCGCATTCCCATTCAGTACGCGCTTACCTGGCCGCGGCGGCTGCCCTCCCCGGTGCCGCGGCTGGATTTGGCCGCTTTTGCCAGGCTGACCTTTTATGCGCCCGACGATGCGGCGTTCCCTGCCGTGAATCTGTGCCGCGAGGCGCTCCGGCGCGGCGGCCTGTATCCGGCGGCGGTCAACGCGGCGAATGAACAGGCCGTGGCGCTCTTCCTGGAGGGGAGGATCGGCTTTATGCAGATTGCCCGGCTGGCGGCCGGGGCGCTTGCCCTCCCGCTGCCCGACCGGAAGGGAAGCCTGTCCGTGGAGGAGATAGGGGAAACCGACGCCTATGTGCGGGAAAAGACGCGCGCCGCGGCACGGGCCTGACCAATTGAAGCAGATGGGAGCGATATGGTGGAAATCCTGATGACCATTTTGAAAATATTGGCCGCCATACTGGTGTTCGGCATCATCATCATCGTGCATGAGCTGGGGCATTTCCTGATGTGCAAGCTGATGGGGGTGCGGGTCAACGAGTTTGCCATCGGCATGGGGCCGAAGCTGCTGCAGTTCGGCAAAAAGGAGACCAAATACACCCTGCGTCTGCTTCCCGTCGGCGGCTTCTGCGCCATGGAAGGGGAGGATGAGGAAGCGCCCACGCCCAGCGCCCTGGGCGGTTCCGGCGGCGCACGGCAGCCGGTGGACGAGACCGGCGGGGAGCCGGAAGAAGCGGCGCCCGCGGCGGCGTCCGTTCCCGACCCGCGCGCCTTCCCCAACAAAAAGGTGTGGCGGCGCATTCTGATCGTGGTGGCCGGCGCGGTGATGAACCTGCTGCTTGGGTATGGGCTGCTTGTGGCGTATTACGGCATCTTCACCGTCCCCGATGCGTCGGGCGAGGCCCGGTTTTTCAGCACCATTGTGGCCTCTCTCCCCGAAACGGCCTCCAGCTATCAGACGGGGCTGCGCGTGGGGGATGAAATTATCAAGATCGACGGCAAGCGCACCGTGACCGACTCGGACGTCGCCATGATGATGCAGAGCGACGAGGACGGCGTGATGGATATCACGGTGCGCCGCGAGGTGGACGGCAAGCGGAAAACCGTTGTGCTCGAAGGCGTCACCTTCCAGCTGGAAAAGCAGGAAAACGGACGCAACCGCCTGATTTACGATTTCAAGGTGCTCGGCATCAAGAAGACGCCGTGGACCACCTTGGTGCAGGCGGGCAAGATGGAATATTCGGTCGCCACCCTGATTTGGCGCAGCCTGGGCGATATTGTGACGGGGAAATACGGCATCAACGACCTGTCCGGCCCGGTGGGCACGGTGAACATCATCGGCGACGCGGTGGCGCAGGCGAACACCTCGGAGGGCATGCAGACCCTCCTCATGCTCATCGTGATGATCACGGTGAACGTCGGCATTTTCAATCTGCTGCCCCTGCCGGCGCTGGACGGCGGGCGGCTCATCTTCCTGATTTTCGAGGGGATTTTCCGCCGGCCGGTGCCCGCCAAGTACGAGGGCATGGTGCATTTCATCGGGCTTCTCCTGCTGCTTCTGCTGATGGTGGTGGTCACCTTCAGCGATATCTGGAAAATTGTGACAGGCTAGAACAAAGGGGGAAACCGCTGTGCAGCAGCTGACCGCCGCCATACCGCGGCGCACATGTAAAACCGTCATGGCGGGCGGGGTGCCGATCGGCGGGGACGCCCCCGTCACGGTGCAGTCCATGCTGAACACGCCGGCGCACGACATCGCCGGCAGCGTCGAACAGGCCCGCCGCCTGCAGGCGGCGGGCTGCGACATCATCCGGGCGGCGGTGCCGGACATGGACGCCGTGCCGCTCATTGCCGCGCTCAAGGAAGCGGTGCGCATGCCCGTGGTGGCGGATATCCATTTCGATTACCGCCTCGCCGTCGAGGCGGCCGCCGCGGGGGCGGACAAGATCCGCATCAACCCCGGCAACATCGGGGACGCCGGCCGGGTCAAGGCGGTGGCGGAGGCCTGCCGCGCGCGGCGTATCCCGATCCGCATCGGGGTCAACGCGGGATCGCTGGAAAAGGAGATCCTCGCCCGATACGGCCGGCCCACAGCCGAAGCGATGCGGGACAGCGCGCTGTATCACGCGTCGCTGCTGGAACAATGGGATTTTGACGATATCGTGCTGTCCATCAAATCCTCCGATGTGCCCACCATGGTGCGGGCCTACCGGCTGACGGCGGAGGCCTGCGCTTACCCGCTGCATGTCGGGGTGACGGAGGCGGGGACCGCGCGCATGGGCCTCATCAAATCGGCGGCCGGTATCGGCGCGCTGCTGCTCGACGGCATCGGGGACACCATCCGGGTGTCGCTGACCGCCGACCCGGTGCAGGAGGTGGAGGCCGGCGTCGATCTGCTGCGGGCCCTCGGCCTGCGCCGCGACGGGGCCGTGCTCGTGTCCTGTCCGACCTGCGGCCGCACATGCGTGGATCTCATCGGCATGGCGCAGGAGGTGGAAAACCGGCTGCGCAGCGTGCACAAGCCGATCACGGTGGCGGTTATGGGCTGCGTCGTCAACGGCCCCGGCGAAGCCAGGGAGGCGGACGTCGGTTTGGCGGGCGGCAACGGCCGGGCGGCCATTTTCCGCAAGGGCGAGGTCGTGCGCACGGTGGACGAGGCGGACGCGGTGGACGAGCTGATGCGCGAGATCGACGCGCTCTGAAGAAACCGATTTCGCCCGGGCGGCGCTTTTCACTTACCGCGTGGGCCTTTGCGTGCAGTGCCTGCATACGGGAGCCTGCGACGGCCAACCGGAACCCCTGGCCGGGATGGACCGCTGGGCGCGGGAAAACGGCTGTGCCGCGGAGCTTACGCCGCAGCGGCCGTACCATGAAATTTAGCGGAGCGATCCGCGCCGGTGCGCGCCGGACAGGCTGAAAACCGTCCTTCGCCATCCGGCAATGGGGCGCTGAGCGCTGCCCAGGACAGAAGGAGGAAGCCGCATGGCGTTTGTGGACTATTACGAGGTGCTGCAGATCAGCCGGCATTCCTCCGCGGACAGCATCAAGGCGGCCTACCGCACCATGTGCAAGCGGTATCACCCCGACACCTATCACGGCAGCCGGGCCGTGGCGGAGCGGAATATCCGGCTGATCAACGAGGCTTACGGCGTGCTGCGCCATCCGGCGGATAAGGCGCGGTACGACGCGCAATATGACGCCCTGCATAAGCCGAAGGCCCCGCCCGCCCCGCCTGCAGCGCCTGCCCCGGCGCCGGCCCGCCCGGCCGCCCCGGTGAAGAAGGACAAAACCTGGCGGCTTTGGGAGGACAAGCGGACGCAGCGCGTCTTTTTCATCACCTTTTTTGCCGCTCTCGCGGTGCTGGGGATCGCGGCGGCCGCGTTGGCCGTCCTGTGCCTTGGCTGAAAAGCGGCAGAAGGGCCCGTTTCACGCAGTATCCTGACCAGAAAGGATTAAAACAGCATGGCAAATCCGCTCTTTTCCCAGGTGTTTGGGGCTTACATATCGGATAAGGCGCTGCTCGCCGCCTTCGGCGAGGCGCAGACCGAACGGGTCGAGGTGAGCAAAAGCCGGCGCTGGATGAGCGCCCGGGTGGTTTTTGACCGCTTTGTGGACAGCGAAACCCTCTTTGCCGCCGAAAAAGCCCTTTCGGCGGCTTTGTCGCTTTCCACCGTGGAGCTTTCGCCGCGGTACCCGGCGGACAGCCTGACCGAAGCGTGCTTCGGCACCGTCGTGGCGCTGCTGCGCCGCCGGAACGCGGCGGTCAACGGCACCTTTGACGGCGCGGCCTGCCGCATCGAGGGGGAGCGGCTGGTGGTGACGCTGCGGCATGGGGGACTGAATATCCTGCGCGCCACGCATACCGATACGCAGCTGCGCGATATGATACGCGCCCTGTTCGGGCGGACGATGGAGCTTGTTTTTGAGGGAGAGGAGCAGGTGGATACCGCGGGCGAGCATTATCGGCAGATGATGGCCGCCGCGGAGGAGGAGGCCGCCGCCCATGCCAGGGAGGCCGCCCAGGCCGCTTATGCGGCCGCGGCCGCGAAGCCGGCCGTCTCCGCCGCACCCGCCCCCAAAGGGGAAAAGCCGGCGCCCAAAAAGCCGGTGGATCCCACCCGTCCGCCGGTGGGGGGGCTGCCCATTTATCTGGAGACGGCGCAGATGGTGTTCGGCCCGCCGATCCGGGAACGCCCCGCCGCGCTCAACACGCTGGAAGCGGACGGCAGCTGGGTGACCTGCTGGGGCGAGGTGTTTTCCTACGAAACCCGGGATAACCGCGACGGGACCAAAACGCGGCACACCTTCAATATCACCGACAATACCAGTTCCATCACGGTGAGCATCTGGGCGGATAATCAGCGGGACAAGGACAAGCTGGCGGCGCTGGAAGCGGTCAAGCCGGGCGTGTGCGTTCTGGTCAACGGCAAATACGATTACGACGAGTTCGCCAAGAACAATATTCTGCGGCCCAAGTCCATTGCGGTGGTTGCGAAATACCAGAAGATGGACAACGCGCCCGTCAAGCGGGTGGAGCTGCACATGCACACCAAGATGTCCGCCATGGACGGCATGTCGGAGGCGGCGGATCTGGTGGCCCGCGCCGCCGCCTGGGGGCACAAGGCGGTGGCCATCACCGATCACGGCGTGGTGCAGGCCTTCCCCGATGCGATGAACGCGGCGGCCAAATGCCGCAAGAAGGGGCAGGATATCAAGATCCTCTACGGTGTGGAGGCGTATTATATCAACGACAGCATTCCGGTGGTGGCGGGCGATGCGGCGGAAAGCCTGGACGGCGCGTTTATCGTCTTTGACATCGAGACGACCGGCCTGTCCGCCGCCAAGGAGCGCATCACCGAAATCGGCGCGGTGCGCCTGAAAAACGGCGAGGTACTCGACAGCTTTGATACTTTTGTCAACCCCGGCATGCCCATTCCCGCCAAAATCACCGAGCTGACCGGCATCACCGACGACATGGTGAAGGACGCCCCGGGGGAGAAGGAGGCGCTCGAAAAGTTTTACGCCTTTTGCGGCGAAGCGCAGGTGCTCGTCGCCCACAACGCGGGGTTTGACACCGGGTTTATTAAGGCGGCGGCCGCGCGGACGGGGCTGCCCTATCCCTTCACGTCGGTGGATACGGTGCCCATCTGCCGCGCGCTGTATCCCCATCTGAAAAACCACAAGCTGGACACGGTGGCCAATCATCTCAAGCTGCCGCCCTTCAACCATCACCGCGCCTGCGACGATGCCAAGGTGCTCGCCGACATCTTCGTGCATCTCGTGCAGGATATGAAGGAGCTCAAAGGCATCACCGCGATCGACGGCATCAACACGCTGCTTTCGGGGGTGGATACCAAGAAGGCGCGGCCCTATCACATGATTCTGCTGGCCAAGAATCTGGTGGGGCTCAAAAACCTGTACAAGCTGATATCCTGGTCGCATCTGGAGAATTTTTACCGCAAGCCGCGCATCACCAAAACCAAGCTGATGCAGCACCGCGAGGGGCTCATCGTGGGCAGCGCCTGCGAGCAGGGCGAGCTGTTCCGCGCCATCGTGGACGGCAAGCCGTGGGGCGAGCTGTGCGATATCGCCGGCTTTTACGATTTTCTCGAGATCCAGCCGCTGGGCAACAACGCCTTCATGCTGCGCGAGGGAACGGCCAAGGACGAAAAGCAGCTGCAGGATTTCAACCGCACCGTCGTGCGGCTGGGCGAAAAGCTGAACAAGCCGGTTTGCGCGACCTGTGACGTGCATTTCATGGATCCGGAGGACGAGGTATACCGCCGGATTCTCATGGCGGGGCAGGGCTTTGCCGACGCGGACAGCCAGGCGCCGCTGTATCTGCGCACCACCGAGGAGATGCTCGCCGAATTTGCCTATCTCGGCAAGGAAAAGGCGTATGAGGTGGTGGTGGAAAATCCCAACCGCATCGCCGACCGCATCGAGGAAATAAAGCCCATTCCCTCCGGCACCTTCTCGCCGCACATCGACGGCGCGGACGAGCAGCTGCGCGAAATCACCTGGGGCCGCGCGAAGGAAATCTACGGCGATCCGGTGCCCGAAATCGTGGCCAGCCGGCTCGAGCGGGAGCTCAGCTCCATCATCAAGCACGGGTTCGCCGTGCTGTACATGATTGCGCAGAAGCTGGTTAAGGATTCGGTGGACCACGGCTATCTGGTGGGGTCGCGCGGTTCGGTCGGATCCTCCTTTGTGGCGAGCATGGCGGGCATTTCGGAGGTCAACCCGCTGCCCCCCCACTATGTCTGCAAGAAGTGCAAGTATTCGGAGTTCTTCACCGACGGATCGGTGGGGTCCGGCTTCGACCTGCCCGACAAGGCATGCCCCGTCTGCGGCGAGCCGCTCGGCCGGGACGGGCACGAAATCCCCTTTGAGACCTTCCTCGGCTTTGACGGCGACAAGGCGCCCGACATCGACCTCAACTTTGCGAGCGAATACCAGTTTTATGCCCACCGTTACACCGAGACGCTGTTCGGCCTCGACCATGTGTTTAAGGCCGGCACCATCTCCACCGTCGCGGATAAGACCGCCTTCGGCTATGTGAAAAAATACGCGGAGGAGCGGGGCGTGGTGTACGGCAATGCGGAGCTGTCCCGCCTGGCCATCGGCTGCACCGGCATCAAGCGCACCACCGGCCAGCACCCCGGCGGCATGGTGGTGGTGCCCAACGACTACGAGGCGGAGGATTTCTGCCCGGTGCAGCACCCGGCGGACGACGTGGGTTCCGGCATCATCACCACCCACTTCGATTTCCATTCCATCCACGACACCATTCTGAAGCTGGACAACCTCGGGCACGTCATTCCGACCATTTACAAGTATCTGGAGGAGTACACCGGCATTCGCGTCATGGACGTCAACATGTCCGATCCCGAGGTATATAAGCTGTTCACTTCGCCCGAACCGCTCGGCGTGACACGGGAGGACATTGAGTGCGACACCGGCACCCTGTCCATCCCGGAGATGGGCACCCCCTTCGTGCGGCAGATGCTGCTCGACTGTAAGCCCAAGACCTTTGCCGACCTGCTGCAGATTTCGGGCCTGTCCCACGGCACCGACGTGTGGCTGGGCAACGCGCAGGAGCTTATCAAGGCGGGCACCTGTACCATCTCCAACGTGATCGGTACACGCGACAGCATCATGACCTATCTGATGCACAAGGGCCTCGAATCCAAGATGGCCTTTAAAATCATGGAGATCGTGCGAAAGGGCAACGCCACCAAGCTGCTCACCGAGGAGCATTTTGCCGCCATGAAGGAGCACGGCGTGCCCCAGTGGTATATCGACTCCTGCATGAAGATCAAGTACATGTTCCCCAAGGCGCACGCCGCCGCCTATATCATCGCGGCGCTGCGGGTGGCCTGGTATAAGGTGCACCGCCCGGCGGAATACTACGCCGCCTATTTCACGGGCCGGGGCGAAGATTTTGACGCCGAACCGGTGGCGGGCGGCAAGGGCGCCGTCAAACGGCTGATGGACGATATCCGCTCCCGCGGCAAGGAAGCCTCCGCCAAGGAGCAGTCCCAGGCGGAAACGCTGCACGTCATTTATGAGGCGATGCAGCGGGGGGTCGAGTTCCTGCCGGTGGATCTGTACAAATCCCACTCCTATAAATTTTTGATGGAGGAGGGGAAGATCCGCCTGCCCTTCAGCGCGGTCAAGGGCCTCGGCGGTGCGGCGGCCCAGGGCCTGATGGACGCCAGGGAGGACGGCCCCTTCATCTCGTGCGACGACCTGCAGGCGCGAAGCGGCATCACCAAGGCGGTGGTGCAGTCGCTGCGCGACCTGGGCGCCATCGACGGCCTGCCCGAGACGAGCCAGATGACATTTTTCTGATAGCGGCTTGACAAGAAGATTGTATCATGCTACTATAGTAGCATATTAGCGTACTAAAGCGTGAGGGGATAGTATGAGACGAAATCGACGGCTCACGCCGGAGGGAACCCGGGATTTGCTGTTTGAAGAGAGCCTGGCCCGCCGGGAGGCGGAGGGCATGCTGTCGGATCTGTTTGTCAGCCGCGGCTTCTCCGAGGTGATGACCCCGGGCATGGAGTTTTACGATGTGTTCCACGCGGACACGATGGCCATCCCGGCGGAGAGCATGTATAAATTCACCGACGACAAGGGGCGGCTGCTCGTCCTGCGGCCCGATTCCACCATGCCGATTGCGCGGCTGGTGGCCACCCGGCTGCAGCAGGCGCAGCTGCCCGTCCGGCTGTATTACGCCCAGGACGTGTTCCGGTTTCACCATGGCCTGTCCGGGCATTACAATCAGATTTTTCAGGCGGGCGTGGAGCTTATCGGCGCAGAGGGCCGGCGGGCGGATCTCGAGGTGCTCTCCCTCGCGGCCGAGGCGCTGCGGCTCGGCGCGGGCGAGGCGTTCCGGCTGGAAATCGGGCATGTGGGCTTTTTCCAGTCGCTCATGCGGGCGCTCGAGGCGGAGCCGGACGCCAAGGACGAAATCCGCACGCTTATTGAAACCAAAAGCTACGCCGGCCTGTCCGATGTGCTTGATACCCTGCCTGCCGGGCCGGTGACCGACGCGCTGCGCCGGCTGCCCCGGCTGTTCGGCGGGGAAGAGGTGTTCACCGAGGCGGCGGCCCTCTGCCCGGACGAGGAGGCCCGCGGGGCGCTGGCCCATCTGGCCGGGCTGTACAGCGCGCTGCGCGAGCTGGGGCTTGCCCAGCAGGTGATCATCGATCTGGGGCTGGTACAGGAAAACGAGTATTACACCGGCGTTATCTTCCGCGGGTATGTGGAGGGAAGCGGCGACACGGTGGTGTCGGGCGGCCGCTACGACACCCTGCTGCAGCAGTTCGGGTCCCCTCTGCCCGCCATCGGGTTCGGCGTGAACGTGGACTGCCTGACCAAGACGATGCTCGACAAGGGCGAGGTGGATCCCCCCATGCCGCCCGAAATCCTCGTGCACGCCCTGCCTGGCCACGAGGTGCAGGCGCTGCGCCGGGTCGCCGCCTTTATCGAGGACGGCATGCTGTGCGAATTCAGCGTATACGACGACAGGCAGACCTCCCTGGACTATGCGGCCCGGCGGAATATCGGCCGGGTGGTCGTGGTGGGCGAGCAGGAGGAAACGATCGATTTATAAGCGGCACGCCGCATCGGAAAGGACAACGGAGTATGAAACCACTGCGCATCGCGCTGACAAAGGGCCGGCTGGAAAAGGATACGGTCGCGCTGTTCGATCGGATAGGCCTGGACACCGCCGCCGTGAAGGATAAGGGCCGCCGGCTGATTCTGCCGGTGGGCGAAGGGCTGGAGGTGGTGCTCGCCAAGGCGGCGGACGTCATCACCTATGTGGAGCACGGGGTGTGCGACCTCGGCGTCGTGGGCAAGGACACCATCGCGGAGAGCGGCGGGGGCTTTTACGAAATCCTCGATCTCGGCTTCGGCCGGTGCCGCTTCGCGCTGGCCGCGCCGAAGGGGAGCGACTTCTTCGCGGGCTATGCGGCGCGCACCGTCGCCTCCAAGTATCCCAATGTTTCCCGCGCCTATTTTGCGCGCAAGGGGATGGACGTGCGCATCATCAAGATTGAAGGATCGGTGGAGCTGGCTCCGCTGCTCGGGCTGGCGGACGGCATCGTGGACATCGTGGAAACGGGTTCCACCCTGCGGGAAAACGGCCTGGAAGTGGTGGAGGACGTGATGCCCATTTCCGCGCGGCTGATTGTCAACATGGCGTGCCTGAAGCTGCGCAAGCAGGAGATAGAGGAGCTCGCCGCCCGCATGGAGGCGGCGCTGTAAGAGGTGAGTGCAATGACAATACGGATGGTAAAAGCAGACGGCGCGGCGGAATACGCGCTGCTCGACGAGCTGGCGGCGCGCAGCGGGGAAGTGGATCGCCGCATCACCGCCGCGGTGACGGCTATCCTCGAGGCGGTGCGCCGGGACGGGGACGCGGCGGTGGAGGCATACACCCGCCAATTCGACGGGGCGGAAGGGCCGATCCGCCGCATTGAAAAGGAGGAGCTGGCCGGTCTGGCGGCCGCGTGCGACAAGAGGGTATACGCCGCGCTGGAACGGGCGGCGGCGAACATCGCCGATTTTCACCGGCGGCAGGTGCAGCAGAGCTGGCTGACCACCAAGGAGGACGGCACCATATTGGGGCAGCGTATCCGCGGCCTGGCGCGGGTGGGCGTGTATGTGCCGGGCGGCACGGCGGCCTATCCCTCTTCGGTGCTGATGAATGCGATTCCCGCCCGCATCGCCGGTGTGAAAGAGATCGTCATGGTCACCCCGCCGCCCAAAGAAGGCGGCTTCAACGCGGCGGTCATGGCGGCCGCGTATATCGCCGGGGTGGACGTGGTCTACCTGTGCGGCGGCGCGCAGGCGGTGGCCGCCCTGGCGTATGGCACCGCCTCCATCCCCAAGGTGGACAAAATCGTCGGCCCGGGCAACATCTACGTCGCCACGGCCAAGCGGCTGGTTTACGGGCAGGTGGACATCGATATGATCGCGGGGCCGAGCGAGATTCTCGTGCTTGCGGACGAAACGGCGGAGCCCGCCTGGCTGGCCGCCGACCTGCTGTCCCAGGCGGAGCACGACCGGCTCGCCTCCGCCATCCTGCTCACGCCGAGCGAGGCCATCGCCGCGCAGACGGTGGCCGAACTGGAGAAGCAGGCGGCCGCACTGCCCCGGGCGGATATCGTGCACGAATCGCTGCAGAATTTCGGGGCGGTCATCGTGTGCCGCGACATGGACGAGGCGGTGGACTTCGCCAACCGGCTCGCCCCCGAGCACCTCGAGGTGATGTGCGCCGAACCGATGCAGTATCTCGGCCGGCTGGATAACGCGGGGTCGGTTTTCCTGGGCAAATACGCGCCCGAGCCGCTGGGCGACTATTACGCGGGCCCCAACCACGTGCTGCCCACGAGCGGCACGGCCCGCTTCTTCTCCCCGCTGTCGGTGGACAGCTTTATCAAGAAATCGAGCTTTATCTGCTACGACCGGGCGGCGCTGGAGGCCGCGCGGGAGGATATCACCGCCATCGCCCGGGCCGAGGGGCTGGAAGCCCATGCCCGGTCGATCGACGTACGTTTTGGGGGATAGTGTATGGCTTATCAGCTGGCCCCGAAGACCGGGGCGTTTACGCCTTATGATCCGGTGGAAGGGACCTATCGCGTCCGCCTGGACGCCAACGAATCCTTTCTGCTGCCCACCGAACCGGACCGGGAACGGATGGCGCAGGCCGCGCTGGAAACGGCCTTCAACCGCTATCCCGATCCGTCCGCTGCGCGGCTGTGCGCAGCCTTTGCCGCCCGGTACGATGTCAAGCCGGCGCTGGTGACGGCCGGCAACGGGTCGGATGAGATGATTTTTCTGATCTTTTCCGCTTTTCTGGAAAAGGGGGAAAAGGTGCTCACCGTGTCGCCCGATTTTTCCATGTACCGCTTTTATACCGCCGTTGCCGAGTGCCCCTGCCTGACGCTGGACAAGGAAGCGGATCGCACCATCGACGTGCAGAAGGTCATCGACACCATCCGGCGGGAGCAGGTGCGGCTGTTCATCTTTTCCAATCCGTGCAACCCCACCTCCCTGGGCCTTGATCGGGACGGGGTGCGCCGCATTCTGCGCGAAACGCAGGCGCTTATCGTGCTGGACGAGGCGTATATGGATTTCTGGGATCAGTCGCTGCTCGGCGAAGTGGAGGAATACGACAATCTCATCATCCTGCGCACCTGTTCCAAGGCGGTGGGGCTTGCGGCGCTGCGCGTGGGGTTTGCGGTGGCAAATCCGCGGCTGACGGCGGTGCTGCGCGGGGCGAAATCCCCCTATAACGTCAATACGGTCAGCCAGGAGATGGCGGCCATCGTATTGGAAAATCCGGTGTATCACGATACCTACCGGGAGCTGCTGATCGCTTCGCGCGACATGCTGCTGACCGGCCTGCGCGCGCTGGAGAAGGACGGCTTGCTCACGGTGTATGACAGCTGCACTAATTTTGCCTATCTGCGGGTGCCGCAGGCGCGGCTGGTCTGGAACGCGCTGGCCGACCGCGGCATGGTGGTGCGCCGGTTCGGCGAAGAGAACCTGCGCATTACGGCGGGAACCCAGGCGGAGAACGCGGACGTGCTCGCGGCGCTGGGCTTTCTGCTGCGTCATGACGAGGTGCTGCAGGAATACAAAGAGTGGAAAGGGTGACAGACCATGCGCATGGGCAGAGCACAGCGCGAAACCAAGGAAACGCACATTACGGCGGAGATTAGCCTGGACGGCGGCGCGGTGGAGGTATCCACCGGCATCGGCTTTTTCGATCATATGCTGGAAGCCTTCGCGGTGCACGGCGGCTTCGGCCTGACGCTGCGCGCGCAGGGGGATCTGCACGTGGACGGCCATCACACCGCGGAGGATACCGGCATCGTGCTCGGGCAGGCGCTGGCCGCCGCCCTCGGCGACAAGGGCGGCATCGCCCGGTTCGGCAGCTTTTATGTGCCGATGGATGAGAGCCTGGCCTTTGCGGCGGTCGATGTGAGCGGCCGGCCCTTTCTCGTATGCGACGCCGCTTTCCCGCAGGAGCGGGTGGGGGCATTCGATACCTGCCTGACGGTGGAATTTTTCCGGGCGCTGGCCTTTCACGCGGGCCTGACGCTGCACCTCAAAGTGGTTTACGGCGACAACGCCCACCACATGATTGAGGCGCTCTTCAAAGCGGCGGCCCACGCCCTGCGCGAAGCCGTCGCACCGGCGCAGGGGACGCTTTCCACCAAAGGCAGCCTGGATTGACCCGATGCCGGGCCATTTCCGGCGAAGAACGGCGAAGCCGGACGCGATCGCCTGCGCGGCGGTCTGGCCTGGTCCGCTTCCGGTTAAGATGAGGGGTACGATATGCTGATTTTTCCCGCGATCGACATCAAGGACGGACAATGCGTCCGGCTGTACAAAGGCGATTTTGCCACGGCGCACCGGGTGGCGGATTCGCCGATCGATACCGCGCGGTCCTTCCGGGCCGCGGGCGCGGAGTGGATCCATATGGTGGATCTGGACGGGGCCAAGACGGGCACGCGGGTCAACGCGGACATCTTTGCCGCCGTGGCAAAGGACAGCGGCCTGAAGGTGGAGGTGGGCGGCGGTATCCGGGATATGGCCGCACTGGAGGAGTATTTTGCGGCGGGGGTATCCCGCTGTATCCTCGGGTCGGCCGCGCTCAAGAACCCCGCCCTGGTGCGGGAGGCGGTCGCCGCCTACGGCAGCCGCATCGCCGTGGGCATCGACGCGGTGGGCGGCATGGTCGCCACCGAAGGCTGGCTCGACGTATCGCAGGTGCCCTATCTGGAGCTGGCGCGCCGCATGGAGGACATGGGGGTGCGCACCCTGATTTTCACCGATATTTCCAAGGACGGCACCCTCGCCGGTCCCAACCGGGAGCAGCTGGCTGCCTTGGATGAGGCGGTGTCCTGCGATGTGGTCGCATCGGGGGGGATCCGGGACCTGAACGATATTACCGCTTTGCGCGAGATGAAGCTGTACGGCGCCATCTGCGGCAAATCGATGTACAGCGGCACGCTGGAGCTCGCGGCGGCGGTGCGGAAAGGGGCGGTGCCCTCCGACGCCATGCATCTGGAACGGTTTTTTGAAAAAAGCCCGCTCATCCCCTGCGTGGTACAGGAGGCGGGCACGGGGGAGGTGCTCATGCTCGCCTATATGAACCGCGGCGCGCTGGCACGCACGGTGGAAACGGGCACCACCTGGTTCTGGAGCCGTTCGCGGCGGGAATACTGGAACAAGGGCGCCACGAGCGGCCATTTTCAAAAGGTGGTCGCCCTGTACGGCGACTGCGACGACGATACCCTGCTGGTGCAGGTGGAGCAGACGGGCGCGGCCTGTCATACGGGCGCGCATTCCTGCTTTTTCAATCAGCTGGTGTGAATTTTGGAGGTGCTGTCATGGACGAATGTATCCGCGACGTATATGCGACCATATTGGACCGGCGGGATCATCCGGCGGACAATTCGTATACCCGGTATCTGTTCGATCAGGGGATCGATAAGATTCTCAAGAAGATCGGCGAGGAATGCGCCGAGACCATCATTGCCGCCAAGAATGGGCAAAACGCCGAGACGATCGGGGAGATAGGCGATTTGACCTACCACGTGCTGGTGCTTATGGCACTGCAGGGGATTACGCCCGACGACGTGGCGGCGCTGCTCAACGAGCGGCACGGCAAGGCGGGCAATCTCAAGCGGTTCAAATCGGTGGATAAAAACACCTGACAGGACGGGGGCGGAACGCACGGTTTCCGCCCCCGCATCTTGATCGGTTACAGCCGGACAAAAGGGCCAATCTTTGGCAGGCGCCGGGCTTGCATTTACTGCACAATGCGGTATAATAAAAGAAAACCCGTTCGACAGAAAAGAGGCTGCTCCATGAAACGAATTGGCTGCGCGGTGCTCGCCGCGCTTTTCTTATGCATGCTCACGGCCTGCGGCAGGGAAGAAGCCCCCGTGTCCAGCGCCCCGGCCGCGGTTCAGTCGACGGCCGCGTCCGCCGCAGGGACACAGGCGCCCCTGATCACAACGACGATACCGGCGGCGACCACCACGGCGGATACGCCCGGCACCCAAAGGCCGACCACCACCCGGCGGCCCACCGCCAAGCCGACCACCACCACGACCACGACGACCACAACCACCACAACCGCAGCAACCAAGCCGGTGGTGAAGGTCACCATTCCGGAGGGATACACCCTCGTGCGCATTTTTCAGACGCTGGAGTCCAAAGGGGTGGCGTCCTTTGACGATCTGATGCAGGCGGCCGAAACCTACGATTTTACCAAGGATTATCCGCTTGTCGCCGCGATTCCGGCCGATCCGTACCGCTGCTTCAAGCTGGAGGGCTATCTGTTCCCCGACACCTATGAGTTTTACAAGGGGGATAAACCGGAGGACGCCATCGGCCGCATGCTGCGCGGCAGCAAGGCCAAATTTACCGCCGCCCTGCAGCAGCAGGCGGAAAGCCTCGGATTCACCATGGATCAGATGGTGATTCTCGCCTCGCTCATCGAAAAGGAGGGGGCAAGCGCGGACGAAGCGCCGAAAATTGCCGCCGTGCTGCACAACCGGCTGAAGGCGGGCATGCCGTTGCAGCTCGACTGTACCAAGGTGTATCTGGATTACTGCGCGAAGGATTATGTGGATTTGAACGCCCATCCGTGGGAGGAATACACGGCGCGCAACAACACCTACAAGTGCGCGGCGCTGCCCGCCACCCCCATCTGCAATCCGGGCATGACCGCCGTCAAGGCGGCGCTTAACCCGGCCGACAGCACGGCGCTGTTCTTCTGTGCGAACAAAACCACCGGCGCGTATTATTACGCGGACACGTACGAGGAGCATCTGGAAAACTGCAAAAAGGCCGGCGTCAGCGACGGCGGCAACTTTCAGGAGTAAAACGGAGGACGCGGCAAAGGGATACCCCTTGCCGCGTCCTTTGCTATACAGCGAGGCCCTGCGGACACAGGGCCTCGCTTTTTCGTGTTGCTTTACCGCTCCAGCAGCCGGCGCATGAGCTGCAGACCGGGCTGCACCACGCCGGTCTCCCGCGCCTTTTCCTCGGTGAAGGCGGCCATGCCGCCGGCCGCCTTCCGGCTGTCGTACAGCAGATAGGGGACCGGATCGCCGGTATGGGTGCGGATGGCGAGCGGGGTGGGGTGATCGGGCGCCACCAGCAGGCGGAAATCGCCCAGTGCCGCCAATTCATCCAGCAGCGGGGCCAGAATACGCGCGTCGATGTCCTCAATGGCCCGGACCTTGTTTTCCGCCTCGCCCCGGTGGCCGCATTCGTCGGGCGCTTCCACGTGGATATACGCGAAATCGCAGCCGTTCTGCAACGCCTCGACGGCGGCGCGGCGCTTGCCTTCATAGTTGGTGTCGATGTAGCCCGTTGCGCCGGGCACGTCGCATACCCGCATGCCCGCGAGCCGGCCGATCCCCTTGAGCAGATCGACGGCGGACACCATGGCGCCTTCCAGGCCGAACCGCTGGCGGAACGGCTCGAGCCGGGGCCGCTTGCCCTGCCCCCAAAGCCAAATGGCGTTGGCGGGCGCCAGGCCGTTGGCGGCGCGTTCCCGGTTGATCGGATGATCGGCCAGCAGGGCATAGCTGCGCTCCATCATGGAAAGCAGCGGCGCGGCGTCGGGGTGAAGGGGCAGGTATTCACCGATGACCCGGCCGGTGATGTCGTGGGGCGGCGTGACCGTGCCGAGCGCCGTTTTTCCGCCGTGCCAGACCAGGCAATGGCGGTACGCGGTGCCGGTATAAAAGTCAAAAGCGCCGCCGCCGAATGCCTTTTGCACCGTTTCGATGATGCCGGCCGCGTCGGCCGTGTGAATGTCGCCCGCGCAGTAGTCGAGCAGCGTTTTGTCCGCATAAACGGGATCGGCCGACAGCGTCACCAGATTGCAACGGAAGGCCACGTCGTCGTCGGCCAAATCGATGCCGATGTTGGCCGCTTCGAGCGGGGAGCGGCCGGTATAGCACGCCTTGGCGTCGTAGCCGAGCACCGTCAGGTTGGCCACGTCGCTGCCCGGCGCCATGCCGTCCGGCACGGTGCGGGCCAGGCCGGTTTCGCTTTTGGCCGCCAGCGCGTCCATGGCCGGCTTGTGCGCCGCCTGCATGGGCGTGCGCCCGCCCAGAACCGGCGAAGGGGTGTCCGCCATGCCGTCGCACAGCAATACCACATATTTCATAGGAATCTCTCCTTTTTCGTTGCTGTCTTACAGTATACCAGTTTATCGGCCGGAACGGAAGGGTGAAAAAAAGCGTTCTGCGTTTTGTCCAAATCGGGGGGATTTGGCTTGGCATTTTCTGTTGGGGAAAATTTGTCCGCGGGCATTGCACCGGCCGGCAATTTGCGGTATAATATCCCATAAGATTATGATGGGCGGGAATGGGGTTTTGCCTCTTCCGCCGTTTAAAACGGAAGAGAGGTTCGCATATGCATACTGTTTTGCGTGCCGCGGCGGCCGGCGATGTGCTTGGCGACGCGGGGATGACCGTTCTGATTGGATTACTGGTCGTGTTTGCTGCTCTGATTGTGCTGACGCTGATTTTTATGCTGTTCGGCAGGGCGGTATACCGGGAGAAAAAGGCGCCTTCTGTTTCGGAGAACCGGCCTGCACCAAAGCCGGCGCCCGCGCCCGCGGCGGCACCTTCTCCCATCGTGGAACAGGGCGTGAGCGAGGAAGTGGTCGCGGCGATTGCGGCGGCGATTGCGGCCATGGCGCCCGAGGGAAAACGCTATGCCATACGGCGGGTGAGCCGCGCCCGCGGCGAACGCCCCGTTTGGGCAACGGCCGGTCTGCTTGAGCAGACCCGTCCTTTCTGAAGGCACACATATCCGCAGCTATAATAGCATTATTTACCGCAGACGCGAAGGGACGGAGGAGAAATGGGAGAACTTTGGCTCGCCATTCAGAAGTTATGGGAGGACTCCGGCTTTGCCCGGCTGTTCAACTTTGAAAACGGCGGCTGGAAAAACCTTATCATGATCGGGATCGCGTGTATCCTGATGTATCTGGCAATTAAAAAGCAGTTTGAACCGCTGCTGCTGCTGCCGATTGCATTCGGCATGCTGCTGGTTAACCTGCCGCTTGCGGGTGTCATGGATCCGCAGAAGAACATGCTCGATCCCCTGACCGCAGAGGAACTCAAGTTGGTCAATCAGGGGATATACACGGAAAATTATCCGCTGTATATACAAGCCAAGGAAGTTATAAACGGCGTCGAGGTTATCACCAAGGCGGCGTGGCAGCATTTTGATCAGGGCGGCCTGATGTGGTATCTGTATCAGGGCGTGAAATTCGGCATCTATCCGCCGCTCATCTTCCTGGGAATCGGCGCGATGACCGACTTCGGCCCGCTGATCTCCAATCCGCGCAGCTTCCTGCTCGGCGCGGCGGCGCAGCTCGGCATTTTCACGACCTATTTCGGCGCCCGGGCCCTGAGCCTGACCGGCATCGAAGCATTCGGCTTTACTGAACAGCAGGCTGCCTCCATCGGCATCATCGGCGGCGCAGACGGCCCCACGGCTATCTTCCTGACCTCCAAGCTGGCGCCCGAACTGCTCGGCCCTATCGCGGTGGCCGCCTATTCGTACATGGCGCTTGTCCCGATTATACAGCCGCCCATCATGCGGGCGCTGACCACCAAGAAGGAACGCAGCGTTGTGATGACCCAGCTGCGGCCGGTGTCCAAGACGGAGAAGATTCTCTTTCCGATTTTTGTCACCATCATCTGCGTCCTGCTGCTCCCGAGCGCGGCGCCCCTCGTCGGTATGCTGATGCTCGGCAACCTGTTCCGCGAAAGCGGCGTGGTGGAGCGCATTAGCAAAACGGCACAGAACGAGCTGATGAACATTGTCACCATCATGCTCGGCGTGACGGTCGGTGCGACGGCCAATGCGGAAACCTTCCTGCATCCGCGCACCCTGCTCATCATCGTGCTCGGCCTGCTGGCCTTCTGCTTCGGCACGGCGGGCGGCGTGCTGCTCGGCAAGCTGATGTATGTGCTCACCAAGGGCAAGGTTAACCCGCTTATCGGTTCGGCCGGTGTGTCCGCTGTCCCGATGGCGGCCCGCGTGGCGCAGAAGGAAGGACAGAGGGAGAATCCGGGCAACTTCCTGCTGATGCATGCAATGGGCCCGAACGTGGCGGGCGTTATCGGTTCCGCTGTGGCGGCCGGTGTGCTGCTGTCCCTGTTCGGCGGCTGACGTACAAACGAGATAAAAGGCCCCACGCGGCGCGTGGGGCCTTTTCTTCAGGATGATGGGAGTATATGATGATAAATCCAACGGAATTTCTGGAACTGCGCCGGAAAATTCTCGAACGGGAATTTTCCCGCATGAACGATCGGCAGCGCGAAGCGGTATTCCATACCGACGGTCCGCTTTTGATTCTGGCGGGCGCGGGCAGCGGCAAGACCACCGTGCTGGTCAACCGCATCGCCAACCTGATACAATTCGGCAAGGCCTATGGCAGTCGTGAGGTGCCGGTGGCCCTGCGCGAAGAGGATATGGAGGAGCTGCGCGCCTGTGCCGCAGGGAAGCGGCGGCTGGATCCTTCGCTGAGCCGTTTGCTGGAAGTGGATCCCTGCCCTGCCTGGCGCATTCTCGCCATCACCTTTACCAACAAGGCGGCGGGCGAGCTCAAGGAACGGCTCGTCCGCATGCTCGGTGACGAGGGGAATGAGGTGATGGCGAGCACCTTCCACTCCTTCTGCGCGCGGATCCTCCGCCGTGACGGGGAAAATCTCGGGTATTCCTCCCATTTCACCATCTACGACACGGATGACAGCCGCCGGCTGATGAAGGAATGCATGAAGGCGCTGCAGGTGGAGGAGAAATCCCTCGGCCAAAAAGCGATTCTGGCGGAGATTGGCCGCGCCAAGGACAGCCTGCTTTCGCCGGAGGAGTACGCGGCGCAGCCGCACGTGGCGGGGGATTTCCGGCTGAAAAAGGTGGCGCAGTGCTACGCCATGTACCAGCGCCGCCTCAAGGAAGCGGACGCGATGGATTTTGACGATCTGCTGTACAAGGCGGTGGAACTGTTCACCGCCTGCCCCGATGTGCTCGAAAAATACCAGCGGCGGTACCGGTATCTGATGGTGGATGAGTATCAGGACACGAACCACGCCCAATACCGGCTTATCAGCCTGCTGGCCGCGCACGCGGGCAACCTGGCCGTGGTGGGCGACGACGACCAGAGCATTTATAAATTCCGCGGCGCGACCATCGAGAATATACTCCGCTTTGAAGACGAGTTCCCCGGCTGCGCGGTGATCCGGCTGGAGCAGAACTACCGATCCACGCAGAACATTCTCAATGCCGCCAATGCGGTCATCGCCAAAAATGTCGGCCGCAAGGGCAAAACCCTCTGGACGGCCAACGGCGAAGGCGACAAGCTGCAGCTGGTCACCCTGGGCAATGCGGAAGAAGAGGGGCGCTTTATCGCGGATACGGTGCTCGAAGGGGTGACGCAGGGCCGCCGTTACAGCGATTTCGCCGTGCTGTACCGCGCCAATGCACAGTCCAACGCCATCGAGCAGGCGCTTGTCAAAAGCGGCGTGCCCTATCGGATCATCGGCGGCCACCGCTTTAACGATACCAAGGAGGTGCGCGATGCCATCGCGTATCTGCGGGTGATCAACAACCCGGAGGACAGCGTCAGCCTGCGCCGCATTGTCAACGAGCCCAAGCGCGGCATCGGCGACACCACCATGGATAAGGCGGCCGCCATAGCGGACAATCTGGGTGTTTCGCTTTACGAGGTATTGTCCCAGGCGGCCGATTACCCCGATATCAGCCGGGCAGCGGGCAAGCTGACGGCGTTTATCGCCTGCATGGACAGCCTGCGCGCCATGAACGAGGATCCCGAAACGTCCATTCACCTGCTGTATCAGACCATGCTGGAAACCACCGGCTATCTCGCCATGTGGCAGCAGCAGGGCGAAGCGGAAGCCGGCCGGGTGGACAACCTCAACGAGCTGGCCTCCTCCATCCTCAATTATGAGCAGAGGAGCGGGGAAGAAGAGGCGGAGCTGGCCGGCTTTTTGGAGGAAATGGCCCTCATGACCGATATCGACAACTATGATGCGTCCTCCGATGCGGTGGTGCTCATGACCATGCACGCCGCCAAAGGCCTGGAATTTCCGGTGGTGTTTCTGCCCGGCTTTGAAGAGGGGATTTTCCCCGGTATGCAGACCATGTTCGACCCCGACGAGCTGGAGGAGGACCGCCGCCTGTGCTATGTGGCGATCACCCGGGCAAAGGAAGAGCTGTATATTCTGAATGCGCAGAGCCGCATGCTGTACGGATCGACCACCCGCAACCGGCCTTCCCGCTTTTTGCGGGATATTCCGCCGGAGGTTACCTGCGGCAGCGAGCGGCTGCGCCGTGCGGCTTACAGCGTGCAGTGGGGCGCCTCCCCGGCGGATTCGGCGGCGGCACCGGCCTGGCGCGGCGGCTTTGACGGCGGCAGGAAAAATGCCGCCGCGCCTGCGGCGCGGCCAGGCGGCAGCAGAATACCGGCGGCTTCTTCCCCGCAGACGGCGTCGGCCGGCTCCTGGAAGGAAGGGGAGACGGTGCAGCACAACACCTTTGGAAAGGGACGCATTCTCTCGGTCACGCCCATGGGCAACGACTGCCTGCTGGCCATCGACTTTGACGGAGTGGGCATGAAGAAAATCATGGCCAATTTTGCCCGATTGAAGCGCGTGGCGGACGGATATTCCCCCCAGAATTCCGTAACCAAAAAATCCCCCTGACATACTATGGTAGTGAAGTGTTGGACGGTTCCGCAGCAGAGGGAACGGACCGGCCTCTCTTTAATACTTATTACAGGGGGACTACTTATGGCAGACAACAAGTTCATGCACGACAATGGCTGCAAAGAAGCCGTCTGCGTAGACGCGGGCCGCGTATACGATTCCTGCTCGGAAGAGCAATGTGCAAGATATATACAAATATTCTCCCGATAAAAAACCGAGAGAATAAGCCGTTATTTGAGGGTGAGCTCCAACTCGAAGCGGGTGGAGACCCACCCTTTTTCTTTATAGTATATGCCTTTATCGATGACAGAGCGAAGCAGATGGTTTTTTTCCGCAACATCGCTGCTGTCATATACGGCAAGCGCATGCTCAATGCGGGCGATTCGCTCGGCAAGGTGCTCGGCGCTATTGCGGCGGGCCATTTCCTCGGCTTGGTCAAGGGAATCTTCGAGTTCTGCTATCCTTTCCTTAAGAGCGACAGAGCGGGAGAGGTAAGTATCCACATCGTATACGCCCTGTTCGAGCAGGTCGTGCAGCTTATCCATTTGCTTTCCTGCGGTGTCAAGCTCCTTTCGGATTGCACGTGCCGCTGCGGAATAGTCGTTCTCTCTGGATTCAGATAACTCCCGCATCTGCGCCTTGAACGATTCCATTTCATCATTGAGGCTGGACAACACAGAGGCTTCTACTCTGTCGAGGCGCGTGGAAGAACAGCACCCGCGAGTTGGGCAAATCAGATTGTCCACGCCGTTTTTGCGCCTGTTATCAAAAGGCATGCGCACCATTGTGCGGCCGCATACCCTGCAGCGCAGCACGCCGGCCAGCGGAGAGCGGGCGGCGCCTGTGTTGCAAGGCGGGTGGTAACGATATTTTATAATTTCCTGCGCCTGATCCCATAGCTCGGAAGAAATGATAGGCTCGTGTATGCCATCCACGACAATCCAATCAGCAGGATCGTTATAAATGGTGATATGCTTTTCATTTCCGCGCGTTCCCTTTCGGACATGGTGCCGGCGGTTCCATGCCACTTTACCGCAAAACACGGGATTTTTAAGGATATGCATAATAGATGTACGGCCAAAAGCTTCGGCGCGGTGCGGCTTGGCCCCCATGCTGTTTACTGCGTCGGCTATCATCTGGCAGCCCATGTGCTGGTTAACGTACATGTCATAAATAAGCCTGACGATTTTGGCCTCTTCCTCGTTGATGACGAGGGTGGGCTTTTTGTCAACGGTCGCCTTTGTGTAGCCATAGGGGGCGTTTGCAATATATCCGCCCTCTTCGATGGTCTTTTTTATGCCGCGCTGCAGCCGGCGCTTTATGCTTTTGAGTTCACGGCGCGCCATAAATGTTTCGAACTCGGTATACTCTTCGTCCAGCTCGTTATTGAGGTCGTACACCTTGCGCGGGGTGATGATGGTAACGCCGTTGTTTTTGAACGCGTCGAGTATAATCCCCTGGTCAGACATGGAACCACGACCGAGGCGATCGATATCCATGCAAAGCACAGCATCGCACGGATCATGCTCGAGATCCTCCAACAGACGCAGCATTTCGGTACGTGCATACAAGCTGTCGCCGGAAACTACCTCGCGGTATACGCCGACAATGGCAATATTCTGCTTTCCGGCAAAATCCCGCAGGATTTCTTCGTGCCGGCGGAGGGTTTCGCCGATGTCCTCGTTTGGCTCGTCGGCGCGTGATTTGCGCAGATACAGCCATGCATTTATGGTTTTCATCGAGCGGGCCTCCCAGCGTGAAACTATCTGGAGAAAAGTTTATACGTGTTACCCGACTTTTCTCGAGTGATTTCAAGGTTTTTTTCAAACGTATATAAAATACTCTGTATATGACTTTTTAAATCAGGGTCGAAGTGTTTATATAAATCTTTTTGTAAAACTCCTGGGTTCTCACGGATAAAAGATAGGACAGTATAAGGATCGAAGTTTTGTTCTTTGAGATAAACCTCTTCATCCTTAAGATACTTTTCTGGGTGCTCTCTCATATCGGCCAGAATGTTGCTCCACCTTTGGTAGTGGCTCCATGTCACGCCGTTTTTTTCATGCATATTTATTTTGTTGAAATATTGCTGACCACCGGGATATTTCATACAGTATTCTCTGAAAGCAATAAGATTCGCGAGAGCCATTTCGGTGAGCTGCAGCTTCTCGGAAAATATATGCGTTTTTAATGAACGAAACCACGGCTCAAAAGCAGCATCGAGATACTTATCTACAACGGCGGAGTGCTCAACATAGAATGCTATATCGGGAGGCGACGTTTTAGCGCCTATAATTTTAAAGCCAGAATCATCTGTAATAGAGGAAACGTTTAGAAAAGAACCGGAACCCTTCTTGGTAACTGGCGAAATAGTGGATTTGACAGCGTTATATATGTCTTTTAGTATGGACATGCATATAACCTCCCTTAAAATTTTGCCCTAAGCTCAACCACTTTGCCAACTATTTTTATGGGCAAGGATTCGATTTCCTCATTTGAATAAAATTTAGGCTCGTAGGCAGGATTGTTGGGAATCAGCATAATGCCTCCGGGCTCTTTTTTTATGCGCTTGACGGTGGCCTCGTCGCCGTTTACCAGCACAACCGCCACATCGCCGGAATCACAGCCATCCTGCTTGCGAACTATTACGACATCTCCGTCTTTTATGCGTGGCTCCATGCTTTGTCCTTTAATCTGCAAGGCAAAATGTTCGCCGGAAGCTGCCGTCTTTGCGTCGATTTCCTCGTAATCGAGTATATCTTCGACCGCTTCAATGGGCGTGCCGGCGGCTACCTTGCCAAGCACAGGGATCCACTTACTGCCCGGCCTGGACGGAGCAGGCGGTCCGTCCGGAATGGAGTCGCGTCCGAGGAGATAATCGACCGATACGCCGAAAAAATCCGCAAGGCGCTGCATAGTGTCAAAATTCGGTTCACGCTTACCGGCCTCCCAACTTCCAACCGTGGATTGGGCAACCCCAAATTTGTCAGCAAAACTATATTGGGAGTAACCAGCTTGTTCTCTTAATTCTTTCAGACGTATGCGAAACATTATCATCACCTCCATTCTTATATAATCACAAAATGCAATCACAATCAATATATAAATAAATTTTTCGAAAAATAATCGCTAAATGCGTTGACAAACGCGTTTAGCACTGATATAATAATCGCGTAACGAGTTTACAGGGAGGTGATAACTTGAGAACATGGCTTAAAGAACTCCGCACAGCGGCGGGCTACTCTACTTATAAAGTGGCAGAACTGGCCGGCATATCCCAAAGCTATTACGCTTCCATCGAGGCGGGAATACGCGGGAACCCGCTGAATGTGGACGTGGCCAAAAAAATAGCCGAAGCGCTGGGCTTCGACTGGACGAGGTTTTATGAGGACACCACCAAGACGGCGTGAAAGATGTTCACACAAGGGGGTTGGAAGAAACAGGATGGGCATTTCTCATAACTATAACCACTTTACAGGTAAGCGAAAACCACACGGCCAACAGTCGAAGAAAAAGAAACGGAAGCCAAAAAAGCAGCACATTAACCGATATCTGCACAAGAAAGGCCTGCTTCGATCGGGCTGAGGACAATCCATCACAACATATATTGAGGTAGGAGGTGATATCTGTGACCAACGAAGAATTGCGTGTCGTTCATGTGCCGGAGGGGTGCCATCTGGTGAGGGTTTGCGACTGGCTAGACGAGGGCGGCCCCATCGTCAAGGTGTACGAGCGCAACAAGACCCCAGAAGAAGCTGCACGTGTGCGGGCGTCCATCCAACGCGTTGTGGACGATATATACACCCGCATCTGCATGCGCCGCGCCGCCGAGATGGCAGCTGCGGAAGAAAAATAAAAGGCAGGAACGGGGCGGCGAGCTGCCCCGCATTATTCAAAAGTTGGACAAGCTGGAGGTAGATGAACGTGACCGTATTTGAAATCAGGCAAAAGATACCGTCGGGCTGTACTATTTGGCTGCAAACGGAAACCGGCGAATACATAGAGGCAAACGAGGCCGCATGCTTGAGCCATAATCACGACGACAGGGCGGTCGAATCCATGTATCCGGAATATTACAACTCGCTTTGCTGCACAGGTATAACCGTTGTTATCCAGTAGATGGCAAATGCATTCCCATAAGCTGGGCGCGTGAAAGATGTTCACACAAGGAGGCAAAAACGTGGGAGCAATTATAACAAGCTGGCTGAACGTTATTATAGCATGCCTGGCTGCGGCGGCAATTGGCGTATACATCATCGTGAAAATATTGCAGCCAGAACTGCCGGAGCAGTTCGGTGCTTGGCTCAAGCGAGCAAAAAAGAGGGCCGCAGCCAAGAAAGGACGCGATGTAAAGTGATGGAAACCTTGTATAAATACCGAGGCTTTGCGCTGGTTACGGACTGGAACACGTTTCGCATTATAGACGACGGAAGGATTCACCTGGAGACAAACAACTATCAGGAGGCCGTGGTGATATATTTCGAGGATCTGCAGACGCAGGCGCTTAAAGCCGTTAAAGCAAAATATCTGCAAAAACAACAGGAGGCCAAAAGGTATGCCATATCCGAGTATGTGGGCGCCGTCGCCCAAGAATCCATATTTGACTAATTTCGCACACCCAGTTGTGCAGGAGGAATATAGAAGCTTTTGCGGGGTCAACGGCTTATCGGCTGCATACCCGCTAAGCGATGCCGAGAGGATGATGTTTGACGTCTCGCTCGTGGATAAATATGGTATCGACAGCACGATGCCGGAATATGTCCGGTTTCGATATGCCGAATATACGAGGTTTCGGCAGACAAAAAAAGAGGCTGTCCCCACCGTGCAAAAGTAGGACAGCCACCACATAAGCCAGAGCACAGCCGCAGGGGTTATGCCTGTACCCAAAGTATAGCATTTCCCAGGCGGTTTTGTCAACTCCGGTGCCCGCGAAAATGGAGGTTTGGCGGGCTTTTACAGCTCGATCAGGGTATTATCTTACCGACGCAGGAGGGGGAAAATGCCGTACATAAAAAAGACGATACAGGCGGGGAAAACCATAGAGGTGCGCAAGTATTATTCAACCAGGTTCGGCGTGACGGGTGTAAAACGCGCGCCAAAATTCCGCCCGACGCCGGAAGAGCAAAGGCGGGTGAACGAGAGACAGGCGGCCGATACGCTGACATGGAGGCTAAACGAGAATTTTGGTTTTGGCGATATCCATCTTGTTTTGTCTTATGCGGGACCAGCGCCATCCAGAGAGGAAGCACGGCACCGCCTGGAAAAATTCATCCGTGCCGCCCGGCGATACTTCCGGCAGCAGGGAAAGGAAATGCGGTACATCGCCGTGACGGAATATAAAAACAGGCGCATACACCACCACCTTGTGATGGAAAACGTGCCGATAAAAGACCTGTATACCATGTGGCCGCACGGCAGGCCAAAGGTATTTCCGCTGGATGATTCGGGAGATTACAGGGAACTGGCCGAGTATCTGATAAAAGAGACGGCCAAGACGTTTGCGGAGGAAGGCAGCCCATACAAAAAGCGTTGGAACCAGAGCAAAAACCTTAGGGCGCCGAAGATAAAGACGGAAGTGGTAAGTGCCAACGCATGGAGCCGGCAGCCCCGCGCAAAAAAAGGATATTACATTCCGCCGGACACTATCCGCGAAGGGGTGCACAAAGAAAATGGGTTTCCGTACCAGTATTACACGATGATAGAGATAGACAGGAGGTGTTGACATGCAGTTGACCGAAAAAGAGCAGGCGGTTGCGCAGGCAGCGGCAAAGCTGGGAACGCCGGCGCACGCGACGCTGGAGCAGATGGCCATTCTCGCAAGAGAGGCCGGCATGACTTACGGCAAGGTAGCGTCTCTATGGGAGCGCGCCGAGGTAAGGGCAGAGGCGGCGAACATAAGGCGGAGAGCGGGAAAGAAGGTCTCAAAATCATGCTAAAGATGTTTGCGCTGTGCCTTGAGGGAAAGGCGGGAGAAGCGGCAGACAGGCTTCCGGAGCAGTGCCCGTCCTGCGGGTACATCGAAGAGCGGGACTGGAAGCAGGACGACGGGTTTTGTCCGAACTGCGGGGAAAGGATGGATGGGGATGGATAACAAGGATAAAATCATACTGGACCTGTGCGGCGGAACCGGCAGCTGGTCGCGGCCGTACAAAGAGGCTGGTTATGATGTACGGCTTGTAACACTTCCAGAGTATGATGTGCGTACATATCAGCCGCCGGAAAATGTGTATGGTATACTGGCAGCTCCGCCGTGCACAGAGTTCAGCGTTGCAAAGGGAAATCGTCCAAGAGACTTTGCGGGAGCCATGGAGATCGTGGAAGCCTGCCTGCGGATCATCTGGCATTGCCGGTTAAACGGTGATTTGAGATTTTGGGCTCTTGAAAACCCGGTTGGATTTCTTAGGCAGTTTTTGGGGATACCGTCGTATCAATTCGAGCACTGGGAATTTGGCGATCCGCAAATCAAACACACCGATTTGTGGGGATATTTCAAGCCGCCGCACAAGAAAGTGGGGAGTAAGCCGTGCGGTCTAACCACACAATACAAGAGCCGAAGCAACGGGCGCGGCTGGTCAAAGCCAAGCTGCCCGCCCGAATATGCGCATCTTGGGCTAGACCGTGCGGCAATACGCGCGATTACACCACCGGGGTTTGCGCAGGCGTTTTTCAAAGCGAACAGATAGGAGGAAAACTAAATGACTGATTACATTGATAGGGAAGCATTTTTGGCTTTTTTGAAAAGCAAAGAATATTCGATGGCAACTGTTAAAACAATACGTGAATATCCCGCCGCCGATGTGGCTCCTGTGGTCAGATGTGATGATTGCTGTCGCCGTTATGAAAATGACAACGGAGAATATGTTTGCGGCATGTCAGATGTTCCTTGCGGGGATGATGATTTTTGCAGCTACGGAGAACGGAAGGACGAGGAGGAGGCCACGTGAGCATTACCATATCGGCCGGCCTAGGCGTCGTGTACCTGCTGCTGGCAGCGAGCCTCGGGGCCTGCGTGGGGTATTTCCTCGGCTGCTGCATGGGACAAGGAAGGAGATAAAACGATGGTCGACGTGCTAATAGACAGCCTGTGCCTGCTTGGCAGCGTGGTATGTATTGCATTAAGCATTGGGGTGGTGGCTGGCGTGATCAACAGTTTTCGGAAACCGAGGAAGTGAGGGCGAATATGCCGAACAAGCGCGACCTGAGACTGGATAAGTACGATATAGGGGTATATGCCTACCGGGAACTAAATAATTTTTGCAAACAGTACAGGGAGAAAAAACGTCGGCTGCAGGAGCTGGAATACCCATACACAAGCCCGCAATTGTCCGGAATGCCGGGAGCGGGCAAAAAAGCCGACAAAACAGCAAGAAATGCCGAGCGGGCGGCCATCCTGTCGCAGGATTTGGAAATGATAGAGCAGGCTGCGATGGAGGCGGCGCCGGAAGAGCATGAGCTTTTTCTGCTGGCTATGACAGAGGACGTCACGTGGACGTATATGCGCATGCTCAAGAATATGCGGATGGGGCAAAATACATTCAACGAGCGGCGCCGCCTATTTTATTATCTGCTTGCAAAGAAGAGGGGGATAATATGAAAGAGGATTGCTTTGCTTTTGACGGAAGGATTTGCAGAGCGCTGGTGCACGCGAATTGCGGGGACTGCGTGTTTTACAAGACCAGGGAGCAGGCAGAGGCGGACAGAGAGCGGGCAGCCGAGCGCCTGGAAAGCCTCAAAACAAATATTTTCAAGGGTGAACATAGGACATAAAAACGTGATATATTGGAGGAAATAAAAGAGCGTCCTCGGGGAACCGGTGGCGCTCTTTTTGCGTCCATCCGGGATCAGGTTGGGGGGAAACAGCGAGCGGGAAAAGGAGTGGAAAGGCAGCCATGACGGCGCGGCAGATACGCTTTGTAGAGGAATATATCTTACTCAAGGGCAGGAATCAGACAGAAGCCGCCATCCGGGCGGGATATAGTCCCAAAACGGCCTATTCCATCGCCAGCGAAAACATGAAGAAACCTGAAATCCGAGAGTACCTCGAAAAGCGAAAAAAGGAACTCGAAGAAGAGCTGAGGCAGGCAATGTTTTTCGACGCCGTGGAAGCGCGGGCGGTTATGGAAAAGATTATGAGCGACCCGTCAGCGCAGGATAAGGACAAGCTGACGGCAGCGCGCGATTTTCTGGATCGCGCAGGGTTCGGGCCGGTGCAGCGGCAGGAAATCAGCTTCACAGAAAGCGCGTGGTTCAAGGATGGCTAAGCGGCTGAACCCGGCGGCATTCAACGCCTGGGTATACGAGCATATAGACGACTATACCCACCCGCTGGAGGTGTACTACGGCGGCGCGGGGAGCGGGAAAAGCTACGGGGCCGCGCAAAAGGTGCTGCTTAAGTCCATGAACGTCCGGCGCAAGGTGCTGGTCATCCGCAAGGTGGGCACGACGCTGCGGGACAGTATATTTCAGCTGTTTCTGGACCTGCTGGCCGAGGCGGGCCTGTCCCGCGTCAGCGAGGTGAGCCGGACCGATATGCGCATCGCGCTGCCAAACGGCTCGCTTATCCTTTTCAAAGGGCTGGACGACCGGGAAAAAATCAAATCCATCACCGGCATCACCGACATCGTGGTGGAGGAAGCAACGGAGATCACCGAGGATGACTTTACCCAGCTGCGCCTCCGCCTGCGGCCGCCGGATCCATACCCGCAGATATACCTGATGTTCAACCCGGTATCCAAGGCAAATTGGGTATACGGGTATTTTTTTGCCAACACACCGCCGGACGGCACAAAAATCATTCAGACCACCTACCGGGACAATCGTTTCTTGCCGCCGGAATACTGTGCGACACTCGAGGCCATGCAGCGGCGCAACCCGGCGTATTACCGCATTTATGCCCTGGGCGAGTTCGCCACGCTTGACAAGCTGGTGTTCCCCTGCGTGGAGAGGCGGCTTGTGGCGGAGGAAGAGTGCAAGGGCCTGCGGTTTTGGTGCGGGCTGGACTTCGGCTATGTCAACGACCCGTCCGCGCTGGTGTGGGGATATTACGACGAGGCGCACCGGCGCATATACATCACGGGCGAATATGTGCGCAAGGGACTGCTCAACGACGGGATCGCCGAAGCGATTAAGGCGCTAGGACTATCCAAGGAGGTCATCATAGCCGACTGCGCCGAGCAAAAGAGCATCGCCGAAATCAAGCGAGCGGGCGTCACGCGTATCCGGCCGGCGGAGAAAGGACGGGACAGCGTGGTGCATGGGCTTGCCTGGATGAACCAGCACGACATCATCGTGGACGAGCGCCTCGACGCCATGCGCGAGGAGCTGGAGAATTACACATGGCGGAAGGACAAGGCCACGGGCGAATACATCAACGAGCCGATCGACGCGTTTAACCACTGCATTGACGCCGCCCGCTACGGGCTGCAGGCTGTGCGGGGCGAGCGCCGAATCCGCACCATGTCAAAAGAGGCCCTTGGGCTGTGAAGGAGACGGAACCATGCCATTTTGCATTGACAAAAGCACCGAGATGGACGCCGGCCTGCTGGCAAAAATCATCAACCGGTGGCGGCTGGAAGAACAGCCGGCGCTGCAGCGGTATTGCGACTATTACATGGGCAACCAGGCCATCATGCGCAAGGCGTACAGCGACCCGACCAAGCCGTGCAATCGGATCGTGACCAACTATTGCGACAATATCGTCAACAACTATACCGGATACATAACGGGGCTGCCGGTGACCTACAAGAGCGATGCGGACATGGCCGGCGTGCAGGAAGTGCTGAACTATAACGATGTGCGCACCAAGGACAGCGAGCTTCTGCGCATGGCGCTGGTGTTCGGCAAATCGTTCGAGCTGCACTATGTGGACGAGGACGGAAAAGAGCGGTTTGACGTGCTTGACCCGCGCACCGGAATCCCCATATACGACAACACCATCGAGCAGGGATTGCTGTATTTCGTCCGCTTTTATCCCGAGGACACCCTGTCCGATTCGCCGGCCATGCTGGCGGACGTGTACGGGGCGTCGAAAGTAGAGCATTACCGGGTAAGCGACGGCTGGGGAAGCGTCACCTATACCGGCGAAACACCCCACTATTTCGGCCAGGCGCCGGTGACGGTATTTCCGCTTAATGCGGACGAGCTGCCCATCTTCTACAAGGTGATGGGGCTGCAGGACGCCTACAATACCCTGTTGTCTGGCGAAGTGGACGATTTCGAGGCGTTCTGCGACGCGTACCTGGTGCTGCAGGGGGTGGACGCCGAGCCGGAAGACATCGCCGCCATGAAGGAGCGCCGGGTGCTGGTTCTGCCTGAGGAGGGGGCTTCTGCAGCCTATCTGACCAAGAACATCTCCGACACCCAGGTGCAGAATATTCTGCAAAACCTCAACGACACCATTCACAAGCTGGCCAACACCCCGGACTTTTCGCAGGAATCCTTCGGTGTGTCCTCGGGGATTGCGCTGCGGTTCCGCCTGCTGGGATTCGAGAACGCCGCCAGCGCCATCGCCTCCAACATGACCAAGGCGCTGCAGAAGCGCATCGAGCTGATTTGCGCCATCTCCCGCGTCAAAGGCGACGCCATGCTATGGCGGGACGTGGAGATTGTCATCGACCGCAACCTGCCGGTCAACGACGTGGAGGCGGCGAACATGGTCAATACCCTGCGGGGCCTGGTCAGCGACAAGACGCTGCTGTCCCAGCTCCCCTTCGTGTCGGACGTGGACGCCGAGCTGGAGGCAGTCAGGGAACAGAAGGCGGAAAACATGGAGCTGTACGGCTTCGGCGATACAGCGGACGGCGGTGGCGAGGATGAGCAAGCGCAGTCCTGAATATTGGGCGGACAGACTGTCCCGGCAGAACCAGAAAATCGGGGATAAGACGGTGGACGAGCTGGAGGAACGGCTGCGGCAGTATTACCGGGCGGCGTCGGCAGACATCACGAAAGAGGCCGAGGCGCTGTATAACCGCCTGCTTGCACAGGCGGGCGATCAGCCCGTCCGCCCCAACGACCTGTACCGCCTTGACCGCATGTATCACCTGCAAAGCAAAATCCACACGCGGCTGAAAGAGCTGGGCGGCGAGGAGATCGAGTTGTTCGGCGGGAAGCTGCGCGAGCTGGCGGAGCTTGTGGACAAAAACACGGTGTCCGGCCTGCCCGACGCGGCGCGCAATTCCCCGTGGGCGGTGCTGCCGCCGGAGCAGGCGGAAGCCATTGCCAACCGGATATGGTGCGCCGACGGCGAGAACTGGAGCGACCGGATCTGGAAAAACAAGGCGGCGCTGCAGCAGCGGCTGGAAAAGGGCATGGTGGACGGTATCATACGCGGGGCGAAAACCGGCGAACTCACCAAAGCGCTGATGGAGGATTTCGGGGTTGGCTACCGGGAAGCCTCCAGGATTGCCCGCACGGAAACCGCCCATGTACAGGCCGAGGCGGAGGCTGCCGCTCTCGAGCGGGAGGGCTATAGCCGGTATCGGTTTGTCAACGCCACGGACGGGCGCACCTGCGGCGAGTGCGGGAGGCTCAACGGCAAAACCTTTGCCATGTCAGAGCGCCGGGCCGGGGTGAATTTCCCGCCGATACACCCGAATTGCCGGGGGCGGATCGTGGCGGTGGTCACCTTTGCCGACGGAACCGAGGTTAAGCCGGTTATACGGGGGCCCGGCCATTGGAAGATGGACAAAAGCTACCGGAAGGAGGTAACCATTCAGCTGGAGGAGCCTGCCCGATTTGAAGGAGATATAACAGACAAATTTAAGCAGCGGTTCAAGGAGACAGTTGCAGGCGGGCAGGTGGCGAAACTCGACGCCCTGCCTGCCGAGCTTCGCGATCCGTTCTCTTCGGGACTGAAAAAAGCCGACCTGCAGGTGCAGGCAGCCTTGTCCTCCATCCTGCCAGAAGTGGATTTTCACCTGACGGAAAACCGAAATTCGCAATATCTCCGGGGCGTGGACGTGGTGGAGGTGAACCGTGAAGCTAAGCCTTCCACAGTGGCACACGAGTTATTCCACCGTCTGGATGATAAGAACGGTATCTCCAAGGCCGGAGAGCTGCAAAAGGCGTTGAACCGTGATTTTCGGCGGTTAAAGGCCGAAAGCGGTGAGAACCTGGTGGGGTATCTCATGGAGCAGTATCCCAATATATGGAGGCAGACGCAAAAGGGAAAGTGGATACTCAAAGAAGAATATCGCGGCATTTCCGATATTCTCAGCGGGCTGACCGACGGCGAGCTGAATCTAGGCTATCATCACAGCGCCGATTATTGGAAACGGAGCAAATACAGCCTTTCGCGTGAGGCCTGGGCACAATTCGGGCGCATACTGTATGAAAATAATCCGGAGGCCGTAAGGCTGCTGAAAACCCTCTTTCCCAAGTTCTACGAACGTGCTACAATGGCGCTGAAGGAGCTGATATAAATGTGGGAAGGGAAGTGGACGGAGGAACTCAGCCGGCTGTATGACCAGTACAAGGAAATGGTTCCAAACGCATACCCGGACGAGTACGAGGAAATCCTCTACAATGCGATGAGCTATGAGGAATTTATCGGGTATATCCGCGAATGCCTGAAAACCGGCAAAGAGATCCCGGACGTCGTAAAATAGCACAACCGCATAAAGAAGCATCGGAGCGGGACGCCGCTGCCGGTGCTTTTTTATACCCATTTTTGGGCGCCTTTGGGGCCGGGCGTAAAACGGAACCAAATACCAGGGCCGGAAACCACCCGGAACTGAAAGGAGAAAACCGACATGGAAGAGAAAAAGGTCGCAGGGGCCGCGGAAGAAGCCGGTGCACAGGCGGAGCAGGGCGCGGAACCGAAAAAGACGACATACACCCAGGAGGAAGTGGAGCGCCTGCTGCAGCAGGAAGGCGACCGGCGGGTGACGGCGGCATTGAAAAAGGCCGAAGCCAAACGCACGGAAGCTGTCCGAGAGGCGCAGAAGCTGGCCACCATGAACGAGGACGAAAAGGCCCGGTATGAGGTGGAACGGCGGCAAAAGGAGCTGGACGAGCGGGAGGCCCGCATCGCCCTGCTGGAGAACACGGCGGAGGCGACGAAAATACTCAGCGAGAAGGGCTTGCCGCCTGCGCTGGTAGAGCTGGTGGTGGCGGCGGACGCTGACGACATGATGGCCCGCATCAATTTGCTGGACAAATGGGTAAAGGAAGGCATCAAGGCTGGCGTGGAGCGGCAGCTTGCCAGCGCATCGCCCAGGGCGGCCAGCGTCAGCGAGGGCATGACGCGGGCGGAATTTGTAAAGCTGCCCGTTTCCCGCCAGCAGGAGCTTTACAGGCAGAACCCGGAGCTATATCAAAAAATGACGCAGTAAAGGAGTAGAGACACATGGCGCATACCATCTATGAAAATTTTGTGCTGGAGAACAAGCTGGAGGACTTGCTGACCACGGCGGTTGACCTGAACAGCTATATGACCATCGACAACAGCCTGACAGCCCAGCCGGGCATGACGAAGAAGATCCACAAATACACCGCCACCGGCGATGTGGAGGATCTGGCCATGGGCGCGGGCAACACGGGCGAGATTACCGTGTCCTTCACCGAAACAGAATACGAGGTAAAGGTCACGCAGGGCAAATTTGCCTACTACGATGAGCAGGAAATGCAGGATCCCATGGTGGTGGACATGGGAATGAAAGGCCTGTCGCAGCAGATGACCAACGACCTGACCGAAAAGGCGATCGCCGAATTTGGCAAGGCCACGCTGAGCGTAACCTATACAAAAGGCGGCAGCCCCAGCTTTGACACCATCGTGGACGCCATCGCCAAGCTGAATACCGAGGACGAAAGCGGGCTGTTCCTGCTCGTCAACCCGTCCATGCAGGCGGCGCTTCGCAAAGCGCTGGGCACCAACCTCCAGTATGTGGAGGCGTTTGTGCGCACGGGTTACATCGGATCGGTGTGCGGCGTCCCCATCACCGTGTCCAAGGCGGTGCCGGACAAGACGCTGTATTTGGCCACCCGCGAGGCGGTTACCTGCTTTGTCAAGAAGGGCAGCGAAATCGAGCAGGAACGGGACGCGGACAAACGGACAAATTACGTATACGGCCGCAAGGTCATGCTGGTGGCGCTGACCGACGCGACCAAGGTTGTAAAAATCACCGAGGCAGCCGCGTAAGGAGGACGCCATGGAAACCATGCTGGCGCAGTTAAAAACCCTGTTGGGCGAGCGGGCGTCCAGCTACGAGGACGCCTACCTTTCCCTGCTGCTGGAGGAGGCCGAGGCCGAGGCGCTGGCCTATACCCGGAGGGATGACCTGCCTGACGGCCTAAAGCCCGTTATCCCCCGCATGGCGTTGGTAATGGTCAACCGCAGCGGAAGCGAGGGATTGGCGTCGCAGGGATTTTCCGGCGTGTCGGAAAGCTATCTGGACGGATACCCGGCGGAGGTGCAGGCCGCCCTCCGCCGCTACCGAAAGCTGGTGGTGCTGTGATCGAGACGGATATGAGGGAATACCCGCTGTACGCCCTGCCTGACACACCAGACGAGTATGGCGACGACGGGCAGCCGCAGCCGGCGGGAATCGTCCGGGTATCCATCCACCTCAATGACAGGCAGAACACCGACAGCGTGCTGTATGCCGAGGCGACCTATATCGGGCTGACATGGAGGCGGGATATCACCGACCGGCACCTGATACAGACGCCGCAGGGGACAAAAAAGGTGCTGCAGGTACTGCCCGGGCGCATGACGCGCCTGTTATTGGGAGATTGGGGGGGATGACGCATGAGTAACGTGCAGGGTATGGATAAGCTGCTGGCAAGATTATCCCGCATGGAGCGTGGCGCAGGGCTGCGCAGCGGCATTGGGAAGGCTTGCCGCTTGGTGGAGGACGCCGCTGTCGGAAATTGCCCGGTGGATACAGGCGAGCTGCAGCAGTCGATAAAGTCCGAAACGCCGGGGCCTTCCGACGAGCCGGTGGGAATTGTGGGTACCAACAAGGAATACGCCCCTTATGTGGAGCTAGGAACCGGCCTGTTTGCCGTCAATGGTGACGGCCGGGACGACGTGCCGTGGAGGTATCAGGACGATAAAGGCAACCGGCACACCACCTCGGGCAATGAGCCTCAGCCCTTTCTACAGCCCGCCCTGCGGGATAACGAGGACGCGATTTGCCATCTTATTGCCGATGGCGTCCGCGCCGATATGAGGGGGTGACGGTATGGTGGATTATGCGCCGGAATTGGTGAGCGGATTAAAAACCGTTTTGCCAACCTGGGCCGATCCGGTGGACAAGAGGACGGAGCTGCCGTGCATCACCTGGATGGAGACGGACCGCCGGGATCTGCACGCGGTGAACGGCATGCAGTACAGCACCATTGCCATCCGCGTGCGGGTGTGGACGGAAAGCCGCCAGACTATGCAGGACTACGCTGACAAAGCGGAAACGGCACTGCGTGGGATGGGCTGGTCGGTCACAGGCTGCGGCGAACTGACCGCGAACGGGCGGTACTGCAAAATTTTGTCCTGCCAGGCAACGGGGCAGGATTTCAAATCATGGTAAAGGAGAATGATAAATGGCTGGCATTTTGAGCAAGGACATCACCCTTGGCTACGATCCCACGGGAGCGGGAAGCTCCTATACGGATCTGCCTCTGCTTATGGAGGTGCCCGAACTGGGGGGTGACGCCGAAAAGGTGGACGTGACGGTCCTGTCCGATTCGGTGCGCAAATACATAGACGGCATCAAGGACTACGGCGATTTGGCTTTCAAATTCCTGTACGATAACAGCGACGCTGACTCTTCGTATCGGGTCCTCAAAGGGCTGGAAGGTGAAACCGATCCCACAAAGTTCCAGGTGGGACTGCCTGACGGGACGAAGTTCAAATTTTCCGGGTTTGTAAGCGTGAAGCTGGACAGTGCGGCAGTCAATGCGGCGCTGACCTTCACGGCCACCATCTCGCTCAACAGCGAGGTGGAGGTTACGAATCCTGGCACCTGATGAAGCGGAAAATGGAGGGAGGGCCGGCGAGGCCCTCCCTGCCTATTTAGGAGGATGACATGCTGTATACCGATTTTGAAGCGGGCGGGAAAAAGCTGAAGCTGCGGCTGACCAGCCGCGCGTGCGTGGAACTGGAGAAAAAGCTGGGCCGCAATCCGGTTGCGGTGTTTATGGATATCAGCAAGGGCGGGCTGCCCACCTTATCGGACATGGTGGCGATTCTCCACGCCTGCCTGCAGCCACTGGAGCATGGATACACCGAAGCGGCGGTCTACTCGCTATATGACGAGTATGTGGATGAGGGACACAATCTGTACGACCTGGTTCCGGTATTGATCGAGGTGTTCCAGGTTTCCGGTCTGATGCCGTCAGACGCCAAGGAGGGGCAGGAAGACCCAAACGGGGCGGCGGGGAAATAGCCCCGCAGACGTTTGCCGAGATGATCGAAACCACTCTGCCGGCCGCCCTGGACGCCGGCATGACGCCGACGGAGTTTTGGACGGCCACCATCACGGAAATACGGCAGGTGCTCGAGAGCCGGGAACGCTGCTTGAAGCGGGAGATGCAGCAGCAGGCGGCGCTGGATTACCGACACGCCTATCTGGTGGCGGCACTGTTCGGCGGAAAGAGCCCGTCGATACACGAGGTATACCCGCACCTGTTTGAAGAAGAGAAAAAGCAGGACTGGCGCATCGCAAAGGAGCGGCTCCTGCGGTACGCCGAGGCGCACAACAAAAAGATGGGAGGTGGAAAACGTGACGGTTGATGAACTGAATGTCATAATCAGCGCAAAGACGGATGGGCTGAATAAGCAGATTTCCGGCATAAAAAAGCAGATGACCGGATTTGAAAAAAGCGTCGGGCAGGCCAACGCAAAGATTTCCAGCGCTTTTTCCAAAATAGGGAAAGCCGCAATTGCTGCATTCAGCGTTAAGGCGATTGTTGATTTTGGAAAACAGGCTGTGTCTCTTGCGTCGGATTTGCAGGAAGTGCAGAACGTCGTTGACACAGCGTTCGGAGATATGAGCGGCAAAGTGGATGAGTGGGCCAAGACCACCGTGGACAAATTTGGTGTGTCGGAGCTGGCGGCCAAGCAGGCGGCGTCTACCTATATGGCCATGTCGAAAGGCATGGGCATGGCTGGGGAGCAGGCGGCCGAAATGGCCATGAAAGCGGCGGAGCGCACCGGCGACATTGCATCGTTTTACAACATGTCCCAGCAGGAAGCCGACACACTGATGAAATCCATCTGGACGGGTGAAACAGAGAGCCTGAAGCGTATAGGCGTGGTCATGACACAGACCAATCTGGACGCTTATGCTTTGGCAAACGGATTCGGGAAAACCACGGACGCCATGTCCCAATCGGAGCAGGTCATGCTCCGGTATCAGTATGTGATGGAGCAGACAGGGCTGGCCGCCGGAGACTTCCAGAAGACAAGCGGCAGCTGGGCCAACCAGGTGCGGGTGTTATCCGAGCGATTCAAGGAACTGCTGGCCGTGCTGGGTTCCGGTCTGCTGCAGGTGCTTACGCCAGTGGTACAGTTTCTCAACGCGGTGCTGGAAAAGCTCGTACAGGCAGCGACCGCTGCCGGGCAGATGATTTCATCAATGTTCGGAGGAAATCAAAAAGAAACCCAAGATACGGCACAGAACGTCCAATCGGCAGCTGCGTCAATGGGGGATCTGACAAAACAAACTGCAGCAGCAGGCAAAGCGGCAAAAGGTGCCCTAGCCGGGTTTGACGAACTCAACGTGCTTAGAAGCGGAGACGCACAGACGGCAGAGAGCGGGACGGCCGCCGGTGTACCGGCGGCAAGCATGGCGCTGAACATACCGGAGCCGGACATATCTGGCGTGAAGGGTGCCGCCGACAAGGTGAAGGGTATTTTCGAGGATCTGGGCAAGTACATATCTACCAAATTTTCCCCGACCTTCTCCTCGTGGGGCAAGGCGCTAAACGGACTGAAGGCACCGGCCGTCAAGGCATTCGATACCATCAAGGGCAGCCTGTCCGGCTTATGGAACAACACGCTGAAGCCGGCCGGGGCGTATCTGGCAACGGATTTCATCCCCACCGTCTCCAATGCGTTTTCCGAAACCTTCGCGCCCATCTTCGGTGAAACCATGCCGGTGCTGTTTGAGGAGTTTGCGGCAGACTTTGACTTTGCGTGCGCGGAATTTGACAGGATAAGCCATGATATTTTATCGCCTGCCTTTGAACACGTGAAAAGCGTGGCTGTGGGTGTGTTCAGCGGCATCAAGGCGTCGTGGGACGAACACGGCCAGGGCATTCTGGATGGGTTCCAGGGGTTTAAGGAACGGGCTAGAGAGATATGGGACACGGTATACACTAATGTTTTCAAGCCGGTATTTGACCGCGTGGCCGGAATTGTTTCGTGGCTGTGGGATAAGCACTTAAAGCCGCTGTGGGACAATATCAGCGATTTCATCGGGTCGGCGGCGGAATTCCTACTGAATTTGTGGAATGAAGTCCTTGCCCCCATTGTTAAGCGGATCGTGGAGTGGGTCGGCCCTCAGATCACCAATATCATCGGTTTCATCGGCGATGTGTTCGGCACGGTATTCGGCGTGATTGCCGATGTGGTAGGCGGCTTTTTAAAGCAGCTGAGCGGTATCATGGACTTCCTGACGGGCATATTCACGGGCAATTGGGAAAAGGCATGGAGCGGAATCGAAAAGTTTGTCAAGGGCACGTGGGATGGCATCTGGGGCATTATCAAGGGCGTTGTCAATCTCATTATCGACGGGCTTAACGCGCTGTGGAGCGGCATATATCGGGTGGCGTCCGGCATCGTCAACGGGCTTGGATCTCTGGTGGAGGGCTTCGGCAGCCTGTTCGGCCAGGATTGGGGATTCTCCATGCCGAAGGAACCGCCGCTTATTCCGAAGCTGGCGACCGGTGGCTTGGCTTACGGCCCCACGCTGGCCATGATTGGCGAAGGCAACGACCGGGAGGCGGTGCTGCCGCTGAACGCGGAGGTGTACGGCGAGCTCGCCCGCGGCATACAGGCGGCCGGCGGCACGGGCAGCCGGGAAACCATCACCCTGCTCGAACGGATTCTGACGGCGATCGAACAGATAGACCCGACTATGGTGATGGACGGCACGACGCTGGCCAGGTCGTCAGATAAATATTTCGCGGCCGAACAGCGCCGGCGCGGTCCGTCTCTGGTAAAGGTGGTATAAGATGGCGTCCAATATGTTTGCAGTCAACGGGGTGTGGCTGCCCAATCCGTCGGGGTTGGAGGTAACCTACAGCGTGCTGGATAAGTACGCGGAGCGCTCCATTGATGGCGTGCTTAACCGGGAGATTGCGGCCAAAAAGCTCAAGTACACGCTCAACTGGCCGTATATGCCGGGCGATGCGGTGTTTATCAACCTGTGGGAAACACTGGCGGCGCTGCCCGAGTACGCTAGCTTCACCCTGCCCCACCCGGACGGCACCATGCACACCTTTGAGGGATACCTGGGCGCCGATCTGGGCGTGACCATGTACCGCTATTTTGATATGAGCGAGCAGCGCACAGCCGACTGGCAGAGCCTTAAGGCCAGTGTGATCGAGAGGTGAACGCATGACGGGGGCACGGATATATTTCGAGGTGTTCGACGAGACGGCGGCCGACGAAGCCGCCTTTTCGTCGACGCTGGCCCAGCCGTGGGTGGATTACGACGGCCTGACGGACGGGCTGTATCCGGACGACGATCCGGAAAACCCGACGCTGCGGCAGTTTGTGACGGGGGAACCGGACGCGGCCAGCCTTGGCGGTTCCGTCCGGCTGTTCCCGGATTCCCCCGGCGCGTCGCTGGGGTATTGGTCGTCGAATCTGTCCGGAGAAGACGGCGCTTTTGCAGCGCCGCCCGTCCTGGTATGCGGGTTCGGCGGCACGGCGCACACCAGTGTGGGCGTTACCGTCTATTTTGACCTGCACGCCTGTTTGTCCGACTTCAAGGTAGAGTGGCTGAGCAGCAGCGGCACGGCGCTGGCGACGCAAACGGTGACGGGCAACACCGCGAGCGTCGTGTTTATCGAGGAACACGTGGCGGATTTTTACGGCCTGCGCATTACCTGCCAAAAGACGGCCGACCCGTACCGATACGCCAAAATACAGGAAATCGAGTTTGGCCAGCGGATGGTATACGACGAGCATAACCTGGTGTCCGCGTCGGCGGTGGAGGAAGTGGATCTGTCCGGCGCCTCTACGCCGGCCGGTTCGCTGCAGCTCCATGTGTTCGATCCGGACGGGCGGCTGAATCCGGTAAACCCGGACGGGATATACACCTATCTGCGCCGCGGCATGCCGCTGCACGTGGAGTTTATTGTCGACAGCGCACGGTATCCGGGCGGGCTGTATTATCTGGACACCTGGGAGGGAAGCAACACCGGGACGGCCAAGATCACAGCGATGGATATTATCGGATTTCGGTCGTCCTTTATGTATGCATCGGCTTTTCACCCTGCAACGTCGCCGGTTACGGCAGACGCTATTTTTTCGGACATTTACGATGTCTGCGGCCTATCCGGGCAAGTCTATACAGGGGTTGGGAGCGGCACCTATATCGGGTATATTCCGGAGGCCGACATGCAGCAGGCCATAGCGCACGCGTGCCTTGCCTGCGGAGGGTATGCAAAGGCTGTGCGCGACGGGCGCGTGGATATTATCCCACCGCCCAGCACGGCCTCTCCAATCATTCTAACGCAGCGGGATATCCTGGGCGAACCAGATGTTTCCAAATCCAAGCCGATTACGCAAGTCGAGGTGGAGGAATACAGCTATTCAGTTTCGTCCAGCACAGACTATTCCGAAAGCCCGCGGATTTGGCTGGGGCAGGAGCTGGAATATTACCGGTACGATCTCGACGGGGTGTACTCCGATGTGGACACCTGGCTTGAATCGGAAATCGGAAGCGGCTCGTATCATCAGGAGAGGATCCGCTGCTGCGCAAGCTTTGTGGAGTTTTACGCTTTGGCCGAAAGCTCGCCCCCGCCGACGGTTGCGTTCATCCAAGGGCGTACCGTCACGGAAACAAAGGTTTTGCACCGGACTGATGGGGGCGAAAAAACCGATGGTGTCGTGTCTATCAAAGGGATACCGCTCATCACAAGAGACAAATCGGGGGCAGTAATATCACGGGCTAAGGAGTATTATGCAAAGCAGCTAACGATAAAGGCCCGCACGGTGTGGCATGACGGCCTCGAGTGCGGGGCGTGCGTGACGGTGCCGACGCGGTTCGGAACGGTGACCGGAAACATCACCCGCATGGATATCAACCTGGCGGGCGGTATGCTGGCCACGATGGAGGTGATCGCCTGATGTGGGTAACGCCAAAAACGGATTGGACGTCGCAGGACGTCTACAACATCGCGGTGGATTTGACCCGCGTGGAAGGCAATATACACGAGATCCTGCTGATTGTCCAGGCGGGTGGTTACAATGTAAGCCTGTCGGAAAAGACGACCTGGGCCATGACGGATTTCCTGACCGGCACGCAGCTGACCCGCATTGTCGGGAATCTGCGGCAGCTCGAGGCGGTGCTGTCGGTACAGGACGGGCTGCCGGCTCTTCCGGCCCCTTACGATCAGATGGTTTTTACAGACGTGGAAGCCAACGCACTGGAGGAGCACACCCTGGCACTGAAACAGGTGACGGACGGCATGACCGCTCTGTATATCCCGTGCGGGACCATGCAGAGCGGCGCCCGGCCGTTATTGCCAATATAGGAGGATACGATGATAAGCGAATTTATCGACCGACAGGCGACGAACGTGGACTTGTTTGAGCTGGAGGACGTGGAGACGGGGCAAAAAAAGCAGTACCGGATTGTGAGCAAGGCCACGGTCACGCAGCCGGGCACGGATTTAAACAAGGCGACCTTCGACCCGATTTTAGAGGAGATTGACGGGAAGCTTTCGGAAAGCGGCGGCACTCTGAAGGGCAATCTGGTGCCCTACGGAACGAGCATCAACCTGGGATCGTCGGGCGCACGCTGGCAGACGGTGTACGCGAACACAATCAACGCGAGCAACGGGGCGTTCACCAATCTGATGGTGAACAGCCAAAGCGTGTGGTCGAACGCGGGGATCACCACGCAGTCGGTCGTCGTCAGCGGGGGAAGCACCGGCAACAGCTATACGATCACGCTGTACAAAATCGGGCGGCTGGTCGTCGTCAACGCCGCGCCCTGGATGGATTTCGGCACGATAGCGGCCAACACCGTCATCGGCACGCTGCCGTCGGGCTGGCGGCCGGCGGCGGACACCTATGGGGCGTTTATAGACCCGCTGCACGCCGCCACCATAAAATTCCTGGCCAACGGAAACATTTCAACCAACTCGGAAACCAGCCGGCAATATTGCGGGTTCCTGTGCGGCACCGCGTATATGACGCCGTAAACCAAAAAGGAGGAAATCATATGGTCAAGACGTATTCGCTTGAGAAGGACGGGGCAGCAAAGCTGTCGGAGCACTTCCGGGTGCGGGAGTTTGCTGAGGAGGGCACCGACCGGGTGCTGATTGACGAGGAGCTGGTGGAGCGGCTGGAGGCGCTGCGGGAGCGGCTGGACTGCACGAAAATCATCATCACCTGCGGCTTCCGCACCGACAGCACCACCAGCCAGCACGCCAAGGGCAAGGCGGCGGACGTGAATTGCTGGCATAAGGAAAACGGCAAGGAGGTGCGCTACCAGGGAAAAGAGATTCTGCTGGCGGCGGAGGACGTGGGCTTCCGGGGCATCGG
>CDZV01006243.1_pt1 | contig 50492 bp, 35 predicted proteins | sample 554851 | NCBI WGS metagenome assembly CDZV01 (sample SAMEA3182090, study PRJEB8094) | gut metagenome | biome: human; feature: gut; material: Stool; isolation source: human stools | place: Canada | collected 2013-03-12
CGGAATCGTGATCGTGAAAGACCAATCCCGTCTTGGCCAAGACTATCTGCAGACAGGAATGCTGATGGAAATTACCTTTCCGCAGTATGATATAAGGTTTATCGCAGTCAATGACGGCGTAGACAGCGCAAACGGCGTCAGCGATTTTTCCGGCATCAAAAATTACTTCAACGATTTTTATGCCAGAGATACCAGCCGAAAGATCAGAGCGGTACAGAGAGCGAAGGGTGAACGCGGAGAACGGGTCGGGACAACCATTCCGTATGGATATATGAAAAACCCCGATAATCCCAAGCAGTATGTTCCTAATCCAGAAACTGCGCCGATCGTAAAACGTATCTTTGAGATGTATGCAAGCGGTATTGGAATCGTAAAAATCTGTGACCGGCTTTCCAGAGAGCAGATTGTATCACCAAGCGTGTATGCTTTCAAAACAACCGGCAGCAAATCCGGTAATCCTGATCTGACAAGACCATACCATTGGGCGCAGACAACGGTACGAAAGATGTTAGCAAATCAGGAATATGTCGGTGACACCGTAAACTTCAAAACCTATTCCAAGTCCAACAAGCTGAAGAAAAGACTGAAGAACGATCCCGAAAATATTCTCATATTTGAAAATACCCACGAAGCCATCATAGACCGCAAGACTTTTGAGTTGGTACAAAAGCATTTTGCAGGAAGAAAGGGCCCGGACAAGCAGGGCGAAATAGACAAGTATGCTGGATACCTTTTCTGTGGGGAATGCGGAAGCCGTTTGTATCTGCACCGAGGGAAAACCATCAAACCGGAAAACAACAATTTCCAATGCGGAGGTTTCCAAAGGAGAACCAGCGACTGTACCGCACACTATATCCGAGAGAATGTGCTTGACCAAATCATCCTGCACAATTTGAAAACGGTAACCGCCTTTGCAAGAGAACATCCAGAAGGATTTTATGCGATGGCAACTCAAAACGGCGAAGTAGAGGCAAAGAAATTCTACAAAACCGCGGAGCGTGAAAAGATACAGATTGAAAAGCGAATCAAGGAACTTGATAATATCATTCGGTGTCTGTATGAAGATCGTGTAACGGGAAGAATCACGCCGGAACGGTACGATGTCATGGCAAGCGGATACGAGCAGGAGCAATCAGAGCTGCGACAGGAATTGACATCCATTACTGAGCGCATCAATAAACTGGATATGCGGGAAAAGTGCATTCAGGAATTTATGGAGAAAGCAAAATCTTATATCGAGATGCCCAAGCTAACACCCGAACTGCTGCGGGTATTTATCCGCAGGATCGAGGTGTACGAGAAGCCGGAAAAGTATTCCCGAACAGCTGGAAACCCAATTATCATCCACTATGCATTCCAGCTGCCGGAGCAGAATGGAATGCCCGCCATCGAAGTCCTCGCACGTCCCACAGCAATGACTGCTTAAAAAGCAGTACCCGGAAAGCATTCTGCTTTCCGGGTACATACTACATACATTCTCCCTTAACGATATCTCGCAAAAGCCGCGGGGGATTTCCCTTGTTTCGTGTCTTATTCCTCTTCGTTCCAGCTGTACAGCTTGCGCAGCTCCTTGCCGACCGACTCGAGCTGATGCTCGGCGGCCATGCGGCGGCAGGCGTTGAAGTGGGGACGGTTGACCTTATTCTCGTTGATCCACTTGGAGGCGAAGGTGCCGTCCTGGATCTCGTGAAGAATCTTCTTCATTTCCTTCTTGGTCTCGTCGGTGATCAGGCGCTTGCCCGTCTCATAATCGCCGAACTCCGCCGTGTCGGAGATGGAATACCGCATCATGGAGAAGCCGCCCTTGTAAATGAGGTCGACGATGAGCTTCATCTCATGGATGCACTCGAAGTACGCGTTGCGCGGGTCATAGCCGGCCTCGACGAGCGTCTCAAAGCCCGCCTGCATCAGCGCGGTCACGCCGCCGCAAAGCACCGCCTGCTCACCGAACAGGTCGGTCTCGGTCTCGGTTTTGAAGGTGGTCTCCAGCACGCCGGCACGGGCGCCGCCGATGCCCGCCGCATAGGCAAGCGCTATGTCGAGGGCGCGGCCGCTCGCATCCTGATGAATGGCCACCAGGCAGGGCACACCCTTGCCCTCGAGGTACTCGCTGCGCACCGTGTGGCCGGGGCCCTTGGGCGCGATCATGAACACGTCCACGTCGGCGGGGGGCACGATCTGACCGAAGTGGATGGAGAAGCCGTGCGCAAAGGCGAGCGCCTTGCCGGGGGTCAGGTTGGGCTCGATATCCTTCTTGTACATATCGGCCTGCTTCTCATCGTTGATGAGGATCATGATGATGTCGGCCGCCTTGGCCGCTTCCGCCGCGGTGGCCACCTTCAGGCCGGCCGCCTCCGCCTTCGCCCAGCTCTTGGAGCCGTTGTACAAACCGACGATGACGTCCACGCCGCTCTCATGCAGGTTGAGCGCGTGCGCATGGCCCTGGGAGCCGTAGCCGATGATGGCGACGGTTTTGCCCTTAAGCGCGCTGAGGTTGCAGTCGTCCTGGTAGTAGATCTTTGCCATGATACATTACCTCCTGTGCCGGTTAACCGGCAGATTTCTATGTTCTATATGGCGGGAATATCGTCATATAAAAGGCTATTTTTTGACCACGCGGGTGGGATCCGGCCCCTTTTCAATGGCGATGATGCCGGTGCGCACCGTTTCCTTGATGCCGTACGGACGCAGCAGCGTTTCCAGCGTTTCGGTGCGTTCCGCCGTGTCGGAAAACTCCACCGTCAGGGTGGTGCGCGTCGCGTCCACAATGCGCGCGCCCATCAGCTCGGTCACCCGCATGATTTCGGCCCGCTGCGCCGCGCCGACCGTCACCTTGATGAGCGAGAGGGTGCGCTGAATATACTCGCCCTCCTTGAGAGTCTTGACCTTGATGACGGGTATCACCTTGTTGAGCTGCTTCTCGAGCTGTTCGACGACGTATTCGTCGCCGTCCACCACGATGGTCATGCGCGAAATCGTCGGGTCCTCGGTCACGCCGACCGCAAGCGAATCAATATTGAAGCCGCGCCGGGAAAACAGGCCGGACACCCGCGAAAGGACGCCGGGATGGTTTTCCACGAGCACGGACATGGTATATTTCATAGATCTCGTCCCCCTTTCTCGACGGACAGGCGGCGGTTACAGCGACGGGTAATCGGGGCTGACCTCGCACACGAGCAGGTACGGCTTGTCGTCGGCCCACATGTCCTCGAGGGCCGCCTCCGCCTCCTCGTTGGAACGCACCGCCCGCGCCGGGATGCCGTAAGCGGAAGCCAGCCGGACAAAGTCCGGGCTGCCGTCCAGGTAAACGGCCGCGTGGTTGCCCTTATACAAATTATCCTGCAGCTCGCGCACCATGCCCAGCCGGGTGTTGCGCATGATGATGATCTTGACGCCGAGGCCTTCCTGGCAGATGGTGCCGAGCTCCATCATACTCATCTGGAAGGAGCCGTCGCCGCACACCGCGCAGACCTGCCGCGACGGGGCCGCGCATTTGGCTCCCACCGCGCAGGGCACCGAATACCCCATTGTGCCCATGCCGCCCGAGGTGAGGAAGCGGCCTTCCCGCACCTCAAAATGATTGGCAGACCAAATCTGGTTCTGCCCCACGTCGGCGCACAGCACGCCGTCCGCATCCATGCGGCGGGACAGGGCGTGCATGAAGGTCTTGGGCTCCACATAGCCCGGTACCGGTTCAATCGGCTTGGCGGCATAGCGCTTTTTGCGTTCGGTCACCGCCTGCACCCATTCGGCCGGCGCCTGGCCTTCCGCGTGCCGCGTCAGCTCGCGCAGCACATGCTTTAAATCGCCCACGATCGGAATATGGGCCGGCATATTCTTGCCGATTTCGGCCGGATCCACGTCGATGTGGATGACCTTCGCGCGGGTTGCCACCTGCCCGGGCGACGCGACCGCCCGGTCGCCCACCCGCGCGCCCGCCATGATGACGAGATCGGCGTCGCGGATCGCCTTGTTCGCCGGGGCGCACCCATGCGACCCCAGCATGCCGAGATTCAGCGGATGCGCGCTGGGCAGCGCGCCGATGCCCATCATGGTGGAAACGGTCGGCAGGTTCAGTTTTTCCACAAACTGCCGCAGCTCCGCCTGCGCACCGGCCGAAAAAACGCCGCCGCCTGCGCACAGCACCGGCCGCTTGCAGCTGGCCAGCGCTTCGACCGCCTTCTTGATCTGAAGCATATGCCCCTCGACCCGCGGCTTATATCCGATAATATTGACCGGCTGCCGGTAATCGAAATCGGCGATGGATTTCTGCTGCATATCCAGCGGCACGTCAATGAGCACCGGCCCCGGCCGCCCGGTGGAGGCGATATGGAACGCCTCTTTAAACACCCGGGGAATATCCGCCGCCCGGCTGATGATATAGCTGTGCTTGGTGAAAGGCTCCGCCGCGCCGGTGATGTCCGCCTCCTGGAACACGTCACGGCCGAGCAGGTCGCTGCGCACCTGGCCGGTGATGATCACCAGCGGGATAGAATCCATATAGGCCGAGGCAATGCCGGTGAGCAGGTTGGTCGCCCCGGGGCCGGAGGTGGCGACGCATACCCCCACCGTACCCGCAATGCGGGCGTAACCGCTGGCGGCATGGGCCGCGTTCTGCTCGGTGCGCACGAGCACATGGTGCACCGTGCTCGCGGCCAGCACGTCGTAAAAGGGACAGATGGCCGCGCCGGGATAGCCGAAGATCGTTTTTACGCCTTCCAGCTCCAGACATTTCACCATGGCCGCTGCGCCGGTCATCATGTGCCTCACATCCTCATTCCATACTCTGCCGGCGTCGCCTTTCAAGGGAACCGCCGGTTTTTCCTTATTATACTCGTGTTCTTTGCAATAGTCAAGCCCCATTTTTACTCGCTAAAGCGTAAAACCGTCTGCTTTTCTGCCGCGTCGGTGCCTCGTTTATTACAGTTTTGATACTGGACAGCGCCGGGCCCCTGGTGTATAGTAAAAAGCAGAAAGCAACAGGTGGAAGAGGGGCAGGCGCAAGACGGATACCCTGCCGCTGACGGCGGGAAACGCCGACAGCGCGGCGCTTTCCCTCTTCCCATTCTGCGCCTGTGCTGTTCGACACCTGCCCGGCGATCAAAACGGCGGCCGAGGCGTTTCGGCGCCGCCCGGATCGCGCTCTGCCGCGGGCGCAGCTGCTCGCCGCCGCGTGGAGCGTCGATTTTCTGCCCCAAAATGTGTATATTACATGCGCGGTATTAGCGCGGCAAGCCGGGCGAAGGGTTCAGAGCCCCCCTATATGGCCACGGCGCGCAGCGTCAGCTATCGCTTTATTCGGAACATGGCAATAGAAAGAAAAGAGGAATCCCCATGCATATTCTGCTCGTCGACGATGAGAAGGAAATCGCCGATTTAATGGAGGTCTATTTGACAAACGAAGGTTTCACCGTATGCAAATGCCAGACCGGCCGGGAAGCACTCGCCGCCCTTGAAGGGCCGGATCGCATCGACCTGGCGCTGCTTGACGTGATGCTGCCCGACATGGACGGCTTTGCCATCTGCCGCCGCATCCGGGAAACGAGCTGTTTCCCCGTCATCATGCTCACCGCCCGTGTGGAGGAAATCGACAAGATCACCGGTCTGTCCATCGGGGCGGACGATTATATCACCAAACCCTTCAGCCCGCTCGAGGTAGTCGCCCGCGTCAAGGCGCAGCTGCGCCGCGCCACCCGGTATAATGAGGGGACCGACAACGCATCGGTCATCGATTTCGCCGGGCTGGTCATCGACCGGGATACTCATATCTGCACCCTGTATGACAAGCCGCTCGCCCTCACCCCCATTGAATTCAACCTGCTGTGGCTGCTGTGCGAAAACCGCGGACGGGTCATGTCTTCGGAGGAGCTGTTTGAAAAGGCCTGGGGCGAAAAATATTTTAATTCCAACAACACCGTGATGGTGCATATCCGCCGCCTGCGGGAAAAAATGCACGAGCCGCCGAAAAACCCGCGCTTCATTAAAACCGTGTGGGGAGTGGGGTATAAAATTGAAAAATAAGCCGATCGAGCAGGTGCTCCGGCGGCGTATCCTGCTGCAGTTTTTTCTGAGCCTCACCCTCGCGTCCATCGCTTATATCGCCGCGCTCATCCTGGCCTTCACCGTGCTGCAGAACGCACTCGTCCACCTTCTGCTGCCGCTGCTTGGCACCGAGCTGTACTATGCTCTGATGGACACCAAGGTGTTCTGGCTGACCGCCTTGTATATCGGCATCGTGCTGCTGCTCATCTACCGCACCATATCGCGTACCGTCGGGTATATCACCCCGCTGGCGGAATCGATCGACAAGGTATACGGCCGGGAAAGCGCCCCCATCTCGCTACCGTCCGAGCTGGCCGACGTGGAAACCAAACTGAATTCCATCAAATACGCCTCCCTGCGGGGCGAGCAGCTCGCCAAGGAGGCGGAACAGCGCAAAAACGATCTGGTCGTCTATCTGGCGCACGACCTGAAAACCCCGCTGACCTCCATCATCGGGTATCTCAGCCTGCTGGAAGAGGCGCCCGACATGCCCGCCGACCAGCGGGCCAAATATACCGGCATCGCCCTCGACAAAGCCTGCCGGCTGGAACAGCTTATCAATGAGTTTTTTGAGATCACCCGGTTCAACCTGCAGAGCGTTGAGCTGGATGTGGGCAAAATCCATCTGAGCGTCATGCTGTACCAGCTGGCGGACGAATTTTATCCCATGCTTGCGGAGAAAAACCTGACGCTGCACACCGCCATTGCGGACGATTTGACCCTGTACGGCGACGCGGATAAGCTGGCGCGGGTGCTGGATAACCTGCTGCGCAACGCGGTCAGCTACAGCTATCCGGACACCGCCATCGAGCTGGCCGCCGCACAGGAGGACGACACCGTGCGCATCACGGTGAGCAACGCGGGCGATCCCATTGCGCAGCCGCAGCTGGACCGCCTGTTTGAAAAGTTCTTCCGTTTGGATGCCGCGCGGCAGACACGCTCGGGCGGCGCCGGACTCGGCCTGGCCATCGCCAAGCAGATTGTGGAGATGCACGGCGGATCTATCACCGCCGCAAGCGACACGGCGCGCACCCGCTTCACCGTCCTTCTTCCGGTCGGCGGGCCTCCTGTGGCCGCGTCTTGTGCTTCCTCTCAAAATGCGGTATAATACCTATACACCATCCATCTGCAACTAAAGAGGATATAATTATGAACCACCATTCTTACGGCGGTCCCGAATTTGACGAGATCAAGGACATCGGCCGCCAGATACGCGATTCGGTGCGCTCCGTCGTCAACCGGCAGGAATTCAGCGAACTCAAATCCACCCTGCAGTCCACCATGCGCGACGTGCAGGCCTCCATCCAAAACGCGTGGAACCCGCCCGACGTCCCGGATCCCGATTTCCCCGCCGGCTATACCGATCCATATCCGCCCGGCTATACCGATCCCGCGCCGCCCGAACCCGTTAAGGTGAAAAAAACGCCCAAAAAGCCGCGGGAAAAGGTACCCGGCCGGGTGGCGGGCGTGCTGCTGACCGTGGGCGGCGTTTTTGGCCTGGCGCTGGTTTTTTTGACCGCGCTGGCGATGGGCATTTATGCGCTGGCAGCCGACAAGGCGGGGTTTCTCGCCGGAATCTCTTTAGGCGTTCTTCTTCCTCTTCTAATCCTCTGCGTCGTGCTGCTGGCAGGCGGCAGCCGTATCCGCGGCCGGGTACGCCGGTACCGGCAATACCTGACGTATCTGGGCGACTGTGCCTTTTGCCCCATTGAGGTGCTCGCGTCCCACATGGGGTCCTCGCCACGCTTTGTGGCCAAGGATCTGCGCCGGATGATCCGCCTGGGTATGCTGCCCGATGCTCATCTGGACGAGGAGGACACCTGCCTGATGCTCAACTACGAGACCTATCAGGCATACCAGGCAGCCAAGCGCAAGCAGGAGGAGGCACGGGCGCAGCAGGCGGCCCAACCGGCGCGTTCCGCCGAGCTGGAGGCGCTCGCCGAGGAAAAAAACCGCATACTGGCCCAGATCCGCGACTGCAACGACCGGATCCCCGGCGAGTTTATCTCCGCCAAAATCACCTGCCTGGAAAATACCACGGGTGCCATCTTCCGCTATGTGGAGGAACACCCGGATAAGCTGCCCGAGATCCGCCGGTTTTTGGGCTATTATCTGCCCACCACCCTCAAGCTGCTCGAGGCATATCAGCGTTTCAGCGAGCAGCCGGTGACAGGCGGGCAGCAGCGCAAGACTCAAATCGAAATCGAACAAACCATGGACACCATCAACCAGGCGTTCGCCAATCTGCTCGACAGTCTGATGCAGGCGGAACGCATGGACGTGTCGGCGGACATTTCGGTGATGAAATCGCTTTTTGAGCAGGAGGGACTGACCGGCTCCAAGTCCTTTACCGATCGGAAATAGCGGGCGGTCTTTGTCCCACCGTCTCGTACGGGAAGCGGCCCTATGCCCTCTGCTCTTTCAGGAAGGAGGATCGCATGCAAAAGACAAATCCACTTCTTCGGACTGCCGCCGCTTTGACACTGTGCGCCTTGCTTCTTTCGCTGAGCGGCTGTAAGCTGATTATCACCCGGGAACTCACAGAGCTGCGCTACAACCAAAGCCGGGTGGAAGCCATGGCCAAAAAATATATGGAAGAAAAATACCGCGTTGTGCCGGAGTTTGATGAAATTACACGCCACTACGGTCATTCCGGGGAAATGGCTGCCTATTTTTACGGGTATATTTTCCACAGCAGCGACGGCTTTTATGTCAGGGCGGCGGTGGACCTGAAGGACGGCGTGAGCTTCAGCGATACCTATCAATACGAGGAAATTCAGGAGGCTCTTCGCACGCTGGTACAGCAGCAGGGTGTTTTTCCGGAGTTTCTGCTCTTCCTGCCCGCTCAGGACATTGAGGAAGACTATCTTCGCTGGGGAGGCTTGTACAACGTCGCCTTTCAAAAATTTTTTGACGGTAATCTGAAAGGCTTTTTTGATCCGCGGCATGAAATTCAACTTTATCTTCCCGTGCAGCAGGACTTATCCTTTGCAGACTTTCGGCAGAGGCTGGACGATCTATCTGGCTATCTTGGCGCGACCGTCAACGGCATTTCCTTCCGAGACGGCTTCTACAGCACCCTGCGGGAAAAACTGGCCGCAGGAGACAACGACGTGCTTTCTTACCTGACCGGCCAAGGCGCACCAGAAGCGCACGATAACCAAGGGATTGTCCACTATGTATATACCAACGAGGCTCTGTGCATCCACAACATGCAGGCACTGGATCCCGGTCTATATGTCGGCTTGGCACCCTCCCTATACAACGATTGGTCCCAGGAGCTGGAGGATTGTCTGGAGCAGTTTTCTGTAGACGATCTTATCGTAGATCGTTCGGATCCCTCTGAAAACGCCTGCTTTATGGAAAGAGGATACCGGGCAATCAGCCAGGGATATCGTATTCAATACAACGGGGAGAAGCTGGAGGATCCCTGGCTGACAATCGGGGTGGATATACAAGCCCTGGCGGGAGAAGATTTTTCGCCGGCAGACCTCCTCGTCGGCACAGTGGAGCTCTCGGACGGTGTGATTTCCCACCACTGGGCTAACGCATATGAATACAAAGAGGAGGATCGGTTATCCCCCGAAAGCATTCACAACACCTATTCCGCATTCAGCTTTTATGGGGAGGACGGCTGGGCGTATTTTACCCTTCCGGCGGCCGAGCCCGAAAGCGCCTATCAGACGGGCTTCTTCCTGATGGTAAAGGATGCAGACACGACGGACACCGGAGAAGCGGGATAGCCGCCTTTGGCCATCCGCCATTACAAAACCTTTTCCGCTATCGATCAAAGCGGTGCTGTCAGCTTTTCGCCGACAGCACCGCTTTTGTTATCTGTCACATTCCGCCTGCCAGAACGCCCGGCCGGATTATTCATACCGAATCAGGAACGCCTGACCGGGCGCGAGCCAGTGCGGCACGCCGGTGCATCCATCGGCTCGCCAGATAGGGCCGTTATCCGAGGAAAGCATGTCCTTCTCGATTTCCCGGTTACCATATGCGCACCAGAACACGCGCCGCTCGCCGTGCAGCACAATCTGCGCCTTGACCGAATCGGTACAGGAATTGTTGGTCATCATCACATAGCGGCGGCCGTCCTTGTCGACGAAATACGAAAGGATCAGTGCCGTATCCGCGCCGCCCGCCTCAATCCAGCCTGTGCGCGCATCGCACACGTCGTCCCCTTCAAACAACGGCGTGCCGCCGTACGCATGATACAGATGCTGCACTTTCTCCAGCTGCAGACCGATCAGAATACGGGCAAAGTAATTCTGAAAGGTACAGCAGGTGTCACTCAAATCGTCATAGGTACGTGTCTTTTTACCGTGTATGTTGACGGCCGCCTCCCGATAGTTGCAGAATACCCCGTCTATCGCATACACATAAAACCAGAGAACACCTGATGCCCCGTGCGCGGCCGCCGTATACAATTGCCAGCGCATATCGTCGAGAGAGGGACAGCGATAGTCAAAGTGCCCGATAGTTAGAAGCGTTGTCCAGAAGGGAATACCATGGCGATGCGCCGCCTGCTGGTATTCGCGCAGATTGCGGAAATAGGTGTCCCATCCGTTCTTTTCCGGCTTCATCTGGGCATAGCAATCGTAACAGAGAAATTCCAGCTCCCCATGTTCCACCATCTCGTCGAGATACATATCCCACGACGGGAAACCCAGATTATGTAAATGCTCTACATCAGGAAAGAGATTGATGAACGCTCGGTGGCATGGCGCGTACCGACGCACCAGTCTGCAGGCGAGGCAGGCGTCCTCCATTGCCTCTCGTGACGGCTCATCGCCCACATGCCACGCCCAGACCGCCGGATGATCGCCGAATTCCCCTACCGCCTGTTGCAAGCCACGGATATAGGCGTTCTCCCCCTGCTCGGTCAGCCGCGCCCAGTCACAGCGACTGTCGTTCATGATGACACGGATACCACGCGCCTGGGCTGCGTCTAGCAAGGCACGCACATGATCAGGATCGCTCACCCCGGCGGTATAGCGCGGCATGAGCGTAAGGGTCATTCCCAGCTCTTCCCAGTCTGCTGTCTGTTCGACCGGAACCGCATCGGCATCCTTGTACAGCCAGAAACCCATTGGAAATTGCGTCATAACAGACTCCTCCTTTATTTTCCTAATACCTTCATCACGCTGCGCAGCAGCGTTTTAAAGTTGAGTGTCAACACAAAGAGGAGCAGCAGCGCTTCCCACAATATCCAAAAAGGGCCCTCCTCCAGCATAATCCAGCACTGCAGGCACACCACCGCCAAATTGAGGGTAAAGCGCAGGACGTTCCATTGTACCGGGATATACCGGCGGGTATGCACCACCCGGATGAGAAACACCGCCGCATAGCTGATGGCGGTGGACAGCGCCGCGCCGTTGACCCCCATGGGCGGGATCAGCAGCACATTGCCCACGATATTGAGCACGGCGCCGAGTATCGTGGTCACCAGGGTGGCCACGCTCTTTTTCTCCACGACATAAATGGTGCCGAAGAAGGTGACGAAGCAGGAGAAGCAGGTGGCGATGATCAGAACGGGGATATACCGCCACGATTCGTAGTAGTCCGGGGCCACCAGAATTTTGGTGATGACCTTGGCGAACACGATAAGCCCGGACGCCGCCACAAAGGCCACCGACTGGTACATGGCAAAGACACGGGAAAAGAATTTCTGCCGGGCGAGCGCGCTTTTTTCATTGAGAATGGAAATCTGCCACGCGTCCATGAAGATGCCCACCAGCAAAATCAGGATGGTCGGCACCTTATAGGAGGCGGCGTACAGGCCGTTGGCCGCTTCGCTTATCATGTTGGCCACGAGGAAGCGGTCGGAAACGTCGGTGACCCACCAGAAGGCGTTGGTCGGGATCAGCGGCAGCGCATAGCGCAGCATTTTGGAGACCACCTCGCGCTTGAGCGCCCGCAGGCGGATATACCGATGCAGCCGCGCTTTGACAAAGAGAAAGACCAGCGAGGTGAAATCGGAGCACACGATGGCGAGAATATAGCCCACCACGCCCCATTTAAATACCACGAGGAACAGGATATTGAACAGCAGCGTCGTCGCCGTGCCGAGCACCCCGTTGAAGGCGTACAGCTTGACGAGCTGTTTGGCCTTGACAAACTGGGCGCACAGGGTACGCAGCATGGAGCACAGCACAAACAGGTACATCCACGGGGCATAGCCCTCCACGCCGGGAATGCGGTTGACCAGCGGCGCAAAAAGCAGGAAAATGCCAAAGCCGCAGAGAATGGCGGCCAAGCCTGTCGTGAACACACCGTGCCGATCGGTTTCCCCGTCCATGCCGAAGCGCATAACCGCATTGCTGATGCCCAGCGAGACGAGCGGGATCAGGAAATTGCCCGCCTGGATGACCAGATCCACCACACCGTACTGTCCGCTTGTCAGCACACGGGTGTACAGCGGCATAAGGAAAAACACCAGCAGCTTGGAGCTGAAGGTGCCGATCCCCAGTATAAAGGTGGTGGAAAACAGCTGTTTATAGCGATTCAAGCGCCGTGCGCCCCTTTCCCTTCGGTCTTCCTCAGGTGAGCCTTACGTTACAGGCATCCGCCCGAACGCAGCGGCACCATGGACGGTTTCACCAGGTAGTATGCCCTTATCCATGGAAAATTACGGCTGCGGCTTCTGGTTTTCTTCCTGAGACCGTCGCCGCGCCTGCCGGCGGTTCTGGGCAATTACCAGGCAGGAGTTGCCGATTGCAATGAGCGAAAACAACAGGAGCAGCGCTTTGGTAATATCGTTATTGATGAAGTTCATCGCCCCGTTGAGCTTGTCCACGATAAAAAAGGTGATAAACATCAGCGCCAGCACAATGCTCGCATGGGGCAGCAATGTCCGTAAAATCCTCATGACGTCCCCTCCTATTCGCCGATTTCGGCAATATACAGAATGTCGCTGTTGGCCCGGCCGCCGTTCGGCGGATCGTTATATATCCGGCCGTCAAAAGCCATAACGGAGGACTGGCCGCCGTCCAGATTATACGCCGCCTTGCAGCCGAGCGACTCGAACAGGCTGGACAGCTCGCTCATGGTCATGCCGCGGGAATAGTCGGTTGCCCGCCGTCCTTCCACAAGCACAAAGCAGTAGTGCCCCGGCTCATAATACCCGATGGCCGAGCGGGGATTAAGCGGATTGACGGTGGACACGAACTCGGTCATCGCCTTCCCATCCTTATCGAGCAGGCGCGGGCCGAACGACCACGCCTGATAGGCCCCGCGCGCCTTGACCTGCTCCATGTCCACCTCGTCGGCGGAGTAGGTTTCCATCACCCCGTCCGCGTACAGCACGCACACGTCCTCGAAGGGATCCTCCCGGTACAGCACACCGTTTCGGATCACCGGTCCCACCGTCCGATTGGCATAATAATCACCGTTGATGGCGAGCACCGCGCCCAGGCGGTCGCTCATGGACAGCACTTCCTCACGCAGCCCCTGCCCGAATTTGTCCCTGGCCAGGCCGGTCTTGAAATTGTCGATGCTGTTGATATAGATATCCGCCACAAAATAGACGAGCGGCTGATTACCGCGCGTCTCCTCGTGCCGCGTGATGGTCACCGAAATATCCTGGCTGCGGTAGCTGTTGGCCGTCTTCTCCACCGTATCGGAGAACTTGTCCGGCCATTTGGCGGCCCAGCCCGTCGGCTCGACAGGAGCCGTTTGGGAGCTGTCCGGCGTCGAATCCGCGGGTGCCGACCCGGATGGCGCCGGAGCGGAGCTTGACGGGCGCAGAATCACGGTCCCCTGATACTCGCTCACCCGCGGCAATACATGGTGGAATAATGAAAACACGCATAGGCAGGCCCCTGCCGTCAATATATCGAACAGCACCATAACCGGTATGGGCAGCAATCCCCGTTTGCGTTTGGCATGATGGCGTTTGGCTTTGGTATTCTCTTGGGAAGCGCGTCGCATAATATGGCATTCCTTTCCTTATGAAAACAGCGTATCTGTGAATTTCACAGTATACACGAAAAAAATGAATAAACAGTGAAAACCGCAAATTTTATCTTTTTATGTCCCCCGTCATTGACACCGTCCCGCCTTTGGGGGTACAATACAGCCAGTAAGGCATTTGAAAGGACGGTTTGTTTCATGCCGGAGGAAGTCCCTGTCGGGCAGCTGCATCTGGAGCTGCTCTCTTTGTCTATTTATCGTAAAATGACCAAGCAGCCGGTGTTTGCCGCACTGCATAACCTTCTGGCCGCGGCGGCGGCCGGCGATATCCCCGCCCTGTGCGAAGGCATGGGGCGGCTGTGCGCCGTGCTGGCGGAAAAGGGCCTGCTGCACAGCCTGCCCTCCGCCGTGGCGGCGGAAGTGCTGCGCGACGACAACGCCTATACCGCCGCCCTGTCGGGTACCGCGGCCGTGGACGCCCGGTTACAGGCGGCCGCGCTGCGGGATCTGCATCTGCTCTACCGCGCCGCGAGCCTGCCGCCCGAAGCGCTGACCGCCCCGCTCGACCCGGCGCTGGCCGCCGCCATGCCCGTCTGGGGCGTGGAACCGGCCCCCGCGCCGATGGATCTCCCCTGGGGAAGCGATCCCGCGCGCCTGGCTGCCTATCATAAATCGCACGGCTGCGGGCGGTTCGTCAGCTGTTACGCCTTTTTGTGGCGGGACGGCGCGCTGCTCCCGGTGGAGCATCCCGATCCCATCCGCCTGTCCAATCTGAAAAGCTACGAATACCAGCGGCGCATCGCCGTGGACAATACCCGCGCCTTTCTGGACGGGTTTGAGGCGAACAACATGCTGCTGTACGGCGACCGGGGAACGGGCAAATCCTCCACCGTCAAGGCCCTGCTCAACGAATACGCGGGTGAGGGCCTGCGCATGATCGAAATGCCCAAGGAATCGCTGCGCGACCTGCCCGACCTGACCGGGTATCTGGCGGGGATTCCGATGAAATTCATCATCTTCATCGACGATCTGTCCTTTTCGCGGGACGACGACAACTATTCCGCCCTCAAGGCGGTGCTCGAGGGCGGGCTTGCCTCCCGGCCGCACAACGTCGTCATCTACGCCACCTCCAACCGCCGCCATCTGCTGCGCGAAACCTTCTCCGACCGCAGCGGGGACGAGGTGCACCACGCCGACACGGTACAGGAATCGGTGTCCCTGTCCGACCGGTTCGGCATCAGCCTGACCTTCCTGCTGCCGGATAAGCAGCGGTTCCTCGAAATCGTGGAACAAATCGCGAAGGATCGCGGCCTGCAGGTGGATCGGCAGACGCTGCTCGATGCAGCGGAACGCTGGGCGCTCGAGAGGGGCGGCCGTTCTCCCCGCTACGCAAGGCAGTTCATCACCGATGCCCAGGCACGCCTCGCGCGGGGCGAAGCGCTGTAAGGAAGGGAGCGGATGGCCATGGGCCTCTTTTCGCGCAAAAACAAAAAAACGCTGGAAACCGACCCCGCCCTTCTCGCCAAGCTGGACGGCAAGCTCATTCGCTATGTCACCCGCCGCGGCATGGACGAAAAGGGTAACCCCACCGAAACGGTGCTCGGCAAGGAGGGGCGCATCGCCTTTCATCAGGAAACCATCGCCGTATCCTGCGGCGGGACGGACGTGTTCCGCTGCCCCCTGGAGGCTGCCAAGTGCGGCGAGCTGATGAGCCTTGAAGGGGTGGTCATTTCCGGCCCCAATGAACTGACCGGCGGGCCGGACACGGTGGTGGCCTATTACAAATACTACCGCTGATCAGGCGAAGCGTTCCGGATGGTGTTTTACGCTGTCCGCCTCGGTGATGGGGCGTAGGACGCGGCAGGGTACCCCGGCGGCCAGACTGCCTGCCGGAATATCCCGAGTAACCACGCTGCCCGCCCCGATGACGCAGCCGTCGCCGATGGTCACCCCGGGGCACACGGTAACGCCAGCACCGAACCAGCAGTCGTTCCCGATATGTACCGGCTCGGCCCAGCACACCCGCTGCTTTGTGCCGTCGGGCATGGTCACCTCCCGCCTCTCGTCGGGGCACAGCGGGTGCTGCGGCGTCACGATGGTAACGTTCGGCCCGAAATTGCAGTCGTCGCCGATGGTCACACACGCGTCGTCCTGAATGGTCAAATTGAAATTGGCAAACAACCGCTTGCCGATGCGGGTATGGCAGCCGTAGTGAATAAAAATGGGCCCCTGCAGAAAGCTGCCCTCCCCAAGCTCGGCGAAGATATCGGCCAATATTGCCTGCCGTTTTTCGGTCTCGTCCTCAAAGGTCTGGTTATACTGCGTGCTCAGATTGTGGGTGCGCAGCTTAAGGGCGCGCAGCGCCGGGTCGCCGGGGCAGAAAAACTTGCCGGCAAAAATTTTCTCTTCTTCGGTCATATGTGCCTCCCCTTTCCGCTTATCGCCGACGGTTTGCCTGCCGCCGGCGTTTTTTGCTGCCGCTTTCCGCACGGCACTCTCCTTAAAACAGAAACACCGGCATGTCACCGCGCGGCGCATGTTTCTCCTGTGTCTCCTCCGCCGGTTCAGGTGCTGCCGGCGGCGTGGGGATGGTCTCTTCCGAGGGCACCGCCGCCTTGGACGGCATGGGGGCCGGCGATTTGGGCCTGGCGGCGGAACGGCGGGCCGGCGGTTCCGTCTGCCCCGCCGGCAGGCGGGCGGCAAGCGCCTCGATCGCCGCGGCGGCCGCCTCTTTCCCCAGCGCATCGAAGAAATCGTGCGTCTGCGCGATCTCCAGCCGGCGGCGCAGACGGCGGCATTCCAGTGCGTACCGTCCGGGATCCGCCCCCTCCTTCTGCCCCTCTTCCCATTCGAGCTGAGCAAGCTGGCGGCGGGCGTCGGCCTCGATTTCACCGTACTCCTCGGTACGCGTGTGCTGTATGGCGGCGAGCATTTCCCGCTCGTCCGCCTCCTCCAGATAGGCGAGGGTGAGCAGCGCGGCGGTTCCCCCGCTTGCGATCACCCGCTCCTTTATAGCGGCAAGGGCCTCGCGCATGCCCTCCCGTTCGGGCACGATGGCCACGGCCGGCTGCAGATACACCGCACCCAGCTCCTTGAGTGCCTTCCACACCGCCACCCGGTACCGCGAAGGGTTGGCCGGTATGCTGTAGCTGAGAGCCAGAAAATGCATACGCTGTTCCGCCTTTCTCAAAAAACTAAAGTTATAATTAACACAGGTTATTTTACCACATTTCCCCGTGGGCGTCAATTGCACTTTTTTGCCCTGCCGCTTTCTTTTTGCCGAAAAATGCGGTATACTGGGGGAAAGTGTCAAGGAAAGGATGGGATTTCTGTGCTGCAGCTGATACTGGGGCGTTCCGGCTACGGAAAGACCCATCGTATCCGGCAGGAGCTGGTGGCCCTCGCCCGGCAGGAGGAGACGCCTCCGCTCGTGCTGCTTGTACCGGAGCAGTATTCCTTTGAGAGTGAACGGGAACTGCTCAAAGCGCTCGGTCCCCGTCTGGCCGGCCGCATTCAGGTGCTCAGCTTCACCCGCCTGGCCCAGACGGTGGGCCGCGAGGTGGGCGGCCTTGCCGGACGGCAGCTGGACGACGGCACCCGGGCGCTGCTGATGAGCCGGGCGCTCGAGGAGACGGCGGACGCGCTCACCTTTTACCGGCGGCAGGCAGCCTCCCCCGATTATGTGCAGGCGATGCTCTCCCTGCTGTCCGAATGCAAGCAGTGCGCCATCACCCCACACCAGCTGGAAACAGCGGCCGCCACGCTCGAGGACGGTACCCTGCGCCAGAAGATGGGCGAGCTGGCCCTCGTACTGGATGCTTACGACGCCCTCGCATCGCGCAGCCATATCGATCCGCTGGACAGTCTCACCCTGCTGGCCGAGCGCCTGCCCGAAAGCCGCCGGCTCGACGGGGCGCTCGTCTTTGTGGATTCCTTCAAGGGCTTCACCGCGCAGGAACTGCAGGTACTGCGCGCGCTGCTGTGCAAGGCGGCCAGGGTGACGGTCGCCCTGTGCGCCGACGCGGTGGAGGACACCGCCGCGGGCTACGGCCTGTTTTCCCCTGTTATCCGCACCGCCGCCCGCCTGCGCAGCATGGCCTACGAAGCAGGCGTGCCGGTCGCCAAGGTGGAGCTGCTGCGCGAAAACCACCGCAGCCGCTGTACGGCGCTGCGTCTGCTCGAGGCGGGCGCCTTCTCCCCCCGCCCGGCGGTGGATTCCGCCCCCACCGAAGCGGCGGCGGTGATCCCCTGTGCCGATCTGTATGAAGAATGCGCCTTTGTCGCCCGGCGTATCCGCCGCCTTCTGCGGGAGGAGGGCCGCCGCTGCCGCGACATCGCCGTGGTGGCGCGCAATCTGGCCGCCTACGAGGGGGTGCTCGATGTCGCCTTTGAGGAGGAGGGTGTCCCCTATTATATGGACCGGCGGGAGGATATCCTGACCGATCCGCTCATCACCCTGACCCTGTCCGCCCTGCGGGCCGCGACCGAACCCGGCGGCCCCGATACCGAAGAGATGCTCCGCCTGCTCAAGACGGGGCTGCTGCCCGCTTTTGACGCCGAGCATACCGCCGCGCTGGAAAACTACCTGTACATGTGGCGCATCCGCGGAAGCATGTGGAGGCGGCCGTGGAGCTGGAACCCCCTCGGCCTGTCCGCCAAGCTGGACGACGAGGCCCTTTCCCAGCTTGCGCAGCGCAACCGGGACCGCGAAGCGCTTATGGAGCCGATCGAACGGCTGCGCGCCGCGCTGCATGGGCCGCACAAGCCCGATGGCCGCGCCTTTGCCCAGGCGGTCTACCACTATCTGACCGACGTGCAGGCGGACGAGGCGGTGCGCCTGCAGGTGGCCCGGCTGGACGAGGCGGGGGAACACGCCCTCGCCGATCGGGCCGCCCGCCTGTGGGATCTTCTCATGGACATGCTCAGCCGGTACGCCCTCGCCCTCGGGGACATTTCGCTTGCCCCCGCCCGCCACACCGAACTGCTGCGCCTTATGGCGGCGAGCGCTGACCTGGGCGCCATCCCGCAGAACCTCGACGCGGTCCAGGTGGGAGGCGCGGATCGCCTGCGCTTCTCCGATCCGGCCGTCGTCTTCATCCTCGGCGCGAACGAAGGGGTATTCCCCGCCTATCCCGCCGGAGGCGGTCTGCTGAACGACGCAGAGCGCCGGCAGCTCATCGCCGCCGGTTTGCCCATGACCGACGCGGGCGACCTGCAGGCGGTGGAGGAACGCTTTTTCGCCTATGCGGCGCTGTCTGCCCCGTCGGAACGCCTCTTTGTCAGTTACCAGCTCGGCAATGCGGCAGGGGAAACCCTCGTCCCCTCCTCCCTCGTGGAGCAGGTGCGGCGCATTCTGCCCGGCTGCGCCGTGCTGCAGCCGACTGACCCCGCCTGCCGCGACGTGGAATCGGAAAAGGACGCCCTGTCCCGCCTGGCCCCGCTGCTGGCCTATCCTACGGCGCAGGCGGCCGCCATCGCACAATGGTTTGACGGCCGGCCGGCTTACGCGCCCCGGCTCGACGCCATGCGCCGCGCCGCCCAGGGGACCCCCGCCGCCTTCACCGACGATAAGCTTGCCAAACGCTTTTTCGGCGACGACATGCGCCTGTCCCCTTCCCGCGTGGAAAAATACCACTACTGCCGCTTCGCCTATTTCTGCCAGTACGGCCTGAAGGCAAAGGCGCGCCGGCCCGCCGACCTGGACGCGATGGAATTCGGCACCCTGGCCCACTATGTCATGGAGGTCCAGCTGCGGGAATACACCGAACAAAAAACCGACCTTGCCTCCCTGCCCAAAGCGCAGGTGCTCGCCGACGCGGGCCGGCGGGTGATGGAATACGCCGACACCGTCCTGGGCGGCACCGAAAACAAATCCGCTCGGTTCGCCTGGCTGCTGAGCCGGCTTGTTGCCACGTGCGGCGGCCTGCTTTGGCAGGTGGTGCGCGAACTGGCGCAGAGCCGGTTTGTGCCGGTGGCATTCGAGCTGCCCATCGGCAGCCCAAACGGCGAACCGGAAGAAGCCGGCGTCGAGCCGCTGGTGCTCACCCTCCCCGACGGTGCCCGCATCCGGGTGCAGGGACAGGTGGACCGCGTCGACGTGTATCAGAAGGACGGCATTTCCTATGTGCGGGTGGTGGACTATAAAACCGGACACAAGGAATTCCGCCTTGACGAAGTGGTGGAGGGCATCAATCTGCAGATGCTCATTTATATCCTCTCCATCTGCCAGAACGGCGGTCCCCACATCGGGGAAAAGCCGCCCCACGACCTGCAGGAGAACAGCCCGATACAGCCCGCCGGCGTGCTGTATCTGCCCGCGCGGCTGCCCGTCGTGCGGGTGGAACGCGGTGCGCAGGGAGAGGCGCTCGAAAAGGAGCGCACCCGCACCATGCGCATGAACGGCCTGCTGCTCGACGATCCCGCCATTGTGCGCGCCATGGAAGCGGAGGCCGCCGGTCTCTTTATCCCCGCCCGCATCGGGGCGAACGGGAACTATCTGGCGGGCAGCTCGGTGGCCAGCCTGCGGCAGTTCGGCCTGCTCAAAAAGCGGATCGAGGCCCTGCTGTGCGACATGGCCGCTACCCTGCGCAAAGGGGACGTGGCCGCGGTGCCGGCCTGCGGCAGTGTAGACGCCTGCGCGTGGTGCGATTACCGCGCGGTGTGCGGGCACGAAGCGGGCGATCCCGCCCGCCTGATTGCCAAGCAGGACGCCGATGCGGTGTGGCAGGAGCTCGCCGACGCGGCGGAGTAAGCCGCACCGCCGAACCGTTATCCTGCACCCCCTGTCATTTATCCCGGTGCCGCCGTCCGCGAGCCGGTCAGGCTTCTCTGTATGGCGAACTGTATTAAAAGCGAAAGGAGGCGCGGCCATGCGCCAGTGGACCCCGGAACAGCGGCAATGCATCGAAGCGCGCGGCGGCACCCTGCTGGTGTCCGCTGCGGCGGGCTCGGGCAAAACCTCCGTCCTCGTGCAGCGCGTCGTCCGCCTCATCACCGATCCCGACCGTGCCGTGGACGTCGACCGCCTGCTGGTGGTCACCTTCACCAAGGCGGCCGCCGCCGAAATGAAGCAGCGGCTGAGCGCCGAGCTGTCCCGCCTGCTGGCGGAACGGCCGGAGGATCGGCGGCTGCAGCGGCAGCTTATGCTGCTGCCCCGGGCGAACATCAGCACGGTGCACGGGTTCTGCTCCACCCTGCTGCGGGAGAATTTCCACCTGCTCGACCTCTCCCCCCAGTTCAAGGTGGCGGAGGAAGCGGAGACCCAGCTGCTGCGGGAGGAGGCGGCAGGCGAGATCCTCGAGGAATGCTACGGCGAAAAAGCCTCCGCCTTCACCGAGCTGGCCGCCCTGCTGGGCTCCGGCCGGGACGACCGCGGCCTGGTGGCCGCGGTGCTGCGCATCGCCGATTTTATCCAGTCCCATCCCTTCCCTAACGAATGGCTGGCCGCGCAGGAAGCGGCCTACGCCGCCGACGGCCCGCTGGGCAATACCCTCTGGGGACAGCTGGTGCGCGGCCGCGTGCTCGACACGCTGCGCTACGGTGCCGCCCTGCTGGACAAGGCCGCCGCCCTTGCCGACAGCGAGGCGCGCATGGCCGCCGCCTATGGTCCCTCCCTGCATGCCGACCGGCAGGCGCTCGCCGATTTGTGCCGCGCGCTGCCCCACATGGGCTGGGACGAAACCGCCGACGCCCTGGCCGCCTTTTCCTTCAGCGGCTTCGGCCGCCTGCTCAAATACGACGACCCGGCGCTGAAAAAACGGGTGACCGACCTGCGCGACGAGGTCAAGAAACGCATCGCCGCCCTTCTCCCCATGCTGTGCGGCACCGAGGCGGAATGCCGGGCGGATCTGGAGGCGCTGCGACCGCTCGTCGGCGCCCTGTGCGCCGTGGTGCGCCGGTACGAGGAGCGGTACGCCGCCAAAAAGGCGGCGCGCCGCCTTGTGGATTTCCACGATCTGGAACACGGGGCGCTGCGTCTGCTCGTCCGGCGGGACGAGGCGGGAGGGCTCACCCGCACCCCGCTGGCCGAAGAGCTGGCCGCCCGGTTCGACGAGGTGCTCGTGGACGAGTACCAGGACACCAACGCCGCGCAGGATGCCCTGTTCAGCGCCCTGTCGCGGGAGGAAAGCAACCTGTTTCTCGTCGGCGACGTCAAGCAGAGCATTTACGGCTTCCGGCAGGCCATGCCCGCCATCTTCATCCGCCGCCGCGACGCGTGGCCCGACTTTGACGGGCAGCATTTTCCCGCCACCATCACCCTGGGCAACAATTTCCGCAGCCGCACCGAGGTCACCGACAGCGTCAACTTTGTTTTCCGCCAGCTCATGACCCGGGAAGCGGGCGGCATGGACTACGACCAGCGGGAGGAGTTGGTCCCCTCCGCCTCCTATCCCGCGGGCGAGGGATATGAAACCGAGCTGCTTCTGCTCGACGGGGGCAGCGTGGCCGAAGACGACACGACGGACGCCGCGGAGGCCCGCCTCATCGCCGGGCGTATACACCAGCTGCTCGACACCCTCCCCATCACCGAAAACGGCGCACCGCGTCCGGCGCGGTTCGGGGATTTCTGTATTCTGCTGCGCAGCAAGGCTGCCCACGCACAGGCCTATGTGGACGAGCTGGCCCGCTGCGGCATTCCCGCCTGGACGGCGGCATCCGGGGGCTTTTTCTCCTCGCCTGAGGTGTCGATGGCCGTCTCGCTGCTGCGCTTTATCGACAATCCGCTGCAGGATATACCGCTGCTCGCCGTGCTGCTCTCGCCCGCCTTCGGCTTCACACCGGACGACTGCGCGCGCATCCGCATGGCGGACAAGGCCAGCCCCTTATACGTGGCGGTGCGCGGCATGGCTCACGGCGATACGCCCGGCCTGTCCGCCCGCTGCGCGGCCTTTCTCGAGCAGATGGATCGCTATCGCCTGCTGGCCGCCTCTCTGCCGGTGGATCAACTGATTCACCGGCTGTATGAGGACGCGGGTCTGCTCGCCGTGGCCGCCGCCCGCCGCCACGGGGAACAGCGGGTAGCCAATCTGCGCCTGCTGCACGCTTATGCCCGCCAGTTTGAGCAGGGGGGCTTCCGCGGGCTGTCCGCCTTTGTGCGCAGCCTCGACCGCATGGAGGAACAGAAGATGGACATGGCCCCCGCCTCCACCCTCTCGGGCGGCGGCAATGTGGTGCGTATTCTGAGCATTCACAATTCCAAGGGACTGGAATTTCCCGTAGTGTTTCTCGCGGGGCTGGGCGGGCTGTTCAATCCCGATTCCACCCGGGGCGATCTGCTGCTGCACGCGGATGCCGGCATCGGCCTGACCCGGCGCGAGCCGGATACCCTCAAGCAGTACAACACCCTGCCGCGGCAGGGCGTGGCCCTCGCCATCCAGAACAGCGAACGCGCCGAAGAGCTGCGGGTGCTGTACGTGGCCATGACGCGCGCGAAGGAAAAGCTGTGTCTGACCATGACGCTGCGGCAGCCGGAGCGCACGCTGGCCTCCCTCGCCGCCACGGCGGGGGAAGAGGATACCCTGCCCCCCTTCACGGTGCAGACGGCCCGCAGCATGAGCGAATGGCTGCTTGCCTGTGCGCTGCGCCACCCGTCGGGCGGCCTGCTGCGCAGCCTGGCCGGGGACGACGAAGTGCCGGTTCGCCCCGCCGACAAGCCGTGGCGCATCGAGGTATGCCGCGCCGTGCCGCCCCCGGAGGAAAGCGAAGCCGCGCCCGCGCGTCCCGCTCCCGACGAGGAACTGGCACAGCAGCTGGCGCAGCGGCTGCCCTATGTGTATCCCTATACGGCGCTGGCCCGGGTGCCCGCCAAGCTGGCCGCTTCCGAGCTGTCCCGCCGCGGGGAGGAAGCTCTTGCCGTGGCACGGCCCTTTGTCGCGCGCACCCGTCCCGCCTTTCTCAGCCAGACGGGGCTTTCCCCTGCCGAGCGGGGCACCGCGCTGCACACCTTCATGCAGTTCGCCGACTTTGGGTGCGCCGCCGCCGCGCCGGAGGAGGAGATCGCCCGTCTGACGGCGCGCGGTTTCCTCACCGCGGAACAGGCCGCCAGTCTGCCGCTTGACAAGATCCGCCGCTTTTTCGCCAGCGAGCTGTACGCCCGCATGCAGGCGTCGCCCCGCTGCCTGCGGGAGCAGCCCTTCACCATCACCCTGCCCGCCACCCGTTTTCTGGAGCCCGGCGCCGCTCTCCCCGCCGACGCGGGGGAGGAAAGCCCCGTGGTGCAGGGTATCGCGGACTGCGTCTTCGAGGAAGAGGGCGCGCTGATCATCGTGGATTACAAAACGGATCACGTTTCCGCCGGCGGGGAACTGGCGGCCCGCTACGGCGAGCAGCTGCGCATATACGCCTATGCGCTGGAGCGCACGCTGGACGCGCCGGTGCGGGAATGCCTGCTGTACGCCTTTGCGCTGGACGACGTGGTTCCCGTGGAAATACGCTGAAAAAGGCGCACGGCAGACGGATCTGGTCTGTCGTGCGCTTTTCCCGTTTTCGCCCGTGCCATGCAGGCATCGCCGGGAAAATGCCTCCGCAACGAACCAAGCCCCGGGACGGAAACCGTCCCGGGGCTTGTGGATCCAGGTTTTATTTCACCACGCCCTTTTTGAGAATGATGTTGGCGTAAATGGCCGTTTCGCCTGTTGCCACAATGGCGTAGGCTTTCTTCGCCCGCTCATAGAAGGCGAAGCGTTCCATCTTCTCAAACTGATGGTTGTTCGGCTCGTATTTGGCGGCCGTCTGCTCATACACCTGCCAGATGGGCGGAATTTCGGTATCTCCGCCCGACAGATCCATGAGCGCCAGCAGCTTTTCCACGTAGGGGTCCAGCGGCATCAGCTGCAGAATGGCGTCCAGCACCGCGGGCACACCGTGCCCGTCGCAGCGCACCAGCCTCTGCGCGCAGGCAGCGGCCGGAAAATTGCCGTCTCCGATGACGATTTCGTCGCCGTGGCCCATCTCCATCAGGATTTTGAGCAGATCGGGCGGCAAAATCGCGGGAATTCCTTTGAGCATATGGCTTCCTCCCGTCGATTACGCTCAGCGGTACAGCGGGCCGTACGCGGCGCAGGCGCGGAAGTCGGCGCCTTCCTTGTCGCAGGTGCCGAACGCCGTCCAGCTATGCGGCCGATAAATCTTCTCTTCCGGCACGTTGTGCATGGACACCGGAATACGCAGCATGCTCGCCAGGGTGAGCACGTCCGCGCCCACATGGCCATAGGTCCACGCGCCGTGGTTGGCGCCCCAGTTGGCCATGACCGAATACACGTCGGTGAAAGCACCCTTGCCCGTCAGGATGGGCGCAAACCAGGTGGACGGCCAGGTCGGATCGGTGCGGGTCCACAGCTGTTTGTTCACCTCTTCGGGCAGGTCTACCGTATAGCCTTCCGCCACCTGCAGCACCGGGCCGATGCCCTCCACCATGTTGAGGCGCACCATGGTCACCGGCATTTCGCCGACGGTGCTGAACTGCGAGGAGAAGCCGCCGCCGCGGAAATACTGGAGGTTAGCCGCGGCCCAGCGGGTCGCTTCCAGGCAGGCGTTCGCGTCCGCCTCGGTGACGTCCCACCAGGGCTTCATGACCGACTTGCCGTCCGGCCCCTTTTCGCGGCCGTTGCCGTCCAGCGCCGAAGCGCCCGAGTTGATCAAATGCATGAAGCCGTTGGCCGCGCCGCCCGTGGGCTTCCAGCCGGTCACCCGCTGCACCGCGTCGGGGCTCCAGTATGTACGCACATCAGAGAACACCGTCGCCTGATTGGTCAGCAGATGGAGGAACAGCATGGCCATGCCGTTGAGCGTGTCGTTTTCGGTCGCGAAGGTGTACGCCTCGCGGATGCCGTTCCAGTCGAAGCTCGAGTTGAGGATGGCTTCCATGAAGTCGCCGTTGGGCTTGTAGTCGGTCCACTGCCGCTGGCCCTGGAACCCGCCGACAATCGCGTTGCGGCCCAGTGCCTCCTCGTGGAAGCCCATCTCGGCGAGCTTGGGATTGCCCTTCATGATATCGCGGCAGATGATCGCCATCTTACACACGAATTCCCATTCGGCGGCCTTCTGCTCCGCGTTATGGGGATGCGCGTTGAAGTCGTCGCCCGGCTTGCAGTTCGCCTTGGTCCAAGCGAGCGCCTTCTCAAATTCCTCGTGGTCATAAATACCCAAATCGATACGGCGCAGAATTTCCGACATGTCCACCCACTCGGCGCGGATACCGAAGTATTTCTGCATCAGATCGGGATTGAGGAAGGAGCCGGCAATGCCCATGGCCACCGAGCCGATGCCCACATACGCCTTGTTGCGCATCGCGCCCACCGACACGGCCGCTTTCGCGAAACGCAGGATCTTTTCCTGCACGTCGGCCGGAATGGTGCGATCCTCCATGTCCTGCACATCGTGGCCGTAAATGCTGAACGCCGGCAGGCCCCGCTGCGCATGGGCCGCCATCGCCGCCGCCAAATACACCGCGCCCGGGCGCTCGGTGCCGTTGAAGCCCCATACCGCCTTGATGGTCAGCGGATCCAGGTCCATCGTCTCGCTGCCGTAGCACCAGCAGGGCGTAACCGACAGGGTCGCGCACACGCCGTTGTTCTTGAATTTCTCGGCGCAGGCCGCTGCCTCCTCGCCGCCGCCGATGGTGCCGTCCGCGATGACGCACTCCACCTTGCTGCCGTCCGGATGACGCAGATTGGATTCGATCAGTTCCTTGGCCGCCACGGCCATGCCCATCGTCTGCTCCTCGAGGCCCTCGCGGATGCCGCCCCAGCGGCCGTCGATAACAGGGCGAATGCCGATTTTTACCGTCGTTTTCATGCTGCTAATCCTTCCCTTCTGATAAAATAGAAAGTTTCCAGCATGGACAATCGTCCATCTAACTGAATTGTACTGGATCTTTTTCCGGATTTATAGTAGAATACTAGGAGAAACTAGCACGATATTCTGATTTTGTCGAGAATCATACTAATGAAAGCGGACAAGGAGGTCCTCTTATGCCCTTTTCCCATAAACCGCAGATGGACAAGCTGCGCCGTCTGCTCATCGATTATTACGACGTGACTGGCCAGCGCATCGGCATTTTCGATGCGGACGGCCGGCTGCTCATGGTGCACCCCGAACCGCATTGCGCCTTTTGCAGCTGGATACGCAGCAGCGAAACGGGCCGCCTGCGCTGCCGCGCCTGCGACACGGAGGGCATGCGGGAGGCGAACCGCACCGGCAAGCCGGTGGTGTACCGCTGCCATGCCGGCCTTATCGAAGTGGGGGCCCCCATTCTGGAGGAGGACGGTTCCACAGGCGGTTACATCATGTTCGGTCAGCTGCTGTATGATGTGGATCTGACCGGTCAGTGGGAGGAAACCCGCCGCCGCTGCGCCGATATATTCCCCGACACCTCCATGCTGCAGCCGGCCTTCCACCGGGTGCGGCGGCTTTCCCCCGGCTATATTGAAGCGACCACCCATATACTGGATGCCTGTGTCGGGTATATCCGGCTGGAGCGCCTGATGAAACGGCGGCAAGGCGGCCTGTGGGAAGCGATGCAGACTTATATCGAGCGTCACCTCACCCGGCCTTTCACCCTGGCCGAGATGGCAGAGGAACTCAACGTCAGCGTAGCCACCCTCTGCGCGGCCGCCCGGGACAACAGCGGCAAGACGATTGGCCGCCTTACGCTGGAGGGCCGCCTCTCTTTGGCGCTCGAGCTGCTCGAGAAGACCGACCTGCCCATTTCGGAGGTGGCCGAACGGGCGGGCATACCCGATTACAACTATTTTTCCCGCCTGTTCCGGCGGGAGAAGGGCCTATCCCCGCGGGAATACCGCACGGCGCACCGCGCCGGTCACCTCCCCGCAGAAAAATAGCTCCCTTTTCAAAAAGCGTCATATTGCTCCTGCGATTTGCATACTATCTACTATGATTTTCGGATGAGGTGATAGTGTGAAGGGAGCCGTTGAGGGCAGAGCCGTGGAGCTGGGCGAATACATTATAGAAAATAATGCGACGGTCCGAGCCGCCGCCAAGAAGTTTCATATAAGCAAATCTACCGTACATAAGGACGTTTCCGATCGGCTGCGCGCTGTTAATCCGCAGCTGTACGTACGCGTGCGCAGCGTGCTCGACATCAACAAGGCACAGCGTCATATCCGCGGCGGCATGGCCACCCGGGAAAAATACCGGCACGACGAAGACGACACATGAGAAGAAGCTGCTGCAGAACGCCTTGTTTTGCAGCAGCTTCTTGTTATAGCGTCGCTTTTGTTCAGGGCTTCTGCGCAAGCTCATCAATAAAAGCGGGCAGTATCTGCTCAAAATCGACCCCATACCGCGCCTCAAAATCGGTTTCCAGTGTGGCGAGGATGCTATTATAGGTCAAATGGATGGCCGTCTGCGCGGCCCGCGCCAAATCCATGCCGTTTATCAGGCCCGCGACCAGGCCGCTGGAAAAGACATCCCCTGTCCCGTGGAAATAGCCGTCCACCTTGGGGGTGGAAACATAGGAGAAGGTATTGGTTTCCCGGTCAAACGACGCCGCACCGATGGTGGAAGCGTCATACTGTACGCCCGTGATGACCACCTTGTCGGGGCCGAGCGCGGCCATGCCGGTCAGCAGCTCCCGAATATAGTGTTCCGTATAGCCGAGCTCCTGATAGGGCATGCCGAGCAGCAGGCACGCTTCCGTGATATTGGGAATGGCAACATGCGCCTTGGCCACGAGCCTGGCCATGCCCGCCGGAAAATCCGCCGAAAAGGCGGGATATAAGCTGCCGTTATCCGCCATGACGGGATCCACGGCAATCAGCGTCTGCTCGGTGCACAGTTCATCGAACACATGCGAAATAATGTCCAGCTGCCTTTCGGAGCCCAGATATCCCGTGTAAATGCCGTCGTTGTGCACGTTCAGCGTTTTCCAGTGCCGGACAATCGGTTCGATATCGTCCGTCAGGTCGCGGAAGGTATAGTTTTCAAAACCGGCCGTGTGGGTGGACAAAATGGCCGTGGGAATAATGCGGGTTTCGATCCCCGCCGCCGACAGGATGGGAAGCGCCACCGTCAGGGAGCATCTTCCCATGCAGGATATGTCATGAATCGCCACTACTTTTTTACGCATGATACTGTCTCCTTTTATAATGGTATGCAGGGCCGTCCGCTTCATGGGCGGTCCTCCGTACCGTAGCTTTGCAGCACCTGTTCCGCCGCGCGCACGCCGTCCACCGCCGCCGAGGTGATGCCGCCGGCGTAGCCGGCGCCCTCGCCGCAGGGAAAAAGCCCGCGCACCGCCGATTCGCCCCGCTCGTCCCGAAGCAGCCGTACCGGCGAGGAGGAACGGGACTCCACACCCGTCAGCAGCGCATCCGGCCGGTCAAAGCCCACCAGCTGCTGCCCGAACCGCGGCAGGGCGGCCCGCAGCGACGCGGCCACCACCGGCGGCAGGCAGCCGCGCAGGTCGGCGAGCTCCACCCCCGGCAAATATGAGGGCTTCACCCCGCCGAACGCCGTCGACGCGCGCTCCTGCAAAAAATCCCCCACCAGCTGCACCGGCGCACGGTAATGGCCGCCGCCCAGACGGAATGTCTCCTGCTCCAGCCGGCGCTGAAAGGCCACGCCGGCCAGCGGGTGATCCGAGCCGTAGTCGGCCGACCCCACCCCGACGAGCAGCGCGCTGTTGGAGTTTTCCGCGTCCCGTGCATGTTCGCTCATCCCGTTGACGACCAGACCGCCCTCTTCCGACGCGGCGGCGACCACCTCGCCGCCCGGGCACATGCAGAAGGTATAGACGCCCCGTCCTCCCGGCACGCGGCAGGCCAGCTTGTACTCCGCGGCCCCCAGCGCCGGATGCCCGGCAAAGCGGCCGTACTGGCTTTTATCGATAAGCGCGCGCGGGTGCTCGATACGCACGCCGACGGCGAACGCCTTCTGCTCCATCGGCACCCCGCGCGCATACAGCATGGCAAAGGTGTCCCGGGCGCTGTGCCCGATGGCGAGAATCACCCGGTCGCAGACGATTTCCCGTTCCCCCTCGGGCGTATGCGCGTGCAGCCCGTGCACCGCGCCTCCTTCCAACAGCAAATCCGTGACCCGCCAGCCGAATCGCACCTCACCGCCCAGGCGCTCTATTTCCTGCCGCAGGCTCCGCACGACGCGGCGCAGCCGATCGGTGCCGATGTGCGGCTTGGCCTGCCAGAGGATATCCTCCGCCTGTCCCGCGCGCGCCAGCTGTTCCAGCACATAGCGGCAGCGCGGGTCCTTGATGCCGGTATGCAGCTTGCCGTCCGAAAAGGTGCCGGCGCCTCCTTCTCCGAACTGCACATTGGAGGCCGGATCCAGCTGCCCCGTCTGTCGAAATGTCTCCACATCGCGCTGCCGCGTGTCCACATCGCGCCCCCGTTCCAGCAGCAGCGGCGGAACCCCGGCGCGTGCGAGGACCAGCGCCGCGAACAGCCCCGCCGGGCCGCCGCCCACCACCACGGGCCGATTCTGCGGCAAGGCGCCCGTATACACCGGCGGCGCATAGTTTCCAGCAGGCGCCGGCGAGGCCCGCCCGTTCAGCCGGCGGAGCAGGGCCGCTTCGTCCCCCTGGACCGTGAGATCAAGCGAGAACAGGAAATGCACCGCCTCCTTGCGCCGCGCGTCCACCGATCGCTTGACCACCCGCACGTCCTGCAGCGACGACGCCGGCACCCCCACCGCCTTGGCCGCCGCGCGGCGCAGCGATTCCTCCGTATAGGCCAGCGGCATGCGCAGGCCGGTTATCCGTATCATAGCCGTTCCCCTTCCAGACGATCGGCGATGGCATGCGCCGCCGCATGGGCGGACGACCATGCCCACTGCAGATTGAACCCGCCGCAGTCGCCGTCGATATCCAGCACCTCGCCCGCCGCATACAGGCCCTTGACGCGGCGGGAGGCCATGGTGACCGGGTCGAAGCCGGCGGTGGATACGCCGCCCGCCGTCACCTGGGCGTTTTCGAAGCCCCTGGTGCCCGTCACCTCGATGCGCCAGCCCTTGACCATGCCCGCCAGCCGCCGCACGTCGCCGTCGGTCAGCGAGGCCGCCGGCGCGGACAGCGAAAAGCCCGCCGCCCGCAGCAGCGTCTGGCCGAGCCGCTTTTGTACAAGGCCGGTGAAATAATCCTCCAGCGTCCGCCCCGCGAGCGAGCGCCGGGCCGCCAGCCGTTTACGCGTCTCCTGTTCGCCCAGCGAAGGCAGCAGATCGAGCACCGCCTCCATCCGGCCGCGCCGTCCCCCCTGCACCCAGGCGGCTGCATGCCGGGAAATCTGCATCACCGCCGGACCGGACAGGCCGTATTCGGTGAACAGAATTTCGTCCGTTTCCCGGGCCAGTGCCCGCCCGTCCAGCCAAAGGGAGGCCGTCCCATCCACACGCACTCCTTTGAGCGCCCGCAGAAAGGTGGTGTCGGTCTTGAGCTGTACAATGGAGGGAAACAGCGGTGTGCGCTCGTGCCCGCACGCCGTAAGCAGCGCATAGCCGTCCGTCCCGCCACCAAGCGCCGGGGCCGCCGCCCCGCCGCAGCAGACAAGCACCTGCCGCGCCTGCACCTGCCCGTCCGGCAATGTGAGGACAAAGCCTCCCTTTTCCGGGCGCAGCGCCCGCACTGCCGCCTCGCAGCGGGTTTCCACGCCGCGCGCGGCCGCCTGCAGCCGCAGGCAGTCGAGCACCGCCGCCGCCTGCGCGGGCAGCGGATAGACCCGGCCATCCTCCCGCGCCGCGCATTCCACCCCGATGGAAGCGAAAAAGCGCATGGCCTCCGTGGGCGGAAAAGCCGCAAGCGCCGGCCGCACAAAGGCGGGATCCGCTCCGTGATAATGGGAGGGCTTCGCATGCAGGTTGGTGATGTTGCAGGTGCCGTTGCCCGTCGCGAGCAGCTTTTTGCCCACCCGCGGCCCCTTCTCCAGCAGAAGCAGCCGGGCGCGCAGCCCGCGCTCCCGGCAGGTCTCTCCCAAGAATACCGCCGCCGCCAGGCCCGCCGCCCCGCCGCCGATCACCACCGCATCGTATCGCATCGCCGTCCATCCTCCCGCGCGCCGTTATAGGGTACAGTATACCGCATCCCTCCCGGCTTGACAAGGGCACGGCCAAAACAGCGGCGTATAAGCGGACGACATGCCCGGTGTCGTCAAAGCTGCAAAACGCCTGTTCCCTCTTAAGCGGGAACAGGCGTTGCATGCGGTCTATCTTTTCCTGTCGCCGGCATCGGTCTTCTCACGGGAGCAGCCCCCGCTGTACGGACAGCCGCTGCAGCCCCCGCCGCAGCCGGTTTTGCCCCGTCGCCTGCGCCACTGCCAGGCGGCGATCGCCACCGCGACGCATCCGACGGCCAGGATCAGAACGATCCAGTCTGCCGCGCTCATTCCGTCGTCTCCGGCGCGGTTTTCCCCCGTCTGAACAGCGTGCGCAGCCCTTTAAATATCTCCATAATCACCAGCGGGGCCACCGACAGGCCCGCCACAATGCCCCAGGCTTCGGCGCTCATTCCCACCAGGCCGAACAGCCCCTGCAGCACCGGAATCACCAGTACCGCCAGCATCAGCAGCAGCGAGATGAAAAATGCACCCACCATATATTTGTTGGTGTGGAAGCCCACGCGGAACAGCGAGTGGGACGACCGCACATTGAAGGCATGCACCAGCTGCGAAATGGCCAGCACGGCGAAGACCATCGTCTCGCCCAGCGCCACATTCGCCTGCGCCGAACTCATGAACAGCGTATCCCAGAACCCGGCGTCCGGCGCCGCCCCGAGGAAGCGCGATCCGATCATATAGGCCGCCAAGGCCAGCAGGCCCACCATCATGCCCTGCCAAATCGCCTGCACACCCAGCCCGTGCGCAAAAATGCTCTCGTTCTTTTTGCGCGGCGGACGCGACATGACGTCGCTCTCCACCGGCTCCACACCAAGGGCGAGGGCGGACAGGCTGTCGGTGACGAGGTTTATCCACAGCAGCTGCATGGGCAGCAGCGGGGATTCCCGCCACAGCAGCATCGCACCGAAAACGGTCAGGATTTCGCCGAGATTGCAGGACAGCAGGAAATGCACCGCCTTGCGGATATTGTCATAGATGCCGCGGCCCTCCCGGACGGCGGTGACGATGGTGGCGAAGTTGTCGTCGGTCAGGGTCATGTCCGCGGCGCCCTTGGCCACGTCGGTGCCCGTGATACCCATGGCGCAGCCGATGTCCGCCGCCTTGAGGGCCGGCGCGTCGTTGACGCCGTCGCCCGTCATGGCCACGATCTCGCCTGCCTGCTGCCACGCCTTGACGATACGGATTTTATCTGCCGGCGTCACCCGGGCATAAACCCGGTACTGCCGGATATTGGCCGCCAGCTCCTCGTCCGACATGGCGGCCAGCTGGGTGCCGGTCACCGCCTCGCTGTCGTCGTGCAGGATGCCGAGCTGCCGCGCAATGGCGGAAGCGGTGGCCACGTGATCGCCCGTGATCATGATGGTGCGGATTCCCGCCCCGTCGCATACGCGGATGGCTTCCATCGCCTCGGGACGCGGCGGGTCAATCATGCCCACCAGTCCCGCAAAGGTGAGCCCCTGTTCTATTTCCTCGGGAATCAGCTCCACCGGATCTTCGTCCAGATATTTGTAGCCGATGGCCAGTACGCGCAGCGCATCCCTGGCCATGGCCTCGTTGGCCGCCAGCGCCTTTTCCTTATGGCCCTCGGTGCAGCGGCCGATGAGGATATCGGGCGCCCCCTTGACGATGACCACATGGCGGCCTTCAATGAGATGGATAACGGTCATCAGCTTGCGGTCCGAATCAAAGGGGATTTCGCCCAGCCGCGGATGCTCGTCAAGCAGCGCCGCCTTATCCATGCCGTGGTGCAGCGCGCAGGAGACAATGGCGGTCTCGGTTGGGTCGCCGATCGCCTTTTCCTTCCCGTTTTCCATGCGCACCTCGCCGTCGGTGCACAATGTCGCCAGCCGCAGCAGCGCCAGCGCCCCGGCGGGCAGCTCACCCTGTGCATCCAGCGTATGATCACCCGCATACAGACGCATGAGCGTCATGCGGTTCTGGGTCAGCGTTCCCGTTTTATCCGAGCAGATAACCGACGCGCTGCCGAGCGTTTCCACCGCGGGCAGACGGCGGATAATGGCGTTTTTGGCCACCATGCGCTGCACGCCGATGGCAAGCACGATGGTCACAATGGCGGGCAGCCCTTCCGGAATCGCCGCCACTGCCAGTGAAACCGCCGTCATGAACATTTCCAGCAAATCGAGACCGCTGACGATGCCCACCACAAAGATGATCGCACAAATCGCCAGCGCCAGAAAGCCAAGATATTTGCCCAGCTGGGCCAGTCTTTGCTGCAGCGGCGTGGCCGTTTCCTTTTCCCCTTCGAGCAGACCGGCAATCTTGCCGACCTCGGTGTGCATGCCGGTTTCCACCACCAGCGCGCGGGCGCGGCCGTTCGCCACGGCGCAGCTCGCATAGGCCATGTTCAGCCGGTCACCGAGCGGCGCGATTTCGGCGGCGACGGCATTTGCGTCTTTAAGAACCGTAACGCTCTCGCCTGTCAGGGCCGATTCGTCACAGCGCAGCTGCGACGCGGACAGCAGGCGGCAGTCCGCCGGCACCAGATCCCCCGCCTCGAATTCCACCACGTCGCCGGGGACCAGCTCGGTGGATTTGACCTCGCACAGCTTACCGTCCCGCAGCACCTTTGCCCCGGGGGAGGATAAATTTTTCAGCGCCTCAAGCGCCGCCTCCGCCTTGCTTTCCTGCACCACGCCGAGCACCGCGTTGAGTAACACGATGATCAGGATCACGATGGGTTCGATCCACTCCGCCTCATTTCCCTGGATGGCATTGTAAATGCACAGCCCGAGTGAAATCAGCGCAGCAAGGATCAGGATGATAACCATCACATCCTGGAGCTGGTCCAAAAAGCGGCGCACAAGGGAACGCGGCGGCTTTTCATCCAGCTTGTTGGGCCCATAGGTCTGCTGCCGCTCGGCCACCTGCTGCGCGGTCAGGCCGGTCTCCAGATCGGTGCCCAGCTCCCGTGCAATGTCGGCCAGGGAATCGTTGTGCCAAATCAAGGGGCATCCTCCTAGTCTCCAGAAAAATAAACGTTCCATCAGCCAGTATACGCTATTTGAGTTAAAAAAGAAAGGGGCATCCCGGCAAAAAGCAGGAAAAAGGCTGCCGCAAAAATGCGGCAGCCTCAGAGTGTCAAAGAAGTCGTTTTGCAAAAAATCCTGCACAAAAAGTTTTCGCCCGCCTTTTTCAAAAGGCGGTGGGGTCGAGGGGCAAAGCCCCCGTCGTGTCCCGCAGGACGCGAAATCTTTATGAAATCCAAGCGCAGGAGGGTAGTCGAAGCCTTCCGGGGGAAGGCTTCGACGCAGGGAACCCTCGCCGGGGGTTCCCTGGTGTTCCTCGGGAACACATAGTTTTGTGCAACTCGCTATTCGCTAACTGGTTTTTCGACAGACTGAGGCTGCCGCAAAAATGCGGCAGCCTTTTGTTTGGTTTAATGATCCAGTTCGGCACGGGGTTCGTCGGATGACGGAAGGGCATCTTCCGCCGGCTTATCGGGTACGGCCGGGATAGGGGTCGCGTCGACCATCTTGGTGCCTTCCATAATGGCTTTGAAGGTTTCACCGTCCAGCTTTTCGTGCTCGAACAGGTAACGCGCCACCGCGTGCAGCTTGTCGATGTGCTCGGTGAGCTTGCGTTCCGTCTCCTTGTAGCCGCCTGTCACAATACGGTTGATCTCCTCGTCGATCTTCGCGGCGACCTCCTCCGAATAATTGCGCGTATGGCCGAAATCGCGGCCCAGGAACACCTCATTGGAATCGGAGGAACCAAACATGATCGGGCCGAGCACTTCGCTCATGCCGTATTTGGTGACCATCTTGCGCGCCGTCTCGGTGGCCCGCTCAATGTCGTTGGAGGCGCCGGTAGAAATGTCGTCGAGCACAAGTGCCTCGGCCACCCGGCCGCCCAGCAGCACCTGGATGTCCTCAAGCATTTCCTTCTTCGCACGGTAGGAGCGATCCGTCTCCGGCAGGCTCATGGTATAGCCGCCCGCCATGCCGCGCGGGATGACCGAAATCTGATGCACCGGATCCTGGGTCGGACTGTAGAAGGTGACCACAGCGTGCCCCGCCTCGTGATAGGCGGTCAGACGCTTTTCCTTATCCTGGATGACGTGGCTGCGTTTTTCGGTGCCCATCACCACCTTGATGGTGGCCTCCTCGATTTCGGGCATGGTGATGGAATGCAGGTTTTTGCGCGCAGCAAGCAGTGCCGCTTCGTTCAGCAAGTTTTCCAGATCCGCACCGGTAAAACCGGCGGTGGATTTGGCGATGGTAGACAGTTCCACGTCGGGGGCCAGCGGCTTGCCGCGGGCGTGCACCTTGAGGATCTCCTCACGGCCTTTGATGTCGGGATAGTTGACCACAATCTGCCGGTCAAACCGGCCGGGCCGCATGAGGGCCGGATCGAGGATATCGGGGCGGTTGGTGGCCGCGATCATGATGACGCCCTCGTTCGCGCCGAAGCCGTCCATCTCCACGAGCAGCTGGTTAAGCGTCTGCTCCCGTTCGTCGTGGCCGCCGCCAAGGCCTGCGCCGCGCTGCCGGCCAACGGCGTCGATTTCGTCGATGAAGATGATGCAGGGGGAATTCTTTTTCGCCTGGTCAAACAGATCACGCACACGGGACGCGCCGACACCGACATACATCTCCACAAAGTCGGAGCCTGAAATGGAAAAGAAGGGCACGCCCGCCTCGCCGGCCACCGCGCGGGCGAGCAGCGTTTTACCGGTACCGGGAGGGCCCACCAGCAGCACGCCCTTGGGCACCCGGGCGCCCAGTTCCTTAAACTTCTTGGGCGATTTGAGGAAATCCACGATCTCGCGCAGTTCTTCCTTTTCCTCGTCCGCGCCCGCCACGTCGGCAAAGGTGGTCTTGCGTTTTTCGTCCACCGGCTGCTTGATGCGGGCCTTGCCGAAGCCCATGGCCTTGCCGCCGCCCTCGATGGAGGACATCGACCGGCGCATCATGACAAACATCGCCACAAAGATGATCACGATGAGCAGCGAAGGAATCAGGTTGACAATCCACGGCATCTCACTGGGCGCCGTCTGGTCGTATACGATATAATCCGGCAGCTTGTTCAGCTCTTCCGGATCGGTGACATCGGGGTTGGCCTCCTGCACCACCCGGTGGTTCTCGGCCACGATGGGGTTCACCGTGTCCAGGAACTGCTGCACATACGGGACGGTGTAGCGAAGGGTGTCCCTTTCGTTGATTTGGCCGTCCTTGTTGACGTCCTTGCGGAATTCCTCCTTGAGCAGAATGGTCAGGTTGCCGCTGCCCAGATCGAGGCTGTACTCCTTGACCTGATCCAACTCGAAATAGGCCACATAGTCGGAATATTTCGTCGTGGTGGCCGAACCGCGCGGATCAAGAAACAACCACAGCACCAGAAAGAACACCAGCGGGATGCCGATGAACAAGCCAATATTGCGTATGATCTTGCCGAAATCGTTGTTATTGGATTCCACAGAACCTCACTCCTTACTGCGCCGACCGCAAACCGGCAGGGCGTTATGCTCTTACAGGACCTTATTCATAAATCTCCGGTTTCAGCACGCCGATATAGGGCAGATTCCGGTATTTTTCCGCGTAATCGAGACCATATCCGACGATGAACTTGTCCGGCACTACCGCGCCGACATAATCGGGATGAATATCCACCTTGCGGCGCTCCGGCTTGTCCAGCAGGGTGCACAGCCGGATACTGTTCGGCCGCCGGGCCGACAGGTTTTTCAGCAAAAAGGACAACGTCACGCCGGAGTCGAGAATATCCTCCACCACCAGCACGTCCTTTCCCTCAAGAGTGGAGTCCAAATCCTTGAGAATGCGCACCTCGCCGCTTGTCGAGGTTCCCGCGCCGTAGCTGGAAACCGACAGAAAATCAATGGCACAGGGCACCTCTATCGCGCGCATGAGATCCGCCATAAAAATAAGCGAACCCTTGAGCACGCTGACCATGAACAGATTCTTATCGCGGTAATCCTCGGTGATACGCCGTCCCATCTCACGCACAATCTGCGCCAGACGCTCCTCTGTATACAGGATTTCCGACACATCGTTGTGTATACTCACTCTTTCAAACCATCCCTTCGCCAAAATACCCCTGTTTTGGTTTTTTACTCCGGCCCCTCATCCGCCGGATAGAAGCACAGCACCCGCCGCGTATCCTCTCCGATGCGCACCCGCTCGTCACAGCCGAACCCGGGCACCAGCACAATGCCGGCGCCGTCGCACACAACCGGGACGGCGTCCCGCTCATGCGGCGGGACGGCGGCCTCGTTAAACAGCTTTTTGAGGGTTTTTCCGCCCTGCCGGCCAACCGGGTGATACGCATCCGCAGGCCGGCGGCTTCGCCGATATAGATTATCTATTATCTTATCATAGTCGAGGGAACTTTTTAATAAGTTTTTGTGAACTTTCTTTTTCTTCTCATATTCTTCCAAAGAAAGGCAAACTGTTCGGTACAATCTGCCGCAAATCTCACAACATTCCCCCGGATACAACGGCCGTTCTTCCACCCTGCCGGCAGGTTCCGGCCGCGCCGGACCGAACAGCAGCGAATTTTTCCATGCGCGTGCCCGCCGCTCCCCCGGCAGATTGACCCAGCCGTCGGTGTGCAGCAGCTCTTCCAGCGCGGCGATATGCCGTTCCTGCGCCTCGTCCCCCGCCAGCGCCGCCAGAACGCGCCGCGTCAGTGCCGGATGGGCCGCCGCCAGCGCCGCCCGATCGTAGCCGCCGCCGTCCAGCCGCGCCGCCTCCAGCAGTGCCGCCGCCTGTCTCTGCAGGTAGTCCTCATCGGTACGCGCCGCCCGGGCCAGCCGGGCCGCCGCCGCCTCCAGACGGGGATTGACCGCGCGCAGGGCAGGCACCGCCTGCAGGCGGATCCGATTGCGGCTGTAAGCCGCGTCCGCATTGGTGCCGTCGGTCACAAAGGGAATGGCATTCTCCCGGCAGTAGGCTTCGATCTCCTCCCGGGAGCAATCGAGAAGCGGCCGGATCACCCGTCCCATGGCGGGCCGGATGCCGCCCATCCCGCGCAGGCCGCTGCCGCGTGCCAGATGCAGCAGCAGGGTTTCCACGTTGTCGCTGGCCGTGTGGGCCGTCGCTACCCGTGCAAAGCCCTCCCGGGCGCACAGCTCTTCAAAAAAGGCGTACCGCACGCGGCGGCCTGCCTCTTCTAGTCCCTCGCCCTGCGCCGCCGCTTCGGCCGCCACGTCGGCGCGGTGCACGAAAAGCGGCACGCCCCACGCCGCACACTGGCAGCGCACGAAGGCTTCGTCGCGATCCGCCTCTTCTCCGCGCAGGCCGTGGTTCACATGCGCCGCCGCCACCCGCCAGTTCGCTGCGGGGGCAAGGCGCCGCAGCGCGTGCAGCAGCGCCATGGAATCCGCGCCGCCCGACACCGCCGCGAGCACCGTCTCCCCCGGCGCCAGCCACCGCCCGCGCCGGAAGGCGTCCCGCACTTTTTGTTCCAACATGGGATACCCATCCTTTCCCGTCCGGAACACCAGCGCGCCGATTCGCACGGCGGGCGTTCCGGCACGGTATCCTGCCAGGATCCGCCCTAAAACGGCGCTTCGCTGCGGTGCACCTCCAGGCTGCTGAACTGGGTAAACTCGCCCGACCAGGCCAGCTTGACGGTGCCGAGCTCGCCATGCCGGTTTTTGGCCACGATGACCTCCGAGGTGCCCATCTCGACCGCCGTGGGGTCGTCTTTCTCGTTTTTATAGTATTCGTCGCGGTACAGGAACAATACCTGGTCCGCGTCCTGTTCGATGGAACCCGATTCGCGCAGATCGGCGAGCGCCGGCCGGTGGTTGCCCTGCTTTTCCGTGCCGCGGGACAGCTGGGCGCATACCATGATGGGCACGTCCAGCTCCTTGGCCATAACCTTAAGGCTGCGGGTGATCTCACTGACCTCCTGCACGCGGTTTTCGGTCCGCTTGGCCGAATTCATCAGCTGCAGATAGTCGATGCACACAAAGCCGAGATCCTTCATACGGCGCAGGCGCGCCTTCATTTCGGGCACCGTGATGCTCGACGTGTCATCCAGAAAGATGGGCGCCTTGCACAGCACACTGGACGCGGCCGCAATGCGGCCCCATTCCTCGGGCGTCAGATTGCCCGTGCGCAGCTTTTTGCTCGAAACCCGCGCTTCGGAAGAAAGCAGGCGGTTGACCAGCTGCTCCCGCGACATCTCCAGGTTGAAAAAGGCGACCGTTCGGTTCTGCTGCACCGCAACGTTGCGCGCGAGGTTGAGCGCGAAGCTGGTTTTGCCCATGCCGGGCCGCGCGCCGACAATGATCATGTCAGAACGATTGAGCCCCGTCGTGATTTCGTCCAGCGCGGAAATGCCGCTGGGAATGCCGATATACTTGTCCCGCTCGCTGCCGGCGAGCTTGTTGAACATCTCGTAATTGCTTGCCAGCACGTCCTGAATAGGCACAAGGCCGCCGCGCTGGCGCCCCTGCCGGATCTCGTAAATTCTCTGTTCGGCCGCGTCCATCAGCAGGGCGGGGTCGACACCGGGATCCATCGCCTCATCCATGATGGTGCGGGCCGCATGGATCAGCGAACGCACATCGTACTTTTCCCGCACGATGCGCGCATAATTGCCGATATTGGAGATAGACGGCACCATCTGGGCCATCTTGAGCAGATAGGCCTTGCCCTCCTCGCCGGAGAAAAAGCCGTCTGACTTAAGCGCCTCCAGCACGGTGACGAAATCGATGGTCTGCGACTCCATCATCTTGGCACTCATCACACGGTAGATCGCCTGATGCTCCGGCAGATAGAAATATTCGGGGCGCAGCACGTCCGCCACCTGGTTGATGCACTCGGGATCCATCAGCACGCTCCCGAGCACGGCCTGCTCGGCCTCCAGGCTGTACGGGAGGTTCAGCCCGTCGTTGTAAACCGTCTCCGGCATCGTTGTCTTCCTTTCTCGGCCGGGCATCCGCCCATTTTCCGGGTCTGCGCGTAATCTGTATCCGTCTTATTCGCTGACCATGACGGTGATCTTCACGGCGATGCCGGCGTGCAGCTTGATTTCCGCCTCATAGCTGCCGAACGCCTTGATGTCCGCCATGCTGATCTTGCGCTTGTCGATGTCCAGGCCAAACTGCGCCTTCAGGCCCTCGGCCACCTCCTTGGTGGTCACCGAGCCGAACAGGCGGCCGCCCTGCTGCCCCGCCTTGGCGGTCAGCTTGAGCACCGCGCCCTTGAGCCGCTCGGCCGTTTCCTGGGCGGTCTGCTTTTCCACCGCCGCGTGATGCCGGGCGGCTTCTTCCTTGTTTTTCAGATCGTTGAGCGCCTGGGCGTCCGCCTCGGCGGCCAGGCCGCGCGGCAGCAGGAAATTGCGGGCGTATCCGTCCGACACGTTGACGAGCTGGCCCTTTTTACCCTGTCCCTTGACGTCCTCTTTGAGAATCACTTTCATATGGCATAACCTCCTGTGTTCGGTTAAATCTTATCGCTTTGCTGCATCTGGGCGGAGAGGGAATGCTCCCGGTCCTCCAGATGCCGGTCCACCGCTTCCAGCAGCTGCCGCTTCGCCTCGGCCATGGACACGCCGCGCAGCTGGGCCCCCGCCATGGTCAGGTGTCCGCCGCCGCCGATGGCCTCCATCACCAGCTGCACATTGAAATCGCCGAGCGACCGGGCGGAAATGTTGACATCGCCGCCGTCCTGGAATAGAACAAAGGAGGCGTCCACCCCTTTGATGGAAAGCAGTTCATCCGCCGCCTGCGCCGCCGCGACCCGCACCACGGGGCTGCCTGTCTCGTCGCAGGCGATGGCGGTATGCTGCTTATACAGTTCGGCGCGCGATACGATATCGCTCTTTTTGCGGTAGGTATCCATGCTCCCGGCGAACAGCCGCTTGACCTCCACCGTATCCGCCCCCTGCTTGCGCAGGTAGGCGGCCGCCTCAAAGGTACGCACCCCCGCCTTCATGACAAAGCTGCGCGTATCCAGCATGATGCCCGCGAGCAGCGCCTCCGCATCCAGGCGGGACAGGCCGCTGACCATATACTGCACCAGCTCGGCCACCAGCTCGGACGCCGAGGAGGAATACGGTTCGTGGTAAAAGATAACGGCATTGTCGATGAAATCCACCATCTTGCGGTGATGATCGATGACCACCACCGTCTGCGCCTGTTCATACAGCGGGGGCCAGTCGAGCATTTTGGGATTGTGCGTATCGGTGATGATGACCAGCGTTCGGCGGCCCAGCAGGGGCATGGCATCGTCCGGCTCGATAAACAGATCGCCCCGGCCCGCCTTGTCGAACCGTTCGATAAGCTCAGGCGCCAGGGTGGACGACCGCTGCACCACCACATAAGCGGGCTTGCCCTTCGTCCGTATGCAGGACACCAGCGCCACCGCCGAACCAAGGCAGTCAAGGTCGGAAAACCGATGCCCCATCACCAGCACGTTGTCGCTCGACGCGACGAGCTCCAGCAGAGCGGACGCCACCACGCGGGTGCGCACCTTGGTGCGCCGCTCCACCCCTTTGGAAACGCCGCCGTAAAAATCAAAGCCGTTGCTTGTTTTAATCGCGGCCTGATCGCCGCCGCGGCCCAGCGCCATTTCCAGCGCCTGCTGCGCCATTTCCTCGCTTTCGCGCAGCGATTCACCCTGGCCCACGCCGATGGACAGGGTCACGCCCGTGCGTTCGCCCGTCTGTACCCGGCGCACCTGGTCGAGGATCTCAAAGCGCCCCTCCAGTATGGTCTGCAGATGCCGCTGCTCGAGTACCACCAGATAGCGATCGGTGCCGTATTTGCGCAGGATGCCGGAGGTCGAGGCGATCCAGTCCTCCAGGAGCGTTTCCACCTTGCCGGCCATCTGGGCGCGTTCGCTGTCGCGTACATCCTGCATGATTTCTTCCAGGTTGTCTATGTACACGACCATCACCGCCGGGCGAGAGGCGGTATATTCCTCCGCGATCTCCTTCAGGTGGGTGTTTTCCATGTAATAGAGGATATACAGCGTGGTATCCCGCATCGCCGCGCGGCTGATGCGCACGCTGTACCGCTTTTTGCCCAGGCGCACATCGATGGCGTCCTTTTTCTGCAGATCGGTCAGCGTACACCCGCCCGTCACCGTGCCGATGTATTCGCCGAACGCCTCACTCCCGTCGAGCACCTGCTCGCGGAAGCGATCGTTATACCAGATCACTTCACCATTGGCAGAGCCGACCACCACCGGCATGGGAAAATTGGACAGCGACTCCTGCTCCCCCTGGCTGAGGTGGCGCGCAATATGGGCAAGGTACCGCGCCGTATCCCGGCGCAGAAACCGGGCACATAGTATCAGGTAGACGAGGAGCAGTACCAGGATCCCCGCTTCCGCGTAAAAAAGAGGACGGCAGAAGAAAAAGGCCGCGCCAATCGCCGCAACCAGCAGCACCGCCGCCGCGATAATCGCCGGCAGCAGCGTGCGTTTTTGTCCCTTATGCATCGTCCACCCTCCTTTGGCCGCTGAGTATGTACCGCCGCGGGCGGCGGTCTTCATCACACATCCATGATGATGGGAAGAATCATCGGGCTGCGCTTGGTTTTCTGGAACAGCAGGCGGGACAGCTCATCCCGCACGCGGGTCTTCATCGTCGTCCAGTCATACGCGTGCTCGCGCAGGCATTCCTCCAGCACCGCGCGCGCCGCAACGCGCGCGTCGTCGATGAGCTTTTCCGATTCCCGCACGTACACAAAGCCGCGCGACACAATGTCCGGTCCGGCCACCACTTCGCCCATGGAGGAGTCAATGGTGGCCACCACCACGAACAGGCCGTCCTCGGCCAGATGCTTGCGGTCGCGCAGCACGATGCTGCCCACGTCGCCGATGCCCAGACCGTCCACCAAAACGCGGCCGGCCGGCACGGTGCCCGTTACCTCCATCTTATCGGGGGTCAGCTCCACCACCTTGCCGATATCGGTGATCAGCACATTTTGGGGATCCATGCCCATCGCCTTGGCCAGATTGGCGTGCTTGTGCAGGTGCTTCTGCTCCCCGTGGACGGGGATGAAAAACTTGGGCCGGGTCAGCCCGTGGATGATCTTGAGCTCCTCCTGACAGGCGTGGCCCGACACGTGCACGTCGTACATCTTTTCGTACACCACGTCGCAGCCGCGCTTCATCAGCTCGTTGACCACCCGGCCGACCGTTTTTTCGTTACCGGGGATCGGCGTGGCGGAAATGATGATATAGTCATCCGGGCCGACCTCCACCTTGCGGTGCTCCGAAAAAGCCATGCGGGTCAGCGCGGACATGGGTTCGCCCTGGCTGCCGGTGGTGATGATGATGATCTGATCCTTGGGATAGCGGTTGATGAGATCGATGTCGATGATGAGCCCGTCCGGCACATGCAGATAGCCCAGCTCGGTCGCAATGCTCACGAAATTGAGCATACTGCGCCCCGAAACGGCCACCTTGCGCCCGTCCTTGACCGCCTCGTTCATAATCTGCTGAATACGGTGGAGGTTGGAGGAGAAGGTAGCGATGATGATGCGCTTGTTCTCCGCCTTCTTGAACAAATTGGCAAAGCTCTCGCCCACCACCCGTTCGCTGGGCGTAAAGCCCGGCCGCTCCGCATTGGTGGAATCGGCGAGCAGGGCCAGCACCCCCTCGGTGCCGATGGCACCGAACCGGGCCAGATCGATCATCGGCCCCATGATGGGCGTGCAGTCGATCTTAAAGTCGCCCGTATGCACCACATAGCCGTTCGGCGTCTTGATGGCAAGGGCCACCGCATCGGGGATGGAATGGTTCACCGTGATAAACTCCACCGACACCGCGCCGAACTGGATAACGCTGCCCGGATCCACCACGTTCAGGCGCACCTTGCCCGACAGGCCGTGCTCCTTGAGCTTGGAATCCACCAGCGCCAGCGTCAGTTTGGTGCCGTAAAGGGGCAGATTCATCTGCTTGAGCAAATACGGCAGGCCGCCGATATGGTCTTCGTGTCCGTGGGTGATGACGATGCCCTTGATGCGGTCCTTGTTCTTTTCGATATAGGTATAATCGGGCAGCACGATATCCACGCCGAGCATCTCGTCGTCGGGGAACGCCATGCCGCAGTCAATGAGGAAGGCATCATCCCCGTACTCAAACAGGGTGATATTCTTGCCGATTTCGTTCAGGCCGCCGAGGAAGGTCAGCCGCACCGGCAGGACATTCTCCTTCCGGGACCGGCGCGGGCGGCTCTGTTTAGCCGGCTGCCGCGCGGCTGCCGTGTTCTGGCTGGCGTGCGGCTGGGAATGCGTCCCCGCCGCCGGCGCGTTTTTCCCGGCCGGCTGCGCACTTCTGCCAGCCGCGGCGCTCCTGGCGGCCGCCGGCGCTTCCTTCGCCCGGGCGGTCTGCCGGGCCGGCGTACGCCGGGGAGCGCGGGGCTTGCCGGCCGTTTTGGCGTCCGCGGCCGGCGTTTCTTTTCTGTTGTCTGTTGTCACAAATACAGCCTCCCGTCAAAATACGGGCTGTCCGCCCGTTGCATCTGTCTGGTATCCTGTGCCGTCTTCCCTGTCCCTGCATGGCTTACGGGCGAAGCGGCCGCGCGATACCGGCGCGTTCATGTACGTTGGATGTTCCCTGCGTCGCACGGGAAAAGAAGCCCCGCAGTTCTGCGGGGCTGTCCGATGGGGGGGAGAGCCGTCCGCGCTCTCCCCCTCAGCATTCCGAACACATTTCCGGAGAAGCAAAAACCGTCCATCCGGTGAAAAACGCATGGCATTCTCCACCTCTCGTCCTATCTATATTACTGTTTTTGCGAAGCGATGTCAAGCGAAACCGTGCGCAGCCGCTCTTCCGCCTGCCCGCAAAGCTCCTCGGCGATCTCGGTATTGGCCGCTTCCGCCACCAGCACGAGATTTTTACCCGTCTTGCTCGGCCGTATCAGCGCCGTGCCGCCGCGCAGGTGAAGCCTGGCGCCTTCGGCAGCGGGCTGTTCCCCTTTGGTTTCCAGCCCGTGGAGGATCTTTCCCGGGTTTCCTTCACACGGGATCGTTTTGGTCATCACCGCAAATTCGGGCAGCCGGGAAAGCAGCTCGGTGAGGGTGATGTGATACTGCTTCATGCGGGCCAGGACGCGCACCGCCTGCATCAGACCGTCCCGCACCCAGGGCTGTGCCGCGGCAAGGCGGCGGGCATCGCCGTCCCGGTCATCGGCCGGGCAGGACAGATACCGCCGCACCGTCCGGCCGTAATGGGAGGCCATCTCGTCGATGACCTGCGGCGCCTCCCAGGGCAGGGCCAAATCGTTCCCGTCCTCCAGCTCCATCAGGCAGTTGATGGCCAGCACCCGCTCCGGCCACACATAGCCGGCCGCGCCGTCGTAAAGGGACAGCCGGCGTCCGCCCGCCCCCAGATGCAGGCGCAGCGCGCCGTCGGGGGAGCAGCCCAGGGTGGACAGCACCGTATCAAGCAGATGCACCGATTCGTAATCGGAGCCGCGCACCTGCGCCGCCATACCGGAAAGCCCGTCGGGTGCCATGCTGATGAGCTCCTGGCGGTACAGCTGCCGCATGCCCGTCATGTTGGTTGCCTCCCGCACGGTGTCCCAGCCGGCGCGCACAAAATCGCCGCTGGCCAGCCGGGATTCCACCGCGCGCTCCATCGAACGCGGCGCGGGCAGGCCGCCTGACGCGAGCAGCCGGATGCTGCCGTGCAGGCCGCCGCTTATATATACGCCGGTGTGGATGAGACTGAAGTCGACAAAGAAATCAAACTGCGGCTCGATGCAGGCGCCGAAATCCCAGACCAGTCCGCCGGCCGACAGAATGCCCGCGACGATCGCCATCTTCATCACGCCCGCCGCCTTATCCCCGCTGCAGCCCACGGCAACCTTTTCGCCGCGGGCCAGGCTGCCAACCGCGGCGCCCAGCCGGGCGCACAGCTCGGGGGTGAGCTCCACGCCCGTTTCCCCGCACAGACCCGCATCGTCGAACAGACTGGGGCTCTGGTGCCCCTCGCGCATATGCTCCCGCACATGCGCATGCGCCTCCACCTGCTTCTCCGGCCAGATTTTGACGTGGGGGCTGACCGAAGCGTGTTCTCCCACCACGCTGCCCGCGCCCACGGCCGATCCTTCGAACAGGGCGGCGCCGCGCCGCACCGAGGCGCCATGACATACGAGCGCGCCGGTGAGGGCGGCCCGGTCGCCGATATATACGCCGCCGTGCAGCACGCTGCCGCGCACCTTGGCGCCGTTGCCAATGTGGCAGCCGTCGCCGATGACGGCGAAGGGACCCACCTGCGCGGCGGCGCCGATCTGCACCTGCGCGCCGATATAGGCGGGCGGAATCAGGGTATACTGGCCGGCCGGCGGCTTTCCGTCCGCCAGGTACAGCCCGTCCTCCGCCCGCAGGGAGGTGCGCACCTTTCCCTCCAGAATATCCCGCTGGCAGGACAGATAGGTGCCCAGGTCCCCGATATCGCACCAATAATCCGCCGTTTCATATGCATACAACGGCATACCGTCCCGCAGCAGCTGCGGGAACAAATCCTTGGCAAAATCATAATTTTTATCCGGCGGGATAGCCTGCAGCGCTTCGGGGGACAGAATATAGATGCCCGTGTTGGCCAGATCGGTCGTCGCCTGTCCCCAGCCCGGCTTTTCCACAAAGCCGGTGATGCGCCCGTCCCGGCCGCATTCCACCAGCCCGTATTCCCGCGGATCCTCCACCCGGGTCACCACCAGCGTCACCGCCGCCTGATGGCTGCGGTGAAAGGCGCAGGCTTCGGTCAAATCGATGTCGGTGAGCGCGTCGCCGCTGATGACCAGCACATCGTCGTCGCTCTCACCCCACTGGGTATCCGCCGCCAGGCGCACGCTGCCCGCCGTGCCCAGCGGCTTATCCTCCTCCGAAAAGTACAGGCGCATGCCGCCGTATCCCTCCCCGAAATGCGCCGTAATGGCAGAGGGGATATACCGCAGCGTCACCGCCGCGTCGCAAATCCCGTGCTTTTCCAACAGGTCGAGAATATACTCCAGCACCGGCCGGCCGCAAAGCGGCGCCATCGGCTTCGGGCTGTCGCAGGTGAGAGGACGCAGCCGCGTCCCTTCGCCCCCGGCCATAATGACTGCTTTCATACCACGATAACCTCTCTTTTTCCTGGTGTCGTCACGCAGCTAGTATTGACGGGAAAAAGATGGTTTATCAGCCCAGCGCGCAAGAAATCTCGCGCACATGCCCTGGCGGCCGCTTTTCCGTGCACGCGTAACCGAGCAAAATCCATTTGCGGCAAGGAATTCTGCGGCGGCTATTGTACCGCGCGCTGTTTTTGATTATAATACGGATAGACCTTGCGCGGCAGAAAAGGAGAATTTCATGAAACATATCGACCTGTACACCGACGGCGCCTGTTCGGGCAATCCCGGTCCGGGCGGCTGGGGCGCGATTCTGCGCTTCGGCACCGTGGAAAAGGAGCTGTGCGGCGGCGACAAGCAGACCACCAACAACCGCATGGAGCTGACCGCCGTCATCGAGGGGCTTTCCGCCCTCAAGGAACCGTGCGACGTGACGCTGACCAGCGATTCCAAATACGTCATCGACGGCATCACCAAGGGCTGGGCCCGCGCGTGGAAGCGCAACGGCTGGCGCAAGGCGGACAAAAAGCCGGCGCTCAACGCCGATTTGTGGGACAGGCTGCTCACCCTGCTCGATATCCATCAGGTGCGCTTCGTCTGGGTGCACGGCCACCAGGGCCATCCCGAAAACGAACGCTGCGACGCACTTGCCGTCTCCTTTTATCAGCAATGGAAATAGAAGCGCGCCCACGGGCCGCCCGAAATTTTACACTTTGGATATTGAAATATACACCAAAAAAGTATATATTATAAGCACAGGGACACACTATCCTTTACTTTATATAGAGAGCAGGAATGCGTATGCCATCCACACGATTCATTTACGCGGACAATGCCGCGACCACCCGCCTGCATCCGCAGGCGCTGGAGGCCATGATGCCCTATCTCACCGAGCAGTACGGCAATCCGTCCTCGCTGTACAGCTTCGGGCAGCAGGCGCGGGAGGCGGTGGACGCCGCCCGGACGACGGTGGCCGACTGTCTGCACTGCCGTCCCGATGAAGTGTTCTTTACCTCCGGCGGCAGCGAAGCGGACAACTGGGCGATCAAAATGGCGGCGGAAAATCTCGCCGCCAAGGGCAAAAAGCACATCATCTCCACCGCCTTTGAGCATCATGCCGTGCTGCACACGCTGGAGGCGCTGAAAAAGCGCGGCTTCGATATCACCCTGCTGCCCGTGTACGACAACGGTGTGGTGCGCGTGGAGGACGTGAAGGCGGCCATCCGCCCCGACACCGCCCTGGTGTCGGTCATGTTCGCCAACAACGAGATCGGCACGCTGCAGCCCATCGCCGAAATCGGCGCCCTGTGCCGGGAGGCCGGCGTGCTGTTCCACACCGACGCGGTGCAGGCGGTCGGTCACGTGCCGGTGGATTTCGCCGGCATGCACATCGACATGCTCAGCCTGTCCGCCCACAAGTTCCACGGGCCCAAAGGGGTGGGCGCGCTCCTCGTGCGCAAGGGGGTGCGCTTCGGCAACCTCATCGACGGCGGCGCGCAGGAAAAGGGCCGCCGCGCAGGCACCGAGAACACGGCGGGCGTGGTCGGCATGGCGGCGGCACTGCGGCTGGCCTGCGCCGAAATGGAAGCGCACGCGCAGCATCTTATCCCCAAGCGTGACCGGCTCATCGCCGGCCTGCTCGGTGCGCTGCCCCGCTGCCGTCTGAACGGCGATCCGGTGCAGCGGCTGCCCGGCAACGTCAACATCAGCTTTGAGGGCATCGAGGGCGAAAGCCTGCTGCTCATGCTGGATATGAAGGGGATCTGCGCCTCCTCCGGTTCCGCCTGCACCTCCGGCTCGCTCGACCCGAGCCATGTGCTGCTGGCCATCGGCCTGCCCCATGCGGTGGCGCACGGCTCGCTGCGCCTGACGCTCGGGGAGGATATCACCGACGAGGACGTGGACTATCTGCTCGAAGCGGTGCCCGCCGTGGTCACCTATCTGCGCAACATGTCCCCCCTGTGGGAAACCATCGTGAAAGAAAACGCATAATATAAGAAAGGAAGACTCCAAATGGCAGCATTTTACAGTGAAAAAGTGATGGACCATTTCGCCAATCCCCGCAATGTGGGCGAGTTGGAGGATGCCAACGGCATCGGCGAAATCGGCAACGCCAAATGCGGCGATATCATGAAGATGTATATCAAAGTGGAAAACGGCATCATCGCCGATGTGAAATTCAAAACCTTCGGCTGCGGTTCCGCCATTGCGACGAGCTCCATGGCCACCGAAATGATCAAGGGCAAAACCATCGAGGAGGCGCTCACCCTTTCCAACAAGGCGGTGGTCGAGGCGCTGGACGGTCTGCCGGCCCATAAGATCCACTGCTCCGTTCTGGCGGAACAGTCCATCAAGGCCGCCATTGCGGATTATTACCGGCGGCAGGGCATCGACCCCACCCCC
>CDZV01047376.1_pt1 | contig 49950 bp, 41 predicted proteins | sample 554851 | NCBI WGS metagenome assembly CDZV01 (sample SAMEA3182090, study PRJEB8094) | gut metagenome | biome: human; feature: gut; material: Stool; isolation source: human stools | place: Canada | collected 2013-03-12
ATATACCTTGTTCCTGCTGTTTGGCAGGAGTCCAGCCGCTCCGTTTCCCTTATACAGATGTACCCAGTGTCGGAAAGATGCCGCACTGTTGTTTGCGCGTTGGATGCTTTCTTTATATCCCACCCGTCCGTCCAGATAATCTCTTACAATTTCTACCTTCTTCTCGTACGTAACCTTGTTTTTAGACATAAATATCTCCCCCTATGGATACAGTGTTTTATTTCACTGTTTCTCATAGAGGGAGCATATCAAACCGGCGGGGCTGCCGCTTTATTGTAAACTTTCTTTGAACGGGAAATTAAGGCTGTCTTTTTGCGCGCGGTTGGAGTATACTAGAGCACGGTGTGAATTTGTTTCCAATCGAGGTCTTTTCCCATGGTCTATGTTTTGTTCGCCCTGAGCGCCGTTTTTTCCGCCGGATGCAGCGCACTGTACGGCTGGTACGAAAGCTGGTCGGTTCTGTGGAAGCTGCCGCTGGTGTGCGCGGGGTGCTTTTTGGCTCTGGTGCTTCTGTTTTTGATGGTTCTGGCCGTCTCGTGCCTGTTCGTCGACCCGAAAAAGCTGGTAGAACAGCCGAGCCCGTATTTTAGGTTTCTGCTCAACCAGTTTTCCAGACTTGCCTTTGATTTGGGCGGCGTGCGGGTGCATGCGGCGGGACTGGAGCGTGTGCCGCGCGAGGGGCGGTTCCTGCTGGTATCAAACCACCTGTTCGCCTTCGACCCGATCGTGTTCTATTACGCGATGCCGTGGGCGGAGCTGGCGTTTGTCTCGAAAACCGAGAACTTTTCGCTTCCGATCGTCGCGCAGGTGATGCGGAAAATCCTCTGCCTGCCGCTCGATCGCAACAACGACCGCGAGGCGCTGAAGGCGATTTTGAAAGCGATCCAGTTTTTGAAGGAGGACAAAGCCTCCATCGCCGTCTTCCCCGAGGGCGGCACAAGTAAGTCAGGCCTTCTCCAGCCGTTCCGCAACGGCGCGTTCAAAATCGCGCAGAAGGCGGGTGTCCCGATTGTCGTCTGCGCGCTGACGAACACGAAAGCAATTCTCAAGAACATGTTCCGCCGGAAGACCGACGTCTACCTTGACGTTCTGGACGTGGTTCCGGCAAGCGAGGTCACCGCCCACAAGACGACGGCGGAGATTGGCGACCGCGTCCACAAAATTCTCTCCGAGGGTCTCGCCAAACGCGGCGTTGCCACGGCGCAGCCATCCTAAAAAAGCAGAAATCCGCATCCGAAACCGGATGCGGATTTTTTCACGTTAGAATCTGTTACCGTCCTTATCAAAGGCGTTTCAGCGCGCGCTCGGTCGGTATAATTGCCCAAAGCATCGCAGGAAGCTGGACTGCACAGACGATGCCTCCCAACGTACCGACCGCGTCCGCATCCTTCCCGAGTCCCGGCAGCATCGCCGCCACGCTCAAGATGAGCAGCAAAAGCCCCATTTTATACCAGAGCCTTCCGAAGAAATGGTGCGCAAATTGCCAGGTGTCCTGATTTTTGGTCGAGCGCGTCGTACGGTAGCCGAAAAGCATATTGATTTCCTTCGGCGCACGTTTGGAAAAATACTTCCCTAGAAAAATCATGCTCAGGGGGATGATCAGATCCATCGCCAGCATAAAACACCAAAAACCCATGCTACAATCTCCTTTCCACGCGGACAAACGCCCCGCCAAGTATTTACAATCACGCTAAATCAGCCATCTTCGCACAATAGGGATTTTTGACATCACAAAAACGCCCATAAACGTCAAAAGCAGGCAAGCAAAAGCCAGCGCCGGAATGCTTATAAGCGGCGAAGCGAACCACGTCGTCACGCCAAACACGCGAAACGCGCTGAGCGCAAACTCGTGCGCAAGATAAATGCCAAAAGATGACTTGCCAAACGTCTCCGCTGTCCTTTGCAGCACGTTTGGCAGCTTCGGCGCCAGAACCTCGCACAGGCAAAATATACCGATTGCCATCATAAGCGGTCCCGGAGATAGCCCCTCAAGAAGCTGCGGCGCAAGCGTGCCTTTCCGGATGGAAAGCACCGCCGTTCCTACATAACAAATTGCAAAGCCGAGCAGAACGAGTGCAATCGAAGTTCCTGCGCGAAGGGGCTTTTTCCGTAGCCGCCAGCCAAGCGTTGTACAGCCGATGCTGGACCATGTCAAAGAAAGCGCCCACTGCACCGGAATCCCGTCCAGCCAGAAAAGAAGTCCAAGCGCCCTTGCTGTCGGAAGCAGAACACCGGAAAACGCCCAAAGCGCAAGCGCATAGCGGATCGTTTTTTCGTCTGCCCTGCGCAAAAATGCGCGTGTTACCGGCAGCGCCGCATAGACAAGGACCACAATATGTAGAAAATACAGATGCTGCTCATGACGCCAGCAAAGAACGTCCATGAGCGCTTTTGCGATTGTCTCGCGGCAGAGGCTTCTATGGTAAAGAAGCGGCGCAAACGCATATGCCGATGCCCAGAAAAACAGTGTAATCAGGATATGAGGTATACTTCTGGTCCAGATATGCCGCACGTCCGCTCCCCGTTTTTCATCCAGCAGCAGCGCTCCGCTGCACAGAAAGAACAGCGGCACTGCAAACCGCGACGCACTTCCCCAGAGCAGGCTCTGCATCCATCTGCCCGTATTCGGCGCTTCCCACAGCAGAGGTCCGCTTGCTACATGAATGAGCACCACGCAGGCAATGGCGATGCTCTTTGCCAGATCAATGCTCCGCACGCGCGCGGACACTGTCAGCTTTTCTCCCATTGTATCTTCTCTCCCACTTTTGCAAAGCGCGCCGGTTCCCAAGCGGAACCGGCGCGATAATTGCGTTGGATTAGCCTTCTTCTTCGTCCTTCTTGGCGTCCTCGATGATCTTGGCCTGGTTCATCTGCGGAACCTCCTCGTAACGGATGAACTTCAGCGTGTAGCTGCCGCGGCCCTGGCTCATGGCGCGCAGGTCGATGGTGTAGGAGCTCATTTCGCCCATCGGAACTTCCGCTTCCACGGTCTGATAGCCGGGGTTCTCGGGATCGGGGTTCATGCCCATGACGCGGCCGCGGCGCTTGTTGAGGTCGCCGATCACGTCGCCCATGTTGGCGTCGGGAATGAGGACCTTCAGTTCGCCGATCGGCTCGAGAAGGGTCGGGCCGGCGGTGGGCAGACCTTCCTTATAGGCGATACCGGCAGCGGTCTGGAACGCCATATCGGAGGAGTCGACGGGGTGATAGGAGCCGAAGTACAGCGTCGCCTTCAGGAAGACGACCGGGTAACCGGCCAGAACGCCCTTGCCGACGCAGTTGCGCAGGCCCTTTTCAACCGACGGGATGAAGTTCTTCGGCACGCAGCCGCCGACGGTCTCGTCCGCGAAAATCATCTCTTCGGATTCGGACTGCGGCTCGAAGCGGATGTAGACGTCGCCGAACTGGCCGTGGCCACCGGACTGCTTCTTGTGACGACCGTGGATCTCGACCTTCTTCTTGATGGTCTCGCGGTACGCAATCTTGGCGGGCTTGAGAACGGCCTCGACCTTGTACTTGCTCTGGAGCTTGGCCATCAGGACGGACAGCTGCATATCGCCCGCGCCCGCGATGATGAGTTCCTTGGTTTCGGGATCGTTGCCATAGGTGAAGGAAGCGTCTTCTTCATTCAGCTTCACAAGACCGGCCGCGATCTTATCTTCGGTGCCCTTGACCTTGGCGTAGATCGCCATCTTGTACATGGGCTCGTCGTACTTCATGGGAGCGATGGTAGCGGTCTTGCCCGCTAAGCCCAGGGTATCGCCGGCCTTGACGGAGGCGAGCTTCGTGAAAACACCGATATCACCGCAGCAGATCTTGGAGGTCTTGGTGTTGTCCTTGCCCTTCGGGAAGAACATGTTGCCGAGCTTCTCCGCGTCGCCCGTGCGGACGTTCACGAAGGACATGGTGTCCTCGACGTCGCCGGAGATGACCTTGAAGTAGGAGTTCTTGCCGTACTGGTCAGCGAGGGTGTTAAAGACGAAGACCATCGGGCTGCCCTTCGGGTCGAGCTTGAATTCCTTGGTGCTGCCCTCTTCGTCGACCTGCGCCATGGCCTTGCCCTCGAGGGGGTTGGGCGCGAACTTCACGAGGTTCGACAGAAGGTTGGTGGTTCCAAGGCCCGTGTATGCGCAGCCGCAGAAAACGGGGGTGACGCTCCGGTCACGGATACCGGCCTTGATGCCGGTCAGGAGCTCTTCTTCGGTGAAGGGCTCTTCCATGAAGAACTTCTCCATGAGCGCTTCGTCGGTCTCGGCAACCTGCTCATTGAGCTCTGCCATGTACTCTTCGATCTTCTCTTCAGCCTCGGCGGGCAGGGGGATCTCCTTGCCGTTTGCGTCGTAAGCCTTCTTCTCGATCAGATCGACCAGACCTACGGCCTGCTCGCCCTTGAGGATCGGGAAGGTGAACGGAATGACGGACGCGCCGAACATTTCGCGCAGGCTGTCAAAGACATTGAAGAAGTTTGCATGCTCCTCGTCGAGCTTGGAGATGTAGAACATTGCGGGAAGGCCGGCCTTTGCAAGGTACTTCCAGCCCTTTTCGGTGCCGACGCCGATGCCGCTCTTGGCGGTCAGGCAGATGATGCCCGCGTCGGAAACGCGCAGGGACTGCACGATCTGACCGGCGAAGTCGAAGTAGCCGGGGTTGTCGAGGACGTTAATTTTGCACTTATTATATTCCACCGGAATCACCGACGTCGAGATGGAATACTGGCGCTTCTTCTCTTCGTCGTCGAAGTCAGAAACCGTCGTGCCGTCGGCACGCTTGCCAAGACGCGTGATGGCCTTGGTGGTAAAGAGCATGCTCTCGCACAGCGCGGACTTGCCGTCGCCGCCGTGACCCAGCAGGCAGATGTTGCGAATGTCATTGGCAGTATAGCCCATAGTCAAATTTTCTCCTTTCTACAGCCCGACCGCGTCTGACATTACGCGCGCGAGCCCTCGGCAGTTCACTTTTCAGCCGACCTTTAAATTTCATTATATACGAATCCTGCGCGGATTGCAATTACTATCTTGTGCAAACAGATAAAAATGCCCCATTTTTTCACAGGCCTGCCGTGCTTTTTTACCGTTTGGCAGCCATCGACGTGATGAGAAGCTCCGGCACCAGCCACAAAATCGTGTACAGAAGCAAATTCCACGAAGACACGGCCAGCATCGAGCCGATGAACGTCAGGAAAAACAGCACCAGAAGCCCCATAATACTCGCGGTAAAAGCCACGGCGATGGCTGCAATGGCAGCGCTTCTTGCCGCGCGCGCCCCCGCAACGGCCATGGAAAAGCACGCGAAGCTTGGCCTTGACAACAGCGCGCCCTGCTTTGGCTCCTGGATAGCGTCCGGCGAGGAAAGCCTTGCCCGCTCTTCGACGGTCGGGAACTCAATGCGGTCGGGCGAGAGCTTGTAGCGGTGCTTCAAAAACTGCGGCGTGATCATAAAGTCGCGCGTCGCGAGGATCGGCGTGAGCCCTGCGCAGTGGGAGATCGCCTGCAGGCTCGCCTTGACATTTGTCGCCGGGGCGTAGCTGAGGGCAAAAACGGCGGCAAGCTCGCCGTTGACGGATAAATAAACCGCCTGCTTGACCCGCGCGCCCTCCGGCATATGGACGCGCATGAGCTTCATAAAGCCAAGAGAGCCCATGAGTATCACGTCGCCTCGGATTTCCGCGCCGAGGCCGCCGCCTTCATAGCGCCGGAAGGTGTCCACGCCATAATGCCGGCCGTTCTGGTTGTGCATGATCTCCTCAAAAAGCGGCGCAAGACCACTTCCCGCTGTCTGCACCACGGCGTTAGCAAAGCCGATGATCTGGCTGACCGAGCGGTCGGAGTAGATCTTCATGCCGTTGAGCGTGACGTTCTGCGGCGGAAACAGATCTGCGTCTTCGATTGCAATACCAGCCTCGCCTCCGAGCATTCTGGCCCCGAACCAGCCGCCAATGGCAGCGCCCGCGCGCGAAAGCCGTCTTGCCTGTGCGGCAAAGGGCCGGGAAAAGCTCAGGAAAATCCCGACCGGGAAACTCGCGATCATAAGCGCCGTCCACGCCCAGAGGAAGCTGTCTTCCGCCTGGAGCATGCTCAAAATCGAGAGCCCCAGCGTCACGAGTGTGAGGATCGGTGCATAAATGCGCATGATCCGGCTGCCCGCGTCGGGAATTTCGAGCTCCCGGACAAACGTCTCCGGATGGCCCTCGCTTCTGAAGATGCAGTCTTCCCCGTGCCACGCCTTTTCTTCGCGCACGGCAGCCTTCGGCTCGTTCATGGAGCACGCGGCCTTGAGCGTACGTACTTTCGCCAGCCCCATGGAATACTCTCCAAGAAGCGCCATACTCAACTGCAGCGTCACCGCCGGGCAGAACGGAATGCGTCCGGCCCGAATGGCAAGCACCGCGTCCACCGCGCACGCAAGCGTCAATACCACCAGCATGCTCGCGTGGTCATACCGGAGGCGCAGCACTGCGCGCACGCCGCGCAGCATCACGTCAAAGGCGATAAACGCCTGCACTACCATTATAATGAGTAAGACCTTCGAGAATACATCCGCGTTTGAGGTAAAATCGTAGCTTCCGAGGCTGTAGCTCGCAAAATACGCAAGCGCCCCGGACACGATCGCGAGCAGGATGCTCAAAAACAGCCGCAGCCGCTGGAACGTGCTCTGCGCGTAGTAGGCATAGGCCGCGCGGCAGTCGGGAAATTCCCGCTCGGGCTGCTCCTTGCGCCGCTCCATACGTCTGGCCTGCTGCTTCTGGTGGCGCTCCAATTGCTTTTGGCGCTTTTTTGCCTCTTTTTCCGCGCGCTTGGCCCGCTGCGCCGCCTTTTTTGCTTCCTTCGGATTGTCCGGCACGGGCTCCGGGTCGGGCTCCGCCTGATACGTCCAGATCTTCGGCTTCTCTTCCGGCGCGGCATCCTCGCGGATGGGCGTGAAGCGGATGGTCTGGCCCTTGAAATCCGCGGGGTTCTTCGGCTCTTTGGGCTCTCCCTCGGCGCGGATGGGCTGGCCCTTCGGGAAGCGGACAACCTTGGTCTCCGGCGCGGGCTTTGCGCTCTCGGGAACCTTTTGCGGCGGCTTTTTCAGATCCGGCGGCGTTTGCGCCTGCTGTTTCGGCGCGGCTTCTTCCTTCTTGCTCCAGCCGCCGAACTCGTTCATAATATCCTCTAAGGAATATTCCTCCTGCGCAGCCGCAGCATCGTCGATATGCAGTTGTTCGTTTGTCTGATCCTGCGATTGCTTCTTCATGCACTGGCTCCCGTTTTGGTTCCTTAGGTATCTGTGAGACTTCTCTGGCGCACGGCCTCATAGAGCATGATGGCCGCGGCAGCGGATGCGTTGAGGGATGAAATGCTGCCCTTCATGGGAATACTGACCTTGAAGTCGCAACGCTCGGAGACGAGGCGGCTCATGCCCTCGCCTTCGTTGCCGATGACGATGGCGGCAGCGCTTTTGAGGTCTGCCTTGTAGAGCGTCGTATCGCCCTCCGCCGCCGTGCCGTAGACCCACACGCCCGCCTTTTTGAGCGTATCGATAGCCGCCGTGATATTCGATACGCGCGCAACCGGCATATACTCGAGCGCGCCCGCGGAGGCCTTTCCGACAACCGCCGTCAGCCCCACGCTTCTTCTTTTCGGAATGATAATTCCATGCGCGCCCGCGCACTCGGCAGTACGAATGATCGCGCCGAGATTGTGGGGATCGGACAACTCGTCGCAGATGACGATCAGCGGCGGCTCGCCCGCGTCCCGCGCCTTCTTTAAAATATCGTCGATGCTCGCGTAATCGTGCGCGGCGACCATGGCAATCACGCCCTGATGCGCGCCCGTAGCCGACATATAGTCTAACTTTCTGCGGTCGGTCGGGACGACGACAGCGCCCGCCTGCTTTGCCATCGCGCAGATGCGCGCGAGCGCCCGGTCGGTGTCTCCGTCGGCGACGAAGAGCTTATCGATCGTCCGTCCGGCGGAAAGCGCCTCGGTGACGGCATTTCTGCCCTCTAACATATTTTCCGGCGCTTCCTCGCGCTCGCGCTTGGGAAATTCCTTTTTGTGCTCGCCTCTCTGGGGCTTTTGCTCGCAGTTTTGTCTGTAAGTTCTCTTTTCTTCCATCTGTAGCTCCAATTCAAGGCCCGCGCGAACCGCATACGGCCTCATTAAAATAATCCAACATATATTATATCAGTTCTTCCCCTCGGACACAACCATAAATCCGCAGGAAATTCACAGAAAATTTACCGTTCGAAAAATACCGGATTCTTGTAAAACCCCCGTCCCTGTGTTAAGATGTTCAAAACAAGCCGCGTTTTGTGCGCGGCTTTGGGATTTCCCAAAGAAAGCAGGTGCCATTTTGAGCAACGACCCCAACCGCCGCAAGCCGAATAAGCCGCAGCCCGGCGGCGACGACGAAAACCGGAAAGCAAGGCGGATTGTTGTCCTGATCGTCGCGGCGCTGATTGCGACGCTTCTGATCAACTCCCTGTATACCACCATCTCCAACGCCTATCTCACGGAGATCACCTATACGGAATTCAAGGAGCTTCTCTCCTCCGGGCAAATCAGCGAGGTAGAGTTCCAGTCGGACGACCGCATCATCATTCTCACAAAAGACCAGGCCGAAAAGTCCAAGAGCCAGCAGCGGCTCTATTATACCGGCCTCATTCCCAATCAGGACACGACCTCGCTGACGAACCAGCTCGACACAGCAGGCGTCAAATATAACCGCGACCTTCCCGAGGAGGTCAGCCCGATCGTGACGTTCCTCGTCTCGTGGGTACTGCCGGTCGTGTTCATGTACGCGCTGTTCTCGCTTCTCATGCGCGGCATGACGAAGAAGATGGGCGGCGGCCTCGGCGGCATCGGCGAGAGCAAGGCGAAGGTCTACATGGAAAAGCAGACCGGCGTGACCTTTGCAGACGTGGCCGGTCAGGACGAGGCGAAAGAATCGCTCGTCGAGATCATCGATTTTCTCCACAATCCGCAGAAATACACCGCCATCGGCGCGAAGCTCCCGAAGGGTGCGCTTTTGGTCGGCTCTCCCGGCACGGGCAAAACGCTTCTTGCAAAGGCCGTCGCGGGCGAGGCAAACGTGCCGTTCTTCTCGATTTCGGGCTCTGACTTTGTGGAAATGTTCGTCGGCGTCGGCGCAAGCCGCGTGAGAGACCTCTTCCAGCAGGCTGCAAAGGTCGCTCCCGCAATCATCTTTATTGATGAAATTGACGCGATCGGCAGAACCAGAGACTCCAAGTTCGGCGGCAACGACGAGCGTGAGCAGACGCTCAATCAGCTGCTGGCCGAGATCGACGGCTTTGACTCGAGTAAGGGTGTCGTCATCCTCGCGGCCACGAACCGGCCCGAGATCCTCGACAAGGCGCTTCTTCGCGCTGGCCGCTTCGACCGGCGCATCATCGTCGACCGGCCGAATTTGCAGGGTCGGTATCAGACGCTCCGTGTCCACACAAAGAATATCAAGCTGGCCGAGGATGTGGACCTTCACAAAATCGCGCAGGCAACGGCTGGCGCAGTCGGAGCGGACCTGGCAAATCTCGTCAACGAAGCTGCCCTCCGCGCGGTGCGGCAGGGACGAAAGGCCGTCAATCAGCAGGACCTTCTCGTCTCCTTTGAGGTCGTCATCGCGGGCACCGAGAAAAAGGGCACCGTGCTCACCGACATGGAAAAGCGCATCGTCTCGTACCACGAGGTCGGTCACGCGCTGGTCGCGGCGCTTCAGAAGCACACGCAGCCCGTCTCCAAGATCACCATCGTTCCACACACCTCCGGCGCGCTTGGCTACACGATGCAGACCCCGGAGGAGGAAAAATATCTTTCCAGCCGCGAAGAGCTGCTTGTTGAGCTGCAGACGCTCCTCGGCGGCCGCGCAGCCGAGCAGATCGTCTTCGGCATCGCAACAACCGGCGCATCGAACGACATTGAGCGCGCTACCGATCTTGCCCGCAAGATGGTCACGCAATACGGCATGAGCGAGAAGTTCGGCCTCATGGCGCTTTCCACCGTCTCCAACCAATATCTCGACGGCAACACTATGATGAACTGCGCCGACGAGACGGCTTTCGCCGCAGATTCCGAAATTCAGAAGCTGCTCGAGAGCTGCTACGAAAAAGCCAAGCAGATTCTCCGCGAGCACCGCGAGCTTCTCGACGAGGTCGCTCTCTATCTTCTTCAAAAGGAGACCATCACCGGCGACGAGCTCATGACCTATGTGAATGCCGAGGGCAAGCGCCTGGACGCGCCCGCATCCGAAGAAGCAGCCGCCTCCGACGTGCCCGCTTCGGCGGAGGATCCCTTCGATCCTCCCGCGCAGAACGCCTGATCTCATTTTCAGCACCAATCGCGCAGCAGCCTTTTGCTGCGCGATTTTTTCCGGGAGCGGCCCTCTCGTTTCCAGTTTTCCGTTTTAAAAGAATCCGAAGGAGGGAATCTTTTTGCGAAATTTTCTCTTTTTAAGCGCCGCTGAGCCGCTTGCATCGCAGGTAGCCGATGAATTGTCGGAAAATGCTGAGCAGACAAGATCTGCCATTGAAAAATTTTTTGATCATTTTTCTCTGCCCAAGCTGGTCTCCGCGGCTATCTTACTGGTGATATGTATTATATGCATAAAAATCATTCTGAGAGCCACCGAGAAAATGCTCAAATCATCCAAATTGGACAAGAGCTGTCACGCCTTCATCCGCTCCTCCATTAAAATCGTGCTGGTGTTCCTTGCGATCATGCTGCTGGCCGGGACGCTGGGGGTCGACACGTCGTCGCTGCTTGCGATTTTAAGCGTAGCAGGCTTAGCAGTCTCGCTTTCCATTCAGGATTCGCTTTCGAATCTCGCCAGCGCCGTCGTTCTTCTCACGACGCGCCCCTTCAAGGTCGGTGATTTTATCGAGGTCAGCGGAAAATCCGGCACCGTGCGGCAGATCGGTGTGTTCCACACGCAGATCGCCACCCCAGACAACCAGCTTGTCTACCTTCCGAACAGCCAGATCACCTCCGCGCAGATCACAAACGTCACTGGAAATGCCCTCCGGCGCATTGAAATCGTCGTGCAGGCCAGCTATGACGCAGCGCCGGATACGGTCAAAGAAGCGCTTGTCCGCGCCGCGCAGCATCCCAAGCGTGTGGATTTTGAACCCGTCTTCGCCCGCCTTTCCGGCTATGGCGACAGCGCGATCAGCTATACGCTCCGTCTCTGGACGGCGGGCTGCGACTACTGGGACGTATATTACGATGTGCTGGAAAACATCTCGCGGGAGTTCAGCCGCTCTAACACAGAAATGACATACCCGCATATCAATGTTCATATGGGTTCGTAATTCTAACTGCCTTCGGCTGGAAGCTGCCGAGGGCAGTTTTCTTTGATTTTTGGCGAGTATTATATCATTTTTCTTAAAAAGGCTTCCAAATAATACATTAAGAAAATATCGATAAAACCGCACTGCTTCGGTTGACAATCTTCGTGCAACTTGTTAGAATAGGATCAAGCTGTAATGGGCGGACTCTGCCGTCTGGTTTCCGGCATTGCCTGTTCGCTCGGTCCTGTTCTCCCCGGACAGACCGTTTTTCCCCAGCGCCTGTTTTGCACCTCAGCAATCCGGGCACGCCGTTAGAACATAAAAATTAGGAGGAGACATCATCGATGGATTGGGATCGCTTAATCACTATTGAACAGATGGAAGAAGCGACCAACACCTTGCTTGAAACCGGCAAGAAGGTTGGCGCGGATTCCTGGCAGCAGCGTGTGAAAAACCAGACGCCGCACTGCGGCTTCGGCGAAGCCGGTACTTGCTGCCGTATTTGCTCCATGGGCCCCTGCCGTATCACCCCGAAGGCTCCGCGCGGCATCTGCGGCTGCGACGTTCACGGTATCGTCGGCCGTAACTACCTGCGCTTCACCGCCGGCGGCTCAGCAACGCACTCCGACCATGGCCGTCAGATCTGCCACACACTGTATCAGACAAAAGAGGGCGGTGCATATCAGGTCAAGGACCCCGAAAAGCTGAAGAGAATCGCAAAGGAATGGGACATCGAAACCGAAGGCAAGGACATCTACACTCTGGCGCACGAAGTTGCCGAGGTCGGCCTGATGGAATACGGCAAGCCTTTCGGCGTCCAGCGCTACCTGAAGCGTGCTCCCGAGCACACACAGGAGTTGTGGCACAAAGCCGGCATTGAGCCGCGCGCGATTGACCGTGAGGTTTCGCAGTCGCTGCATATGACCCATATGGGATGTTCGTCTCTTCCCGAGGCACTCATCAAGCAGTCCCTGCGCGCAGGCCTGTCCGACGGCTGGGGCGGCTCCATGATGGGCACCGAGTTCTCCGACATCCTGTTCGGCACCCCGAAGCCCGTTGACACCACTGCCAACATCGGTGTTATGGAAAAGGACATGGTCAACATCATTGTCCACGGCCATGACCCCTCTTTGTCCGAAATGATCGTCTTCTATGCGCAGGATCCCGAAATGATCGCGCTTGCCAAGGAAAACGGCGCAAAGGGCATCAACATCGCGGGCGTCTGCTGCACCGGCAATGAAGTTGCCATGCGTCAGGGTATCCCGATGGCCGGTAACTTCCTGCAGCAGGAAAACGTCGTTCTGACGGGCGCATGTGAAGCCATCGTCGTCGACGTGCAGTGTATCTTCCCCGCGCTTGGTCCGCTTTCCAAGTGCTTCCACACCAAGTTCGTCACCACCTCTCCCATCGCCCGTATGCCGGACAGCGACTACATCGAGTTCCACGAGGAAACTGCCGCTGAAAACGCAAAGGCAATCGTGAAGATGGCTGTTGAGAACTTCAAGAACCGCAACCAGGACCTCGTCAACATTCCGCAGCTCAAGACCAACGCCCGTGTCGGCTACTCGGTCGAGGCCATCAAGAAGGAACTCGACGGTGTCTGCAACTCCCATGTTGACGCGCTCGGCACCTTGAAGCCTCTGGCTGACGTTGTCAAGGCCGGCGTTCTCCGCGGCGCTGTCGCGATGGTCGGCTGCAACAACCCCAAGGTTCGCCCCGACACCGCGCACATCGAGCTCATGAAGAAGCTCCTCAAGAACGATATCATCGTCATCGTCTCCGGCTGCTCGGCGCAGGCTGCTGCGAAGGCAGGCCTCATGAACCTCGAAGCTGCGGAGTACTGCGGCGAAGGCCTCAAGCGCGTCTGCAAGCTGGTCGGCATTCCCCCGATCCTGCACATGGGCTCCTGCGTTGATATCTCCCGTATGATGATCCTGGCTGCCGACCTCGCGAAGGACTGGGGCATCAACATTTCTCAGATTCCGCTCTGCGGCTGCGCACCGGAATGGATGTCTGAAAAGGCCGTCTCCATCGGCAACTACGTCGTGGCGACCGGCATCGAAACCTACCTCGGCGTCGACCCGTACTCCAAGGGCTCGAGCGAGATCACCGCGCTCCTGCAGGGTACCGAAGGCGGCTGCCAGGAGTGGGTCGAAGCGCACTTTGTCGTCGAAAAGGATATCGAAAAGCTGGGCGACCGCATGATCGAATCCATCGAAGCCAAGCGTACGGCTCTGGGCATCTGATACATTTTAGAGTTTAGAAGGTCTTTAACATATGAAAGTAGCGATTACCGGCAAGGGCGGCGTCGGCAAGACCACGCTCTCGTCCACACTGGCAAGGCTTTATGCCGACGAAGGCAGAACCGTTCTCGCCGCCGACGTTGACCCGGATGCAAATTTGGGTCTTGCGCTCGGCCTGACGGAAGAAGAGGTCAACGCCATCGTCCCGGTCTCCAAAATGAAGCAGCTCGCCAAGGAGCGCACCGGCGCAAACGACCAGAACAGCTTCTATAAGCTCAACCCCGAGGTCTCCGACCTCCCCGAAAAGCTCGCCAAGGATATCAACGGCGTCAAGCTTCTCGTCATGGGTACGGTCGATACCGGCGGAACCGGCTGCGTCTGCCCCGAGCACGTGATGCTCAAGGCGATTTTGTCCAACCTCGTCTTCCGCAAGGACGATGTGGTCATCATGGACATGGAGGCAGGTCTCGAGCACCTCGGCCGCGGCACGGCGAGCATGATGGATCAGTTCATCGTCGTCATCGAGCCCGGCGCAAGGAGCGTGCAGACCTACGAGCGCATCAAGTCCCTTGCAAAGGACATCGGCATCACCAAGGTGCGCGTCGTGGCCAACAAGATCCGCGACGACTCCGACCGTGCGTTCATCCGCAGCCGCATTCCGGCGGACGACCTGCTCGGCTTTATCAGCTACAACTCCGACGTCATCGACGCCGACCGCAAAGGCCTTTCTCCCTACGATTGCAGCCCGCAGGCGCTGGAGGAGATCCGCGCCATCAAGGCAAGAATCGACCAAGAATGAATCTGAAAGGAATGAATAACAACAATGAAGACATTGTTTGAACGCGTCTTCAACGGCTCTGACCAGATGTTCGCCAAGGCCGAAGAAGAAGTTAACAAGATTGCTGCTGAAGTCGGCCGCGACGCTCCCTTGGCCATGCCCTCGACCGCGTACTGCCTGGCATGTATCTATGCCTACATCGGCAAGAAGGTCACCACCGTCGGCGAACTGCAGGACACGCTGGCTGATGTAAAGGCCATGATGCTCCGCGAGCCGCGCACCAACTCCATCTTCCAGTCCGGCGTTGCCACCGCGATCGCCGCTGAAATGATCGAGGCCTGCAAGTATGTCAAGACCGACGCTCCGTACGAAGGCACCCCGTATCACGGCCACTTCGTCGATGCGGAAGTCCGTGAGCTCGGTGTTCCTCTGGTCACCGGCGATATCCCCGGCTTCGTCGTCATCATCGGGCCCGCTCCCTCCACCGAAGAAGCTGTTGAGACCATCAAGGGCTATCAGTCCCGCGGTATTTTCGTATTCCTGATCGGCGGCATCATCGAACAGGCTGTCGAGGCTGGCCTTTCCATGGGCTTCCCCGTCCGTGTCGTTCCCGTCGGCGAAGAGATCTGGTCTGTTGGTCACGTCATCTCCCTCGTTGTCCGTGCTGCCATGATCTTTGGTAACATTCAGCCCGGCGACTGCGACGGCTTCCATCAGTACACCTTCGACCGCCTCAATGCGTTCGTCAACGCATACAAGCCCGTTCCCGACATCACCGTCGCCTGCGGCGCCGGCGCCATCAAGCTCGGCTTCCCGGTCATCACCAACGATCACGACGATATGTGGGCGGTTCCGAAGTCCCTCATCATCTATGATGATACCAAGGACTGGATCGACACCTCCATCGAAGCGCGCGGCATCAAGCTGAAGATCACGAAGATCGACATCCCCGTCTCCTTCTCCTCCGCATTCGAAGGCGAAATCATCCGTAAGGGCGATATGCAGATTGAAGTCGACGGCTCCCGTAAGGACTGCTTCGAGCTCGTTTCTACCAAGGACGCGACCGAGGTTGAGGACCACAAGATCGAAGTCGTCGGCCCCGAGATCGACGAGTTCCCGGCTGGCTCCAAGATTTCTCTGAGCTACACCGTCGAGGTTGCTGGCAAGTCCATGCAGCCCGACTTCGAGCCCGTCTTCGAGCGTAAGATTCACCAGTTCCTCAACTGCGTGGAAGGCGTTATGCATACCGGTCAGCGCGACATGATCCGTATCCGTATCAGCAAGGCTGACTACGAGGCAGGCTTCAAGTTCAAGCACATCGGTGAGGTCCTGTACGCCAAGATCAAGTCCGAGTTCGACACCGTTGTCGATAAGTGCCAGGTCAAGATCGTTGTCGGCGACGAGGCCAACGCAGAGCTCCGCAAGCATGCGAACGAGATCTTCGACAAGCGCGACGAGCGCCTGAAGTCCATGACCGACGAATCCGTGCCTGTCTTCTATTCCTGCATCATGTGCCAGGCGTTCTCCCCGAGCCACGTGTGCATCGTCACCCCTGAACGTCTCGGCCTCTGCGGCGCTGTGTCGTGGCTGGACGCGAAGGCGACCAACGAGCTCGACCCGCAGGGTCCGTGCCAGGTCGTTACCAAGGAGCGCTGCATCGACGAGCGCACCGGTCGTTACGAAGACGTTGACGAGGCTGTCGCCGAGTACTCCCACGGCGCGCTGGAGCATGTCACGCTGTACTCTCTGCTTGAGGACCCGATGACCTCCTGCGGCTGCTTCGAGTGCATCTGCGGCATCGAGCCCGTCTCCATGGGCGTTGTCATCACCTGCCGTGAATTTGCCGGCATGACCCCGCTCGGCATGACCTTCTCCGAAATGGCCTCCATGACCGGCGGCGGCGTGCAGACCCCGGGCTTCATGGGCCACGGCAAGCACTACATTGCCTCCCATAAGTTCCTGAAGGCCGAAGGCGGTCTGGGCCGTCTGGTCTGGCTGCCGAAGGATCTGAAGGATCAGATTCGCGACAAGATGAACGAGACCGCCAAGGACCTGTACGGCATTGAGAACTTTGCCGACATGGTCGCTGACGAGACCACCTGCGCTTCGGGCGATCCCGAAGAGCTGCTGAACTTCCTGACTGAGAAGGGTCACCCCGTCCTCAGCATGGAGCCGTTCGACATGTAAGAACTCCCCCGCCCCTCCGGAAGCTTGCTTCCGGAGGGGCTTTCTTCATGCATATCCTCGATTCCTTTTTCCAAAAGCACCTTGCAACGCCGCCCGGCGGAAATTCTTAAGATTTTCTGTCGGGCGTTGACTTTTATTCCTCCGTGTGCTATAAGTGTACTAGAACAAATAGTACAGTCAAGGAGGGAGGTTCCCATGCTGCATCTGGACTACCGCGACCCGCGGCCGATTTACGAGCAGATTCGGCAGGAGTTCATGCGCCTGATTCTCTCCGGCGCGATTGCCCCGGGTGAAAAGCTGCCGTCCGTGCGCGATCTGGCCGGAACGCTTTCCATCAACCCGAACACCATTCAGCGCGCCTACCGCGAGCTTGAAGCGGCCGGCTACCTCATCAGTGTCCCCGGCAAGGGTTCGTTTGCCGCCGAGTCAAGCCCCCTGCAGGCGCAGAAAAAGCAGGAGCTCCTCGCGCAGATCCGCTCCCTTGCCCGGGAGGCTATCGTGCTCGGCGCGACGAGAGACGAGCTGCTCGCGCAGCTGGACGCAAAGGAGGAAGAAGCATGATTGAAGTCAAAAATCTCACCAAGCGCTTTGATGGGTTCACGGCGTTAAATGGCCTGACGATGACCGTCCCGACGGGCTCTGTTTACGGTCTGGTTGGCCCCAACGGCGCAGGCAAATCGACGATCATCCGGCATATCACGGGCGTATACCGCCCTGATTCCGGCGAAGTGCTCATTGGCGGCGAGCCGGTATTTGAAAATCCGCCCGTGAAGGCGCGCATCGCCTGCATCCCGGACGATTTAAGCTGCCATGCGGGGGCAACCATCCGCGAGCTCAAGACCTTTTATAAGGGGCTCTACCCCGCGTTCAGCGACGAACGCTTTACCGCCCTCGCGGATATTTTCAAGCTCGACCAGCGTCAGCCGCTGCGCCGTTTTTCCAAGGGCATGCAGAAACAGGCGGCGTTCTGGCTCGCCATCTGCACGCAGCCGGACTATCTCGTGCTCGACGAGCCGGTCGACGGACTCGACCCCGTGATGCGCAAGCAGGTCTGGAGCGTCATTTTAGAGGACGTGGCCACGAGGGGAACGACGGTTCTGGTCTCGTCTCACAATCTGCGGGAACTCGAGGATGTCTGCGACCATGTGGGCGTGCTGCATGAAGGAAAGATGCTTCTCGAGCGCTCGCTCTCCGATTTGCAGGAGAACATCGTGAAGGTCCAGCTCGTCACCGACCGGCCGGTTCCGCCGGAGCTGAACGTGCTGCACAAATCCATGACCGGCCGGATTCAGACGCTCATTGTCCGCGGCGACCGGCGGGAAATTGCGGGGCTTCTTCAGCAGTGCAATCCCCTGCTCTGCGATCTGCTGCCGCTGTCTTTAGAGGAAATTTTCATCTACGAACTGGGAGGTGTGAACTATGACGTCAAAAACCTCGTACTTTGATGCTGCGATCTTCAAGCGCAGTCTTCGAAAGACGATGCCGCTTTGGATCTGTTATCTGGTCTTCTGGCTGTTTATTCTGCCCGGTGATCTCATCAGCTTCGTCTATCAGCCGGAATACTACGACTCTCTGTCTGGGCGTCTTTGTGAGCGCATTCTGAATTTCTGCACGGTCGGCTCGATTCTTTCGGCGCTGATCGGCCTTCTCGCGGCGTGGCTGCTGTTTTCATGGCTCTTCCGTGCGAATGCGTCGTATTTCTACGCCAGCCTGCCCGTGCGGCGCGAGGCGCTGTTCGTCAGTAACTTTGCAGTCGGCTTCCTCATGGTCATGCTGGGCAATCTTCTGACTGCCCTTACCGCTTATTGCATCACGCTCCTGCATGGCTACCCGCAGTTTTACGCCTGCACGTGCTTCTTCGGAACAAGTATGCTGGCGTTCACCGGCTTCTACGGCTTTGCAGTGCTTCTGGCGATGATCATTGGTCAGGCTGCCGCCATGCCTGCAGTATACGTGATTTTGAACTTTACCAGCTCCGTCATCTATTACGCCGTGCAGTATCTGCTGTCAGACTTTGTCTACGGTATGAGCGGCCGAACCAGCCCCGCTGCTACCTTCTTCTATCAGCTCAGCCCCATATTCTATATTATGACCTACGGCTTTTCTGTCTTTTCGCCGCAGACGGCAGACGGCGTCGAAGATCTCTCCCGGTACTGCTTTTCCAGCTGGGGCTATCTCGCATCACTGGCCGTCGCCGGTATCGTCTTTGCCGCGCTTGCGCTTCTTGTCTTCCGCCGCCGCGAAATGGAGCGCTCCGGAGATGTGATCGCGGTAAAGCCACTGCGCCCGGTGTTTCTCTACTGCTTTACCATCGGCTGCGCCATTGTGCTCTGCTACGTGATCTCCTCGATGCAGTCGTCTCTGTTCGGAGCCGAGGCCTTCCGCCGGACACTGCTGTTTTTGATCATCGGCGCATTTTTGGGGTATTTCATCGCGCAGATGATGCTTCAAAAAACTGTTGCCGTCTTCCACGGTGCAAAAACATGGCTGCGCTTTGGTTCAGTGTGCCTGGTTCTTGTGCTTGGCTGCACAGCTGCGCGGTATGATGTTCTGGGTTTGTATTCCCGTGTGCCGGATGTAGACGAGATCTCCTATATCGACCTTGCCTATCTCGGAACAGCGTATGATCGGTCGGATATTGCAGCTATCAGAGATTTTCAGACGCTCGCCATCGAACGCCGGAAGGAAAATGAAACAGCCGGCGCGGACGGTGCGACCTCCGTTTTCTTCACCTACTATCTGAAGGACGGTACTGCGCTCCCGTATCGCTACCGTCTGGCTGACAACGACGCCATGCGAAATGACCCGGACAGTCTGATCCGCCGGTATGACGCGATCACAAACTCTGCGTCCATGGTGCTCAGCCGCTGCGCCATTCCGGAAGAGTTCTGTCAGGACGATTCTGCCTTTGTCTACGCGGCATCGAGGATTACAGTACGGAGGATACTGCTCTGCCCCGCCATTTGTCGGGGGATACAGCGTTCACGTTCTACACGACCTGCATTCTTCCCGATCTCAAGGACACAGAGCTTGGCAAAACGCATATCACCTCCTTCTCACAGGAAACAAAGATGTCTGACTCTGCTTCTATCTACGTATCCTTCTTTCTTACCCCGACTGACGCGCAAATCGATCAGTATATCGCTTGTCAGGTTGCAGACGGCCCCGGCACCTTCTCCAACTACTATTCTTTCACCATCACCAAAGACGCCGTCCGCTCAGCCGCCTACCTTGAAAACCTCGGCTATACCTTCGATCAGCCCCTTGGATAAACGAATCCCCCGCACTCCGTAGGGGCGGACGACTCTGTCCGCCCGCAGAAAAATCCGGTTTTCACGGAACTCTTCGGCGAATTCGAAACTTCCCTTGGGCGGACAGAGTCGTCCGCCCCTACGAATACAGAATTACACCATAGCAAAAGCCTCTCTGCTTTCCGGCAGAGAGGCTTTTGCGTTGAAACAAAGGTTTTATGCGCTCTGCTTTTCCAGCTTCCGGTTGCGGAAGTAGAGGCAGATGTCGATCGTCACCATGGTGATGTTCAGAATGTAGAAGTAGAACGCAAGGTTATGGTTGTGCTCGATGAGCTTTGCGGTAATGCCGCAGAGATAGCCAAACAGGATAAAAAAGCTGAAAAAGATGCTCTTGCCCTTCGTCGAGCGGCTGCGGTAGGAACGGATGATGGAAAGCGGCCACGAAATACCGAAGCTGATGATCATCATGGCCTCTAAAAGCTCTGCAAGCTGCATACTCTCAATCTCTCTTTCTTGTATAATCCGGGAGCAGGCGCGGCGAGAGCGTGTCTGTCTCAATGCCCGCTGCGCTTCGTTCTTCCTCAAAGGCCGCCACATGCGAAAGCGTCAGCGCGCCAATGGTGACGGATTTTGACTTTTCGCCCGCGTTCCGTCCGGCATTGCGGCCAAAGACGATGATATCGAGTAAGCTGTTGCCCATGAGCCGGTTTCTTCCGTGGATACCGCCCACGACCTCGCCCGCGGCGAACAGGTTCTCCACATCCGTCTGGCCGTCCGGCGTGATATGCAGGCCGCCGTTCTGGTAGTGAAGCGTCGGGTAGACGAGGATCGGCTCTGTGCGGATGTCGATGCCGTGCTTTCCAAACATGCGCATCATTGCGGGAATCCGCTTTTCGATCGTTCCCTTGCCGCCCTTTAGTTCGATCATCGGTGTATCGAGCCATACTGCGTCGCCCAGCGGGGTCTTGACGCCCTTCTGGCGCTCGGAGCATTCTCTTATGATGGAGGCCGCCGCCACGTCTCGCGTCTCGAGGGGGTTCATGAACGCCTCGCCCTCACAGTTCACGAGCATCGCGCCGACCGAACGGACCTTTTCCGTCACCAGCGCGCCGTAGATCTGCGCCGGGAAGGCCGCACCCGTGGGGTGGTACTGGAGCGTGTCCGGATACAGAAGCTTTGCGCCAGCGCGGTAGCCGAGGATCAGGCCGTCTGCCGTCGCGCCGTAGTGATTGGACGTCGGGAAGCCCTGATAGTGGAGTCTGCCCGCACCGCCGGTCGCTAAAATCACAGTCTTCGCCCGAGCAATCAAAAGCTCCTTCGTCTCCATGTTCTGGAGCACCGCGCCCGCGCAGCGGCCGTTTTCGTCCTTGATGAGTTCAATGGCCGACGTGAAGTCCACGACCTCGATGCCGCGGTTGAGCACCTCGTCGCGGAGCGTGCGCATGATCTCCGCACCAGAGTAGTCCTTGGCCGCGTGCATGCGCTTTCTGGATGTACCGCCGCCGTGGGTCGTGATCATCGTGCCGTCCGGCGCTTTATCAAATTCTACGCCAAGGCCGGACAGCCACTGAATGGCCTCCGGCGCTTCGGTGACCAATTTATACAGAAGGTCCTTTTGCGCCGCGAAGTGTCCGCCGCCGTAAGCGTCCAGAAAATGCTGCGCGGGAGAGTCGTTCGGCTTGTCCGCCGCCTGAATGCCGCCCTCAGCCATCATCGTGTTCGCGTCGCCCATGCGAAGCTTTGTGACCAGCAGCACCTTCGCGCCCGCGTTGTCGGCTTCGATCGCTGCCGAGCATCCCGCGCCGCCGCCGCCGATGATCAGAACGTCCGCGTCATAGTCCACGCGCTCCAGATGCGGCTTTTCAAGGTCAATTCTCGGCTTGCCCTCCAAGAGAGCTGCCAGCTCGAGCGGCACCTTGCCGCCCTTATTTGGGCCGATGCGAAGGGTCGTGAACTGGTTTTCGCGGTAGTCGGGGTGGAAGGTCCGGAGCAAGACCTCCTTTTCCTCCGCGCTCATGCGCGCAGGGTTCAGCTTGACGTTTTCCGCCCGCGCGGCCTCGACCTTGCGGATGGATTCCAAAATTTTCGGATCTGTATACATCTCGCCGCCTCCTTACGCTTCAATCTCGCGGTGGTTGTAAAGCTCCTTGATTTCGCTCAGGGGCTTTTCCATCAGGTTTTCAATCAGCGCCTCGAATTTTCCCTCGCGGATCTCTTCGACGCGAACGTCCAAGTGCTCACAGTGCGGGGCCAGGTACTTGCCGTTGAGTCGGCGCGCGAGCATCGCGACCTGCGGGTGCGAGATCCCGGCAGGACATCTCGACGAGCACACGCCGCACATCACGCAGTCAAACGATTCTTCGGCGCATTTTTCATATTCTCCGCGCTGCGCGTAGGCGATGTACTGCATGACGTTGAGTCCCTGCGTGCAGGCTTTCGTGCAGGCGTTGCAGCCGACGCAGGAGTAAATCTCCGGGTAGAGCTGCATCATAATTTGCTGCGTCGGCTTGACTTTTTCGATGTCGTAGACCTCTTTCACGAGCGGGAAAAACGGCAGCGTCGCCACATACATGTTATTTTCGACCTTTGTCGAGCAGGCAAGACATGCCTTCAGCTCCCGGTCTCCCGCAATGCGGTAGATCGTCGCGCACGCGCCGCAGAAGCCGTTGCGGCAGCCGCAGCCGCGCACGAGCTGGTAGCCGGAATACTCCATGGCCTCCATGATCGTCAGGCTCTCCGGCACCTCATATTTTTTGCCGAACAGAAAAACAGTTACCATATTTTCCATTGCGATTCTCCTTAATATTCATCTGGCAACTCATCGAGCTGATCGAACCGGAACACAGGGCCGTCTTTGCAGACGTATTTGTTTCCGATGTTGCAGCGGCCGCATTTGCCGAGCGCGCACTTCATCTTGAGCTCCATCGTCGTATACACCTGCTCGCGCGCAAAGCCGAGCTCCATGAGTCCCGCGAGCGTGAACTTGATCATGATCGGGGGGCCGCACATGACAACAGTCTTGTCGGTCGTAAAGCCGAGCTCCTTGACGTAATTTGGCACAAAGCCCACGTGCCCACTCCATTCCGGCTGCTCGCGGTCAATGGTCAGATGGACGTTAATGCCGTCTTCCTTGCACCAAACCGCTTCGATTTCCGGATAGTCGACAAGGTCTTCCATCGAGCGAGAGCCGTAGACGATGTCAATTTTGCCGTAGCGGCTTCGGTAATGGCGGCAGTAGTTGATGACCGAGTGCAGCGGGGCTAAGCCAATGCCGCCCGCGATGAACAGCAGATCCTTGCCCGCGAACGCGGTATCGACGGGAAAGCCGTTTCCGTAGGGGCCGCGGATCGTAATCTCCTGTCCCGGCTCCATGTCGTGGAGCCAGTTTGTGACGCAGCCGCACTTTTTGATGGAGAACTCAACAAACGCCTCCTCCGTGGGGCTCGAGGTGATGGAAAACAGCGCCTCGCCCACACCGGGAACAGACAGCATCGCGCACTGGCCGGGGATGTGCTCAAAAGGCTTTTTGCCGTCTAATCCCACCACGCGGAAGGTTTTCACGTCCGGCGTGTCGACGCGGACATCCGTCACAACGGCAAGCTTCGGAATCAAAGGGTCATTTCGCATCGTCGCCGCCTCCCATCGTCTTGATGACCTTTACAATATTCATGTGAATCGGACACTTCTGCAAACACCGTCCGCAGCCGACGCAGCCAAACTGACCGTCGTTATTGTCCGGGAAATAGACCAGCTTGTGCATAAAACGCTGCCGGAAGCGCTCGAGCTGCGTGGGTCTTGGTTGACCGGCCGACATTTTCGTAAAGTCGGAGTACATGCAGCTGTCCCAGCAGCGGAAGCGCCGGACGGTTTTGCCGGTATTGAATTCCTGCACATCGTAGCATTGGCAGGTCGGGCACACGAACGTGCAGGTACCGCAGCCAAGGCAGCTTTCAGACAGGCTCTTCCACTCCGGCCGGTTGAACAGCGCCTCGGTTTTTCCTGCCCCGACCTTGCTCAAATCGAGCTTTGAGAGCGGCAGCTTTTCTAAAATCGCGTGCGTCTTTTCCTGCTGGGTCTTCACCGGTTCCTCGCCGCCGTCTTCGAGCATGGGAAGCTCACTTGTGAGCGTCTCACCCTTCGCGGTATTGGCCTTCCAGTAAAGGTTTTCTTCATCCATCCAGCACGACACGTCGCCCGCAGGATTGGCAGGGTCGATGCCGAAGCTCTGGCAGAAGCAGGTCTCGTCCGGTTTTGTACAGGCGAGCGTGATAACGGTTCCCATCTCGCGCCGCGAGGCGTAGAACGTGTCTACCGGTTCTTTCAGAAACACCTTGTCGAGAATTTCAAAGCTACTCGCGTCGCACGCACGCACGCCAAAGACCGTGAACGGCCGGACGTCCTCGCGCGTCTCAAAAATTTCGATAGATTTCCCTTCCCGCTTGAATCCGGCGAGGTTTTCCACCTGCGGGAAGAATAAATCCTTGGCCGAGCGCGCGGTATTGAGCCGCTTGGAGAGCGCCGCGCCCTCCTTCCAGGCAGCAAACTGCGCCTGACCGGCCGCGTCGTCCTGCGGCAGATAGAGCGCCTGCTGCGCCGCGATGGCGGCAAAGAGACTGTCCAGTTCTTTCAAAGCAAGCTTCTTCATCCCTTCGCGCCCCCTCTCTCATAGACCACAGACGGCTCGCAGTCGTCCTTGCGGAAGTCCATCAGAGGCGGCCGGGAGTCTAAATCTGCGCCAGCCTGATACGTGCCGTAGAGCTCGTTCGTGTCCTTGATGAACTTGCGGTTGAGAAGATGCAGCGGGATATGCTGCGGACAGACGCGCGAGCACTCGCCGCAGTCCGTGCAGCGGGAGGTCACGTGGAACGCCCGGATGATGTGGAAGAAGTTCTCCTCAAAGTCGCTTGCCGCTGCCTTGTTGTCGGTTCCAAGGTTATGATTGTCAAACACGCACGTCTCGCACGTGCAGGCAGGACAGACGTTCCGGCAGGCGTTGCAGCGGATGCAGCGCGAGAGCTCCCCGCGCCAGAACGAGAACCGCTCTTCGGGGCTCATTGCTTCCAGCCGCTCGACCTCATCAAACCGATGACTCTCGGGACAGTCTTCCCCCTGCTCGCCCAGCAGTTCGTCGAAGATGACGAGCTTTTTACTCTTGCAGGTCTTGCACTTGAGAAGCAGCGCGTCCGCCTTTTTCATCGTCTCTTCGCCGTAAATCGTGGAAATTTTTAAGGTATCGCCGTCTTCCGAGACTGCGGTCGCACCGGAAATGCCGGCAGCGCGGATTTTTTCCATGTCGCACATGCCATCGCACTGCACGCCGACGATGTAGACCTTTTCCCGCTTGACTTTATATTCCTTCAAAAGCTGGACAAAAGAGTATGTATCGCACGGCTTTAAAAATACCGCCGTCACGCCGTCTTTTTTGCTCTCCGCAATGCAGTATTTCGACAAATTCGCGCCCGCGAACACACCGTACTCAAATTCCCGCTCGACCTCCTCCGCGCTTTCAAATACGCCGGGAGTCAGATCGTAGAAAAACTCGCCCGTCTTCCAGCCGAGCATCCGCTGCGCCTTCCCGGATGCCAGCAGCTCTAAGGCTTTCTCCTTTACTCCTTGCATCTGAGGTCCTCCAATCTGCGGTTCTCGCCCAGCTCCGTGATGGTTTTGACAAATTCGTTCATCGTCGCGGCAAACTTCGCGCCCTCCGCCGCCGAGACCCATTCAACACGCGTGCGCCCCTTTTCAATGCCGAGGAAGTCGAGCATCGAGAATAGCAGCGTCATGCGCCGCCGGGCGTAGTAGTTGCCGGTCGTATAGTGGCAGTCGCCGGGATGACAGCCGCAGAGGATCACGCCGTCCGCGCCTTTTTGAAATGCGCGGAGAATGAACATCGGGTTCAGGCGGCACGAGCACGGAATGCGGATGATTTTGACATTGGCGGGGTATTGCAGCCGGTTCGTGCCGGACAGGTCCGCGCCCGCGTAGGAGCACCAGTTGCAGCAGAACGCCACAATCGTCGGTTTCCATGTTACCTGCATATCGCATCCACCTCCGCCATGATCTGTTTGTTGGAAAAGCCCTTGAGGTCCATCGCGCCGGACATGCACGCCACGGTGCACGCGCCGCAGCCCTGACAGACTGCCGGGTTCACCTGCGCCACGCGGCGAATGAGCGTCGTGCGATTCGGGCCGCGGAACTCCTTGTCGATGTACGTAATCGCGCCGTAGGGACAGACCTTTTCGCAGTTCGAGCAGCCGTTGCACATGAACTCGTTCGGCTCGGCCACGCACGGGTTGCAGGTCAGGCTGTCCTTGCAGAGAAGGCCAATGACCTTTGCCGCCGCCGCGGAGGCCTGCGCGACCGTCTCGGGAATATCCTTCGGCCCCTGACACGTGCCGGACAGGAACACGCCTGCCGTCGGGCTTTCGACCGGACGGAGCTTCGGGTGCGCTTCCGTAAAGAAGTCGTTCGTATCCATGGAGGCCGTCAGCATCGTCGCGACCGAGCGCGCAGATTTATCTGGCTCAATCGCCGCCGCGAGGACGACCATGTCCGCGTCAATGTGCAGCTGCCGGTTATCAAGAAGGTCAGAGGCCTGTACCTTGAGCTTTCCGTTTTCAGGCACGACTTTTCCTACCATGCCTTTGATGTAATGCACGCCGTATTCCTCGACTGCGCGGCGGTAGAACTCATCGAAGTTCTTGCCGGGGGTGCGCACGTCGATATAGAACACGTACACGTCCGTATCGGGATATTTTTCGCGGCAGAGCATGGCGTGCTTTGCCGTATACATGCAGCAGATTTTCGAGCAGTAGCTCTTGCCCTTCTGCGCATCCTCGCACCGAGAGCCCACGCACTGGACAAAGACGATCGTCTTCGGGTGCGCGCCATCGGACGGACGAAGAAGCGTTCCGCCCGTGGGGCCTGCCGCGTTCATGAGCCGCTCAAACTCCAGACTCGAAACAACGTCCGGGCTCTTCGAGTAAGCGAACTCGTCGAACTGCGAAAGATCAATGGGGTTAAAGCCCGTTGCCGCAACGATCGCGCCGTATTCGCGCTCGATGATGGTATCCTTCTGCTTATAGTCGATCGCGCCCGCCGTGCAGACCTTCGCGCACACGCCGCACTTGCCGTTTTTGAGCATGTTGCAGTAGTCCGGGTCGATCGTCGCAACCTTCGGCACCGCCTGCGCAAAGGGGATGTAAATCGCGCGCCGGGTATCTATCCCGAGGTTAAACGCGTTCGGGACCTTTTTCTGCGGACACTTTTCCGTGCACGCGCCGCAGCCGGTGCAGACGTCCTCGTTTACAAAGCGGGCCTTGCGGCGAATTTTCACGTGGAAATTGCCGACGAAGCCGCCCACCTGTTCGACCTCCGAGTAGGCGTAGATGTGAATTTTTTCGTTCTGCGCGCAGTCGACCATTTTGGGGGTCAAAATGCACGCCGCGCAGTCAAGCGTCGGGAACGTCTTGTCGATCTGCGTCATTTTGCCGCCGATGGTCGGCTGCTTCTCGACGATATCGACCTCGAAACCTGCCTCTGCGATATCGAGTGCCGTCTGAATGCCCGCAATGCCGCCGCCGATGACAAGCGCCCGCTTCGTGACAGGGCTGGTGCCGGCGGTAAGCGGCGCGTTCAGCTGCACCTTTGCAATCGCGGCTCTGCCTAAAATAATCGCCTTTTCCGTCGCTTCCTGCTTGTCCTTATGGATCCAGGAGCACTGCTCGCGGATGTTCGCGATCTCAACCATGTAGTCGTTGAGCCCCGCCTTGTGGCAGGCCTTGCGGAACGTCTGCTCATGCATCCGGGGCGAGCAAGAACAGATGACCACGCCTGTGAGCCCCAACTCCTGAATTTTATCCTGAATCATCTGCTGGCCGGTCTGGGAGCACATGTAGGGATAGTCGGTTGCAAACACCACGCCGGGCTCTTTCCCAAGCGTCTGGGCGACCTTCTCAACATCCACCGTCGCGGCAATGTTCGTGCCGCAGTGGCAGACAAATACGCCAATTTTCTGCATGTTCTCCCTCCTTTACCGCTTGTATTTCCGGAACGCGCTCACGATTGCCTGCTGCGGCAGCTCGTCATCCAGCATTGCCGGAATTTGCTCCGCGTGCAGATGATTTTCTCCCTGCTTGCGGATCACCGCCAGCCGGACAGCCTCAATGAGCTTTGCGGGCTCGACGTTTCTCGGGCACCGCTCCACGCAGGCAAAACAGCTCAGGCAGGTGTAAATGCCTTTAGAGGCCAGGAGCTCGTCGATCCGACCGTTTTCGACCATGGAGACAAACTGGTGCGGGTGGTACTCCATCTCGTCGAACGCGGGACAGGACGCCGTGCATTTTCCGCAGCGCATACATTTTCTCGGGTTCACACCGGAGATGCGCGCAATGGTATCCATCATATTCTGTTCCATCTCACGCCTCCTCTACACCGAGCGCCTGCGCCAGAAGCTCTGTAAAATACCGGACCGGAAGCCCGCCGTCCGTATTCTGCGTCAGATTGTAAAGACACAGGGGACATGCTGTAATCAGGCATTCCGCGCCCGCCGTCTTTGCATTATCTGCAATTCTCTGCGCCTGCTTGTGGGCATACTGCCGGTTCTCAATTGTTGTGTAGCCGCCGCAGCACTCGTTGCGAAGCCCATAGTAGACCGGCTCTGCGCCGATGGCGCGGATGAAGTCCTCCAAAATGGTCGGGTTCTCGGGATCGTCGAAGCACATCTCCCGGCTCGGGCGAAGAAGTAGACAGCCGTAATACGCGCCGATCTTCATCCCCGTGAGAGGTTTTTTGACCGCGGCTTTGACGGCGTCCCAGCCGATTTTGTCCCGCAGCACTTCTAAATAATGCAGCACCTCGTTTTCGCCCGCGTAGGGGGGATCGAGCTTTAAGTAATTGTTGACCTTCGCGCGGATATCCGCGTCATGTTTCATGTCGCCGTTCACGCGTTTGATGACGTGATGACACGCAGAGCACAGCGTTACAAGGGGCTCTCCCACCTCTCTTGCCGCCGTGAGGGCGCGCACGGAGGAAAGCCTTGTCGCAATTTCGTCGCGCGCCATCGGATATACTGCGCCGCAGCACTGCCATTCGGGAAGCTCTTCGAGCGTAAATCCGAGCGCTTTTGCCGCCGTTCTGGCGCACGCATCCAGCCGCACGCCCTTTGTCTTGAGCGTGCAGCCGGGGAAGTATTGAAATTTCATATGTCAGCCTCCGGTTATACCATCTGTTCCGGGTGGAATACCTCGTCAAATTTTTCTGCCGTCAGAAACCCGAGCGCCACGCAGGCCTCTTTGAGCGAGATATTCTCCTTGTAGGCCTTTTTCGCCGTCTTGGCGGCGTTTTCGTAGCCGATGTAAGGGTTGAGCGCGGTGACGAGCATGAGCGAGTTGTGAAGATTATGCGCCATCTTCTCGCGGTTCGCCGTAATACCGCAGACGCAGCGGTCGTTGAACGACACGATGGACTCCGCGAGTAAGCGCGCGGATTGCAGGAAATTATAGATGCAGACCGGCATGAAGACGTTGAGCTCGAAATTGCCCTGAGACGCGGCCATCGAAACGGCCACATCGTTGCCCATCACCTGCACGGCGACCATCGTCACTGCCTCGCACTGCGTGGGGTTGACCTTGCCCGGCATGATGGAAGAGCCCGGCTCGTTTTCGGGGATAAAAATCTCACCAAGACCGTCTCTTGGTCCGGAGGCCAGCCAGCGCACATCGTTTGCGATCTTCATCATATCGCACGCCAAGGCCTTGAGCGCGCCGTGCGCGAAGACCAGCTCGTCCTTGGACGTGAGCGCGTGGAACTTATTTTCCGCCGTGCGGAAGTCCCGGCCCGTAATGTTGGAGATCGCCTGCGCAACCTTCACATCAAAGCCTTTGGGGGCGTTGAGCCCCGTGCCGACAGCTGTGCCGCCCAGCGCGAGTTCACGCAGACCGTCGAGCGACAAAAGCAGCATCTGCCGGTCTTTTTCGAGCGAGCTTCTCCAGCCGGAGATTTCCTGCGAGAATTTGATCGGCGTTGCATCCTGCAAATGCGTCCGGCCGGACTTTACCACGCCCTCGTTTTCCGCCTCGAGTCTTCGAAGCGTCGCCGTCAGCTTGTCGATGGCAGGCAGGACCTGCTCTTCGATCGCTTCCACCGCCGCAATGTGCATCGCGGTCGGGAATGTGTCGTTGGACGACTGGGACATGTTGATATCGTCGTTCGGGTGCAGAAGCTTTTTGCCCGCAATTTCGTTTCCGCGGTTGGCGATGACTTCGTTGGCGTTCATGTTCGACTGCGTGCCGGAGCCGGTCTGCCAGACGACGAGCGGAAAATGCGCAAAAAGCTTTCCCTCCATGACCTCGGTCGCCGCCTGCTCAATGGCTGCCAGCTTTTCGTCTGTCATTTTTTCGGGTTTCAGTGCATGGTTGGCTCTGGCCGCGGCCAGCTTCAAGACGCCAAAGGCTCTTGTGATTTCGCGCGGCATAGTCTCAAGACCTACGCCGATGGGGAAATTTTCGTGGCTGCGCTCGGTCTGCGCGCCCCAGTATTTGTCCGCCGGGACCTTGACCTCGCCCATGGAATCGTGTTCAATGCGGTAGTCCATGCAAGCGCCTCCTCAGTACGTGATCTGGCTGATGACTTCCTTGAGCTTGTTCGCGCTGTTTTGCAGCTTCGAAACCTCTTCGTCCGTCAGATGGTTCATGATCTTGCCGCGAACGCCTGTGGTATCGACCAGCGCCAGCGTCGACAGGCACACATCCTCCACGCCATACTCGCCGTGCATCATTGTGGAGACGGTCAGCGCCGTACCTGCCGTACTCATGACGCACTTGCACAGGTGGCAGACCGACATTGCGACCGCATAGAACGTCGCGCCCTTGGCTTTGATGACCTGTCCGCCGGAGGTCTTGACGAACTGCTCGATGGCCTCATACTCCTCTTCACCCTTCCAGGTAATGCGCTCGCGGTCCGGAGACGAATCCTTGTAGACGTTCACATGGTTGTTCGCGATATGCACCAGCGACCAAGGCACGAACGAAGAATCGCCATGCTCACCGTAGACGTGCGCGTGCACATTCTTCGGACTGATGAAAAAGCGCTTGGCAAGCGCGGACTGGAGGCGGCTGGTGTCGAGAATCGTGCCCGAGCCGATGATCTGGTGCTCGGGAAGCCCGGAAATTTTGTGGAACACGTAGGTCAGCACGTCCACGGGATTCGAAACGAGGATATAGATGGCCTTCGGCGCGACGCGCACAATCTGCGGGGTGATGTCCTTGAGGATGTTAACGTTCACCTGCGCAAGCTCCAGCCGGGTCTGGCCGGGCTTTCTCGGAAGGCCGGAGGTGATGATCACGATGTCGGAGTTTGCCGCCGCCTCATAGTCGCCCGAACGGACAATGGCGGGAGAACAGAACGGCGCGCCCTGATAGATGTCCAGCGCTTCGCCGAACGCCTTCTGCTTGTTGATGTCGACCAGCACGATCTCGGAAGCCGTACCCTGAATCATCAGGTCGTTGGCAATGGTTGCGCCGACGCTGCCCGCGCCAATCACAGTAATCTTACTCATAATCGATCCCGTCCTTTTTAATCGTTCTCTATTTACCGATAAATTTATATCGGTTCTTTCATACTGAATTATAACGAAAACTGACATAGAAGGGAAATGTATTTTTCATTCCCACTATGTCAGTTTTTATATAACCCATATTTTGTATCAGGCATCCGTTTCCATCAAAAAAACGCCGGATATGCTTATTTCTGATACCGCTGCTGCACAAACTCAACAAAGCCGCGTTCAATCTGCGTCATGTCGTATTGCAGCTGGTAAACCAGCGCGTCGTGGTAGACGGTCTGGTTGATGTTGCTCGGCTTCTGCACGAGGCTCCAGCGCGCGAGACACCGGTCCGGAATCGGCGCACACCACATATAGGCGCCCGGAATTGTCTCCAGAAGCCGCAGCTGCGCCAGACGGTCGACCGTGTAGATTTTTCGCCGCAGGCCTTCTTCCACCTTCGGTCCCTTGCGGAACGTATCGCCGTGGACAATCTCGGGAAGCCCCGCCAAATCCTGCCCTGTGATGAGCTGCTTGTCTGCCAGCTCGTGCGTCTGCGGCAGCAGCAGCTGATAGCGGTAGCGGCTGAGAATCTGGAATCCGAAGCCGCGCGAGACGCTCTGCTCTTCAAAATAATCACGGTATTCGCTGCGGAAGCGGATAATACCGACCTCGACCTCGCCGTTTTCCAGCATTTCGATCGCCTGTCGCGCATGGCACTCGCGCACCACCGAGTCGAGGTTCTGGTCGACCGGCAGCGTGTTGAGATAGTCCGCCGTCAGGTCGAGGATAAATGCCGCTCGCGGGATGCAGATGCGGAGCCTATTTTCTACCGGGTGGCGCGGTCCCAGCGCATCGATGCGCTCAAGCTCGCGGATGATACTCTTGGCGTGCTGCAAAAAAATTGCACCGCGCTCGGTCGAGCGAACGCCCTTGCTGGTCCGCTCAAAAATCTTGAAGCCGAGGTTCGCTTCCATCTCGTGGAGAATACGGCTGAGGTTCGGCTGGCCGATGAACAGATTTTCCGCTGCCTGGGAAACAGAGCGGGTTCGTTCTATTTCAATCAGATATTGCAGATGCTGCGTATTCATAGTATATCCCCCATCATATGAACTCATACCGAAAATAATATAGCAGATATTTTCAGCTTTTGCAATGTTTCCCGGACAAGTTCTGAAAAAAATCCTGCAAGATATATAGATTTTAGCATCCCTTTGCGTAAAGTTTCCGTAAAAATTGCATGCAGCATCCGCCAGAGCCGGTTTTACAGCAACAGCATCGTCATCAGCGGGATCGTCACGACTGAGAGGATCGTCGTCAAAAACACACCTTCCGCCGCCAGCACTTCGTTTTTCTCATACTCGGCCGCAAGCAAGCTCACAAAGGATGCCGACGGCATCGCCGCAATCAGCGTCACAAGCCCCAGCAGCATCTCGTCGTGTACGAAAAGCGAGAACACCAGATACACCGCAACCGGCGCAAGAAGCAGCCGCCCCGCCGTCAGAAGCAGCAGCCGCCAGTTGCATACTGCTTTTTTGAGCGGCACATCCGCCAGCGTAGAGCCGATGAGCATCATCGCGCCGGGCGTTGAAATCTGGCCGATGGTCTGCATCGGCTCTGCCAGAAGGTCCGGCAGCCGGATGTTGCAGAGATAGAGCGCCAAACCAAGGATCGACGTGATCATCAGCGGCGAGAAAATCTGCTTGAGGTCGACCGTTTCTATCGGAACACCCTGAATCAGGCCGACGCCATAGCAGTAGAGGGCGACATAAAACGGCAGATTCAGAAGCGAGATCCCGAACACCGCTGTCGAGCCATAAATCGCCGCGGCGACCGGGATGCCGATAAACGCGCTGTTTGGAAAAATCATCAGCAGCTCATACACGCCGCCGTCCTCCCGTGCCGGATGCAGCGCCAGCCGGTAGAGCCTTGCCAGCACGATCATCAGCGCGAAGCCTGCAAAATAGAGCCCCGTCAAAAGCAGCACATCGCCGCTTCCCAGCTCGCGCTCGCCGCAGACCGACGCATGCAGCAGCATGCACGGCATGGTCACCTTGTTGATGAGCACCGACAGGCAGTGATTGCCCTGCTGCGTCATAACGCCCGTCTTCCCCGCAAGAAAGCCAACACTCATCATGAGCAGCAGCACCAGCATTTTCTGAAATACAATTCCAACGTCAGCCATCTTGTTCTATCTTTCCCGCTTTCTTTTCTTCGGCTCCATTATAGCGGCTTTGCCCCAAAAAGTAAACCGGAAGCAGCCCCACAAAAAAAGGGGGAGATGCAAGCATCTCCCCCTGAAAAAGCAGGACTTATTTTCTGACCAGATATTTCCGCATATCCAGCGAGCAGGCCGCGAGAATGATTGCGCCCTTGATGATGTACTGCATGTTCGCATTGATGCCGAGCATGGACAGCGCAACGAAGATGATACGCAGGATGAACACGCCGAGAACAATGCCGCTGATCTTGCCGGTGCCGCCGACGAACGAAACGCCGCCGATAACGCACGCCGCGATCGCGTCGCACTCGTAGTTAAGGCCGGCCGACTGCGTGATGGAGCTGATACGCGCACCCTCAATGAAGCCGGTCACGCCGTACATCGCGCCCGCAAGCGTATGGACCAGAACGGTCGTCCAGAACACGTTGACGCCGGAAACACGTGCCGCATCGGCGTTGGAGCCGACGGCAAACATGTTCTTGCCGAACGCGGTCTTGTTCCAGATGAACCACATGATGAATACGAAGATGGCCGCGTACAAAACATACCACGGGATGGAAATCGGCGCGCCGGACTTGGTCGTGAACTGAATCATCGGCGCGGAGATGACATTCTTATACTCCTGGGACAGACCGGAAACCGGCTGGCCGTTGTTCTCGTTGAGCATGAAGAAAATCAGGATCAAGCCGTAGGTGATCAGCTGCGTTGCCAGCGTGACGATGAACGGATGCAGGCTGAACTTCGCAACGAAGAAGCCGTTGACCATGCCGATGATCGCGCCGATTAGCACGACGCACAGAATCGTCAGCAGAATCCAGCCGCCGGTGATCTCCGGCAGACTCGAGAAGAACTTTCTCGAGATTGTGCGGTCCTGCAAAAGAGCGCCCGCAATTGCGGAGGTCAGGCCGACCACACGGCCGCCGGAAAGGTCGGTGCCGGTCAGGACGATACAGCCCGCGATACCGAGCGCCATCGGAAGAGAGGCCGCAACGAGGGAGAGAATGTTGACGATCGAGCCCGGGGCTAAGAAGTTTTTGTTCTTGATTGCAGTATAGACGACAAAGACGAACATCAGGATGTACAGCGCGTTATTGAGAATGCTGTCGCTCCAGAAGCGGCGGCGATCCAGCCGATCCATGCTTCTGTATTCTTCTCTTGTCCGCTGCATGTTTTTCAAAGGATTTGCCATAGTTTGACCTCCTGTTTATACATACTTGGCCGCAAGGCGCATGATATCTTCCTGCGTCGCGGTTTTCGCGTCCACCTCACCGGCGAGCTGTCCGCCGGACATGACCAGAATCCGGTCGCACACGCCGAGCAGCTCCGGCATCTCAGACGAAACCATCAGAACCGTCTTGCCTCGGTTCGCAAGGTCGAGGATCAGCTGATAAATTTCATATTTCGCACCAACATCAATGCCGCGCGTCGGCTCGTCGAGCAGCAAAACCTCCGGGTCCGTCAGAAGCCAGCGGCCAATGATGACCTTCTGCTGGTTGCCGCCGGAGAGCGCACGGATCTTGGTTTCCTGCGAGGGTGTCTTCGTGTGCATCGCATCGATCGACCACTGGGTATCGGCCTTCATGGACTTCGAGCTCAGCACAAAGCCGAAGCGCTTATGCTTTTTGAGGCTGGAGATGACCGTATTTTCTCGAATGTTCAGGATCGAGAAGATACCGGTCGCGCGGCGCTCCTCGGTCAGAAGCGCGAAGCGGTTCTTGATCGACTGGCGCGGGTTTTTGTTCCTGCATTCCCTGCCGCCCAGCAAGATCGTTCCGGTTTTACGCGTAGCCACGCCGAAGATCGTCTCCAGCGTCTCCGTCCGGCCGCTGCCGTCCAGACCAGCCAGACCCAGAATCTCGCCGCGCCGCGCCGTAAAAGACACGTCGTGCAGCTGGTTATACATGCCGGAAAGATTCTTGACCTCGAGATAGGTCTCACCCGGTTTGTTCGTCTTCTCCGGGAACTGGTTGCCCAGCTCACGGCCGACCATCAGGCGGATGATGTCGTTCATCTCCAGCTCTGCGGCGGGCTTCGTCGCGATATGCTGGCCGTCGCGCATGATGGTAATTTCATCGGAGATGCGCTTGATCTCCGCCATTTTATGAGAAATGTAGATGATGCCGAGACCGCGGTCGCGGAGCATGTTGATGATGCGGAACAGATGCTCCACCTCTTCCTCCGTCAGCGACGACGTCGGCTCATCAAATACAATAATTTTCGAGTGATAGGAAACCGCCTTCGCAATTTCCACCATTTGACGCTGCGAAACCGGCATTGTGCTCATGATCCGGTGCGGATCGACGTCAATGCCGAGCTCGTTGAAGATTTCAACGGTATCGTGGTACATTTTCTTTTCGTTGACCACGAAACCGGCTGTTTTCGGGTACCGGCCCAGCCAGAGGTTGTCCATGACCGAGCGCTTGAGCGCCTGATTGAGCTCCTGATGCACCATGGCGACGCCGTTGTTCAGCGCCTCCTTGCTGCTGGAAAAGTTGATTTCCCGGCCTTCGAGATAGATATGGCCGCTGTCCTTGTTGTAAATGCCGAACAGGCATTTCATCAGTGTCGACTTGCCGGCGCCGTTTTCGCCCATCAACGCGTGAACCGTTCCGGCCTTGACCTCCAGGCTGACCTTATCGAGCGCCCTGACGCCGGGGAAGTTCTTTGTAATGTCTTTCATCTGAAGCAGTACGGTTTGCTCCATCCAAATTCCCCTCCTTAACTTCGGATTGCGTTCCGGGTCCCAATTGACCCGTTCAGGCGGCTCCGACGCGCGCCTGTCAAGCAAAGGGCGGCTGCTGCCGAAAGCAGCAGCCGCCCCGAATCAGGTTCCGATTTCGAATTATTCTGCGGTGTAAGCAGCGTATGCAACGAACAGCTTGTTGGCAATGCCGTCAGCGATCGTGTACATGTCGGGGTTGGTCGCAGAGGTAGCGGAGACAGCGTCAGCCATGGACGTACCTTCGCCGGTAGCCTTGACGACGGAAGCGATCGCAACAGCCATGCCCTCGGCGTCCTGCTTGACGGTACCGGTCATCTTGCCGGCAGCGATGAGTTCCTTGGCAGCGTCAGTCGCGTCAACACCAAAGACGGGGATGGTCTTGGAGCCTTCGGCGCCGGTGTTGTAGCCAGCGGTCTCCAGAGCGGAGATGGCGCCTTCTGCCATGTTGTCGTTGTTGCAGATAATGAGCTCGATCATGTTGCCGTTGGCCTCATTGTACTGCGAAAGGTTGGTGTTCATGTAGTCCAGAGCAGCCTGTGCGGACCATGCGCCGCCGAGGTCGACCTGATACTTGGAGGTGTTGGAAGCGTCGAAGTACTCGAGCTCGGGCTTGCCAGCCTCGGTCAGAACCGCGTTGGCATCCGCAACACCGAACTGCGTGCGGTAGATGGCCTCAACGTTGGCCTCGTCACCCTTGAACATCGCGTAGCTGATCTTGCCGTCGCCGTTGAGATCAGCGGTGTCCCAGTTGGCCAGCAGATATTCGCCGACCATCTTGCCCTGCAGATGGCCTGCTTCGGGAGCGTCGGTGCCGATGAAGCTGATGGTAGCGTTCGCGTTGAGGACGGTGCCCTCGTTGCCGTCAGCCTCGATGGCGCGGTTGAAGAAGATAACGGGGGTGCCGTTTGCCATGGAGATGATCTCGTTGGCAACGTCGGGAGAACCGGAGGTGACCATGTTGACAACCAGCAGGTTGTAGCCATCGGTCAGAGCGGTCTGGATCTGCTCGTTCTGGGTGGTCTGGTTGTTGTTGCCGTCGAAGTTCTGATAGGCAACACCCAGGGAGTCGAGCTGCGCGTCGAGTGCGGTACGGACGCTGGAGATGTAGGTATCAGCGAACGTGTAGTAGAACACGCCAACCTTCAGGTCGGCAGCCTCGGTCGTCTCAGCAGCCGGGGTCTCTTCAGTGGTGGTGTTTTCTTCGGTCGTGGTGGTCTCCGGAGTCGTCGTGGTCTCCGTAGCCGGGGTTTCGGTGGTCTGCTTGGCGCATGCCGCCAGAGCAAATACCATGGTCAGCGCAAGAAGCAAAGCAATGATCTTTTTCATCTCGGAAAAATCCTCCATTCATAAATTTTACCATCCGGCGCGGTTTGCCCGCACCTCAAGTACACACTTATTGTAGCAGGCGTGTCCGCGTCCGTATATCGAATTTTGAACTTCATTTTTCTGAAAAATTTTTCGCGTGCCGAAAACAGATGCAGCATTTTGTGCATTTTTCACAGCATTTTATCGTTTCGCATCCAGTTCATTCTAATTGGTTCGAAATTGCCGAATTCGCCCCTTCTTTTCCCAAGAAACGCAGAAAACTGAGGCGCGGCCAACTGTCCGCATCTCACGGTCACCATCTGAAATCTTCTTTATCCGAACGAGAAAATCGCCTTCTGGCTCTCGATCGTAAACATCGTATCTCGCGTAATAGTGGTCGTTGTGGTGTTGATGAGCGTATTTGCGTCAAAGCGCTGGCCCTGTAGACTCTGCCACGCTTTTTCCACGCCGAGGTACCCCATCGCGTACGGGTTCTGGACGATCAGCGCCGACACCGTGCCCTTCTGCAAAAGCTCGACACAGATGGGGTTCGTATCGAACGCGATTTCAATCACCCGGTCTCCAAGCTCCAGCTCGTCGACAGCCAGCGCCGTTCCGACCGCAAGCGGCTCGTTGAACCCCGCCAGCACGTTGATATCCGGGTGCTCCAATAAAAGTCCCCGCGCCGCCTGCCGGGCAAGCTCCGCGTCCGTCGGCACATTTACGGTGTAAATCTCCTGCACGCGCGCATCGCCCGACAGTCCTGCCCGGAAGCCCTGCTCGCGCTCCTGCCCGTTCTGCGTTTCCACATCGCAGTTTACAATACCGACCACGATGGATTCCAGATTGGTCTCAAGCGCTGCTTTTGCGCACATTCTTCCTGCCTGCACATTGTCTGTCCCGATGCGCGCAACCACGCCATCAGAGTTCACATCTGAGTCGATGACGACGACCTTGATGCCCGCGCTCGCCGCGTCGTTGATGGCCTGCGCGTTTTTCGTGTAGCTGATGGCGGAAAAGACAATTGCGTCCGCGCCGTCGCGGATGGCCTGCCGGATGTATTCGTTCTGCGCCTCGTAGTCCTCCTCCGTCTCCGGGCCGAGAACGGTCAGATCGACGTTGTACTCGGACTTTGCCGCGTTCGCGCCCGCGAAGACGGACTTCCAGAACTCCGTCGTGGTCGATTTGACAACCATATACACTTTATATGGCTCGCCGGAAGTCGTTTGCCCCGCGCAGCCTGTCATGGAAACGGCAAGCAGGAGCACGAGAACAAGCGGCAGTATTCGTTTTTTCATCGTCTCACTCCTTCTGCTTCTTCGGCATGCGCACGATGACGCGCGTTCCCTCGTCGGGGACGCTCTCAATCGTAATGCCGTAGGCCTCGCCGAACCAGATTTTGAGCCGGTCGTTGACGTTTTTGATGCCGATGCCGGATTTGGAGTCGCTGCGGCGGAAAATCGCGTCAATCTGCTCTTTCTCCATGCCAACGCCGTTATCCTCGACGGTCGCCAGAATATCGTCCCCCTGCGATTCGATGCGGATGACGATCTCGCCTTCGTCGACCAGGCCGTTGATGCCGTGGTAGATCGCGTTTTCAATGATCGGCTGGAGGGTAATCTTGTTGCAGAGGTAATCGAGGCAGCTCTCGTCGACCTCGAAGCGATAGGAAAACTGATCCTTGTAGCGCACGGACTGGATCTGCAGGTAGCTCTTCGCGTGCTGCACCTCACTTCGGATGGGGATGAGCTCATGACCCTTGCTAATGCTGATGCGGAACAGCTGCGCCAGCGCGTTTACCATCACGACCGCTTCCTGGTTCTTCCCCCGCTCGCACATCCACGAAATGGAGTCGAGCGTGTTGTAGAGGAAATGCGGGTTGATCTGCGCCTGCAAGGCTCTGAGCTCCGTTTTGCGGAGGTTCACCTCTTCGGCGCGCACGGTCGCCATCAGCTGCTGGATCTTCCGCACCATGTGCGCAAATGAGGAAGACAGATTCTGCACCTCGCGCACGCCGGAGACCGGCTCATAGACGAAGTTGTCCGCGTTTTTCTCAAACTGCGCCATCGCGGAAATCAGGTCGTGGATCGGTCGAGAAAGAACTCTTGAAAACAGAAAGCTCACCGCCAGCGTCGCCGCCACGATTGCAATGGCCGCCAGCGCCAGAAGCCGCGCAATCTCGCGCAGGTTGTCCGTGATGATTTCCTGCACAAAGCTCACGCCCACCACGCGCCAGCTGCCGCTTGCAAGCGTCTGCACGGTGTAGATCATCGTGCCGATCACGTGGCTGCCGTCGTCGAGTGTGGAGATGAGCGCAGTATTCTCCTGCTTGAGATCAGAATAGATCAGCTGCTGCTGGGGGTGGTAGACGATGTTTCCGTTCGTGTCCTCGAGAAAACAGTAGCCCCGCTGGCCGATGCCGATGCCGTTAATATAGGAGGAAATGTTCGTGCAGCTGATGTCGACCGCCACCCATTTTTCCCACTTGCCCGCGTCCACCGGGCGGATGATCGTCACGACCCACGGATAGTACCCCTCAAAAAGGGACATCACGTGCGGCGCGGAGACATAGCCGTCTGCGTATACATCCAGCATCGTCCGGTCAAAGGACAGATTTTCCCGCACGACCGGCCGCACCTCGTGGCCTAAGCTGTAGCAGTTCATGAGGTACCCCGCCTCGTCATAGATCGTCACAGCGACCACGTCGGAGCGGATTTTAAGGAACGTTTCAAAAAAGTGCTCGCGGTCGTCCGACGGCGTGACGAGCTCGTCTGCCAGCAGCTCCATGACGTTGTTCATATCGCTGAGATAGCCGTCTACGGTACTGGTCACCTGCGAGATCGTGCGCCGGCCGTCGGTCTGCGCGTTACGGATGAGAGAGCGCTGGTACGTTTGCAGGAAAAACGCGATGGCGCACCCGAGGATCCCGACCACGATCGCCGTCAGAGACAAAATCATGATCTGGTTCATGCTGAGGCTTCGCTTTTTCATGCGCGGGCTCCCTTCTGCTCGCGCTCCTGCCGCATTTTGGCAGGGGAAACGCCGTAAAACTTTTTAAAGCAATAGCCAAAATAGCTCTGGTCGGAGTATCCGCACCGGCGGGCGATTTCCGCGATGCGGCTGTCACTGCTCTGAAGCAGGTTCAGGGCCACCGCCATGCGCTTGCGGATGAGAAGGTTGATAAACGTGTCGCCTGCATTCTTTTTGATGTTGGGGCCAAGATAGCTCGCGCTCACATGAAGCCTGTCGCTCACCGACTGGAGCGTCAGCGTCTCGTCCATATACTCCTTGTCGATGATCTGCAGCACCCTGCCGCACAGCTGGTCAATGCCGCTCTGCCCGTCGGCCGCGCAGAAGCCGCTTTCCGTCTCCGCTGTTTTAAGCGCCTCCATGGCTTCTTTATAGGCCTCATGGAAATCCGCGTCCGGCGCGTGCTCCTTGCTGATGCCGGCGCTTACGTCCAGATCCAGCAGCCGCTTGAGCGCCCGGCGCAGCTTGTCGATGGCCGCGTGCAGCTGTAAAAATCCGTTTTCCGACGTGAGCAGCAGAACGATCCGCCCGGCGCTGCAAAAGCCTCGGCACGGATACTGCCGCGAGAGGAATTTCTCCGCCGCACCGAGCGCCGTCTGGCAGGCCTGCGCGTCCGCGTCAGCGCATGAAAGCGCCGCCACCGTCACGCTCCGAATGCTTTCCGGGGCCAAGCCCATGCGCGAGAGCGCCTTGAGATTTTCCTCGCGGCCGGCATAGAAATAGCAGTCGAGCAGCATCGCCGCCGCGACGGCCTGGTGGTTGGAAGCGTCCTGCCGCGCGGCAGAAAAATCCGCCTGCTTTTTTTCGATCTTTCGGTGAATTTCGATGAGCTCCTGCGTCAGCTGCGCCATGGAAATCGGCTTGAGCAGATACGCGATGACCTCGCTGGCAATGCCCTGCTGCGCGTATTCAAACTCGTCGTACCCGCTCAGAAACGCCACCTGAATGAGCGGCTGCACGGCCTTGACCTGCGCGGCCAGCGCCGTCCCGGAGATAAACGGCATGTGGATATCCGTCAGCAGAAAATCGGGCTGCAATTCTTCTACCAATTGCAGTGCATCGAGCCCGTTGCTGGCCCTGCCGACAAGCTTGAAGCCGATACCCTCCCAGTCGATGAGCTGGCAGACCGCGCCGAGCAGCTCCTGTTCATCGTCCGCGACCACAACGCTCAGAAGATTCTGTTTGTCCATGCCGCCGCTCCTTTCTCTTTTCCCGCTCGTTTTTTATTATCATACCATAGCTTTCCCGGATTTTCACGTTTTTTCTCCGGAAAACCGGCATAAAAAACGACAGCCGCTGCTTCCCGTAAAGAAAGCTGCGGCTGCCGCAGCAGTTTATTCGGATGTTTCCTCCATACGGTTCCAGTAGCCCTGCTTATAAAAGAGCACCGAAAGCACCGTCGCGACCGACCAGCCGACCGGCCACGCGCACCAGATGCCCGTCGCGCCAAGCGCGGTTTTCGAGAGCACCACGGCCAGCACCACGCGGAGAATGAGGTCGGTAAACGTCGAGATCATGAACTTCCCCATCACGCCGCCGCCGCGCAGAATGCCGTCTGCCACAAGTTTCGCGGAGACGACAAAGTAGAACGGCGACAAAATCCGCAGATACGTCACCGCCGTCTGCAAGGCCGTTTCGGTCGGCGCGTCGATGAAAATATGGATGAGCGTCCCGCCGCCAAAGACGTAAAGAAGCATCATTGGCAAACTCAGCGCCCAGACGAGCTTCAGACCCGCGCGGAAGCCTTCCTTGACGCGCAGAAGCTTTCCCGCGCCGATGTTCTGCGCGGTGTAGTTCGAAATGCCGTTTCCGAGCGTCGTAAAGGACGTGATGACGAGGTTATTGAGCTTCACGCCCGCGGAATAGCCCGCAATGACGCCGGAGCCGAACGTGTTGATGACGCCCTGCAAAATGATATTGCCGACAGAGATGAAGCTCTGCTGCAAAACGCTCGGGATCGCAATACGCAAGATCCGCTGCAAGATCCTGCCGGAGAAGACCGGCGCTTTTTCCTCGCCTTCGACTCGTGCAAGCCGCCGGAAGACCACCGTGACCGCCAGCACGCAGCTGACGCACTGGCAAAGAAATGTCGCCCACGCGACGCCCGCCACGCCCATTTGAAACGTCGTGACGAACAGAATGTCGACAAAAATGTTGGAGAGCGACGACGCGGCCAGAAACCAGAACGGCGTTTTGGAATCGCCCAGCGCCGAGAAAATGCCCGTCGCAACATTGTAGAAAAAGACGAACGGAAGACCGAGCACATAAATTCGCAGATAGAGCCGCGAGTCCGCAAGGATGTTTTCCGGCGTGTGGATGAGCGTAAGAAGCGGCGTGCAGAGCCCAAGGCCGATGGCCATCAGCACCGCGCACGTGGCCGCGCTCAGCACCATCGTCGTCGACACCGCTGTTTTCATATCGCGGTATTCCTTCGCGCCGAACAACTGCGCGACAATGACCGAGCAGCCGATGTTGCAGCCGAAGGCGAAGGCGATGAAGATGAGCGTGATCTCATAGCTGTTGCCGACGGCGGCAAGCGCCTCTTCGCCGATGAATTTACCGGCGACGAAGCTGTCCGCCAGATTATAAAGCTGCTGAAAAATCACGCTTCCGAACAGCGGCATGCAGTATTGCCACAGTACGCGCGCCGGTTTTCCGACCGTCAGGTCCCGATTCATAGGAAATCGCCTCTTTTATTCGTTTTCGCATTAGCCCCAATGTTTTACCATTTTGGAGCCCGTGCGTCAACCCCTTTTTGCTGCAATTTCCGCAAAAACCGGCGTTCTTTGAAAATTTGTTACCAGACCCGCACGCGGGCTTCCGGCTCTGTCCACATGCCGTCGCCGGGCTGGATGCCGTAGGTCGTATAAAACTCGTCCAGCGTCTGCAGCACGCGGTTGCAGCGGAGCTTGTCGGGCGCGTGCACATCGGTCACGGCCAGATACTCGCGCATCTGCCGGGACGTGGTCGAGGCCCACGTGTTGGCGATCGCACGGAAGAGCTTGTCAAGGTTCGGACTCGGAAGCTCCTTTGCCGCCGCGAGCACGCACCGCACCGCGCCGAGGTCCGCCACATTTTCCGAGATCGTCAGCACGCCGCTGCACGCCACGCCCGGGCAGGCCTCCTGTCCGTCATACCAACGTGCAACCTGCGCGCACTTCTGCTGGAAGGCCGCGTAGTCAGCCTCCGTCCACCAGTTGGCGGCGTTGCCGTTTTCGTCGAACTTTGCGCCGTTGTTGTCAAACGCGTGGGTCATTTCATGGGCAATGATATAGCCGATGCCGCCGAGGTTCTCCTCTCTCGAGGCGTTCACATCGTAAAGCGGCGATTGCAAAATGGCTGCCGGGAAGGTGATGTCGTTGGAGGTCGCGCTGTAGCATGCGTTCACCGTGAACGGCTGCATCGCCCACTTCGTTTTATCCACGGGCTCATTTTGCTCGGCAAGAGACTTCTGCGTCGCGGCCTGCTGGATGGAAATCACATTCGAGAAGAACGAGCCGCCCTCGCTCGGACTCTTGATTTCTGCGCTGTCAAGATACGTATCCCAGCTGTCGGGATAGCCGACCTTGATCTTCATTGTATCAAGCTTTCGAATTGCCTTCTGCTTCGTCGAATCCGACATCCAGTCAAGAGACTCGATCCGCGCTTTGTAGATGGTGATAAACTCGCCGATCATTTCCTCCACGTCCTGCTTGGCCTTTTCGGAGAAATGCGCCGTCACATAGGCTCTTCCGAGGTAGTCGGCAAGCAGGGCCTGCACCTGCTGGGCAGCAAGCTGCCCGGTCGACTGGCGCATGGCAATGCCGAGGTACTGCTCGTTAAAATCGAAGCTCGCGTCCGTAAATTCCGGATTGAGGCAGCCGCCCACAGCCATAATGAGCCCCGTGCGGGAAAGCGCCTTGAGCGTTGCAAGATTTCCGTCCGTGAAGAAGCCTGCCGCGGCCTGCATCGCGCCGGGGTCCAGCACGAGGACCCGATCTGTCGCCGCAAGCCCGGTCGCGGCAAACACCGCGCGCAGGTCTACGTTCGGGAACTGCTTTTCGATCGCGCCGAACGAATAAATGTTGTTGATCTTATCCACATCGCCATAGTCCTGCGGGTCATAGGAGGCCTTTGTCACGGCCTTCTCCGCCGTGTAGACCAGCTTCGCACGCATCTGCGCGTCCTGCTCCGTAAGCCCCGAGAGCGTCAGGAGCTTTGCTAAATAATTCAGATACGCCTGCGTCTGCTCCTGCGTGCCGTTTTCATAGAAGTCCTTCGTCATCGACGCGCCGAAAGCCGAGAACGCAACGACCTTGCGGTCGGAGTCAGAGAAGTCCGCCGTGAGGCCGAAACCCAGAAGCGTCGAGAGCCCGAGCTCCTTCTGCATCCGGCAGTCGGCCGCAATGAGCTCTTTGAGCGTCTTCGCGTTTTCAATGCTGTCGAGATATTCTTGAATGGGTGATACGCCCGCCTGCTCGCGCGCGTCCACATCCATCACGCAGTCGTAGAGCGCCTTGATCTTGGCCTCCGGCGTGCCGGGAGTCTGCGGCTTCGCGGCGATGTCCGCAATCAGCTTTGCTACCTGCTGCGTGACCGTCAGACTCAGGCCGTAGAATGGGCCGTTGAGTGTGAGACCCGCCGGAATGTCGGACCGATCGAGCCATGCTTTGTTGACCGCGGCATAAAAATCATCTTTCAGATTTGTTCCTTTAAGCGCATAGACTCTCGCAAGAAGCGTCTGGAACGCCTGCTTCGTCAGCTGCTTTCCGGGATGCATCAGGCCGTCTGTCTCGCCCGTCACGATGCCGCTTGCCAGCGCGCGCGAAAGCTCGTCTCCGCCCCACGCGGGAGTGTCTGCAAAGCCCTGCGCGCCTGCCGCCGTTCTTGCGCTGTCGCCAATGGGCACGGGCAAACCTCCGAACGCGCGGTCGATCATGATGAACGCCTGCGCGTAGGTAAGAGGTCCGTCTTCTTCCAGCGTTCCATCCGGATAGCCCTTTAAAATGTCCTCCGTTTTGAGATCGGGGCAATAATCGTCCGCCACCGTAAGCAGCAGCTTTGCAGCCTCGCCTCTTGTGATCACCGCGTCCTGCGCAAAGCAGCCCACAGCCAGCGAAAACGCCAGCGCGAGCGCCAAAAGCAGCGACGCAAACCGTTTGATGCGTTTCATCGAAAATTCCTCCGTTTCGTACTGTTCCTATTGTGTCTCTTGGACGCATACACAAACCATTTTGTTCCGCTGTCCTCAAAAAATTTTCAGCAAAAGGGCGGCTGCAGCCAGCCGCCCTTCTTTTATCCTTCTTCAAACATCGCTTCAAAAACTTGTTGCCGCGCAGAGTCCGAGGCCAGTTCTCTTCCCTATTTTCACTCGGTTCGTGTCCTCTCCCAATTCGGGTTTCGTCCCGTAAAAATCTTTTTTCGCGATTGTATTATAGTATAGAAAGCGCCGCATGTAACTGTTTCCTGTAAAAATTCTCTTGCAAAACGATGCAAAAAAAGAGCCGGTACATAGCAAGTACCGACTCTTCTGCCTATGCGTTTTCTGTTTACAGCTGCGAGAACCTGTACAGCATGACGGCGAGCACCTCGCGCGTGATGGGCTGCTGCCAGCCGAAGTTCCCTTCTCCGTCGCCCACCGCAAGCCCCATCTGTTTTGCCCAGTTCGCAGCTTCCTTTGCCCAGTCGGACGGATGGTCGCCCGTATTTGCCAGACTCAGAAGCTCCTGCTTTGTCATGTCCAATTCCTCCACAATCATCTTTCGAAACGCCAGCCACTGGCTCTCATCGTCGACCCACGGCGCGGGGCAGTGCTTGCTGACCACATCGTAGTGGCGGAGCACATTCCCGAGCGGAATGTCATACTTCGTCATAAGCATCCTCGTCAGATGCGCGGCGTTCCGGACGGTTTTTTTCGAGAACGCGTACTGCCCCGCGGCATAGCGGCAGCAAAGCTCGATGCTGATGGAGTTTTCGTTCCGACATTCGGGGTGCTTCTGCACGTAGACCCCGGCCGTCCCGACGCTCCAGGCCGTGTCCCCGTCGTCCACCGACTGCATCCATCCAAGGTCATCCACAAAATAGTGTGCCGAGGCCTTCACGACGTTCTGCTCAAAATAGCGAAGATTGCTCTGCGCCGAGTCGTTGCGCCCCGCCGTGTAATGGAGCACCAGATATCGGATGGTCGCGTTTCTTCCGGGGCGGTAATTACCGGTGTGCGCGGTTGTCATTTGTCCTTGCCTGCTCCCACAGCCGCCGCATCCACCATGCCCTCGGACATAATATAGCTCACGACGCTCGCGACCGTCGTCACCGCGCCCGCGACAGTGCTGATGGTTGTCTCGTCAACGCCAAAGACCATCGCAAGCCCCGTCGCCACGCCCGCCAGCGCGGCCAGAAATTTCCGGCTGGTGAGCTTCTTCAAAAAATTCTGCATCATGATTTCCTCCTTCTTAGCCCAATCCCAATTTCAAAAGCACAAAGCCGACCAGCGCGCCCACAATGGCCGCGATCGCCTTTTCGACGATCATGTCCCATCTGCGCCCGGCCTTCTGCGCCATCTGGCCAACGTCCTTTTTGATCTCGCGGATGTTCGCGTCCATGTCCTCCTGCCGCTGCGCCAGCATGGCCACACTGCTCGCCAGCTTCTCGAGATCGTCCTGCCTGCGTTCCAACTCCCTGATGCGCCCTTCCTGCCGCTGGAGCTGACCGTCGTGGCGTGTGAGAAGAATCGTTTTTTCTTCTTCCGTCATGGTCTGTCTTCCCTCCTTTCATATATACGGCGGGAACCCGGGAGAATTGCACGCCAGCGGGCAACCAGCGTGCAAACGCACGCAAAAAACCGCCGTCTTGACAGAAAAACGGCGGTAACTTATAATATCGATGTAAAAAGCGGCGCGGCTTTTCTTTTTTGCCGTATCGGTTAGATTTCCCTAACCATTACATCAGACAGGAGGCGGCCCATATGTTCTGGGACAATGTCGCATGGGTCTATGATCTTTTTGCAAACTTCATCAACCGCAAGGCAAACCGAGCACTGTGTGAGGCCGTAGCGCAGATGATTCAGCCGGAGGACGAGGCGCTCGAGTGTGCCTGCGGAACGGGGTTACTTAGCGGCGTAATCGCAACGCGCTGCAAGAGCCTCATCGCAACGGATTTTTCCGTCAATATGCTCAGGCGCGCAGAGCGAAAATATCGAAATCTTCCCAATATCCGTTTTGAGCCCTGTGATATCATGCAGCTCCCGTATCCGGACGAGCGCTTCGACGTTGTCATCGCCGCCAATGTCATCCATCTGCTGGACGAGCCCGAAAAAGCGTTGCAAGAGCTCTCGAGAGTCTGCCGCCCGGGCGGGCGCATCATCCTGCCGACCTACATGAACCGCTCGGAATCCGGAAAAATGGGCGGGACCTCCCGCGCTGTCAAAACAGCCGGCGCAGATTTCAAGCGCGAGTTCACTCCCGAAACCTACCGCGCGTTTCTGACGAATGCCGGATACCCAAACGCGCAATACACGCACTGCGAAGGAACCATCCCCTGCGAAATCGCCGTCCTCCAAAAGCCCAAAAATTAGACCATCTTCCAAACACCGCGTAGGGGACGATGCCCACATCGTCCCAGCGGAACGCACCGTTTTTATGGAAGTCTCCGGCGCGTTCGATGGTGCCCATTGGGTCGATGTGGGCATCGCCCCCTTGTATAACCGGAAAATATGCGCAGCGCTTTAACATAAAAGAAGTGGGATGGCTCAGCCATCCCACTTCTTTTACCTTATCTTACTTGCCCATGTTCATCTGCGCAGCGACTTCTGCGGCGAAGTCTTCCTGCTTCTTCTCGATGCCCTCGCCCTTTTCAAAGCGGACGGCGTCGACGAACTTGACCTTGCCGCCAAGCTCCTTGGCAGCGGCAGCCATGTACTGCTCAACGGAGACAGCGCCATCCTTGACGAACGGCTGCTGGAGCAGGCAGTTCTCTTCGTAGAACTTGTTGATCTTGCCGGCAGCGATCTTTTCCTTGACCTGCTGGGGCTTGGAAGCCATCTTGGGATCGTTGTCCATCTGGGCAACGAGGATCTTCTTCTCTTCTGCGAGAACGTCGTCGGTCACGAGGCTCTTGTCCCAGAAACGGGGGTTCAGCGCCGCGATCTGCATTGCAACGTCCTTGCCGATGGTGGTAGCGTCGATGCCGCCCTCAACCTCGAGGTTGACGAGAACGCCGATCTTGCCGCCCGCATGGACGTAGGAAACGGAGGTGTTCTTGTCGAAGCGCTTGAAGCGGCGGATCTGCAGGTTTTCACCGATGGACATGACCTTCTCGGGAAGGACCTCGGAGACCTTGAGCTCGGTGCCGGGGTACTTGCACTCCATCAGAGCGGCAACATCAGCGGGGTTATCCTGCAGGACGACCTTGCAGATATCCTTGACGAACTCGACGAACGGAGCGGACTTCGCGCAGAAGTCGGTCTCGCAGTTGACCTCGACAACAGCGCCGACGCCGCACTTTTCGCAAACGGTGGCGTAAGCCATACCCTCGGCAGCAATGCGGTTCGCCTTCTTGGCGGCCTTGGCCAGACCCTTTTCACGCAGCCATTCAACGGCCTTATCCATATCGCCGTCGGTCTCGGTGAGCGCCTTCTTGCAGTCCATCATACCGACGTTGGTCATTTCACGCAGTTTCTTAACATCAGCAGCAGTAAATGCCATGGTTATTTCCTCCTAATTGAAATAGTGTCCTTCGATTCTGAAAAAGCGCCCGTCGCGCGGCGGGCGCTTTTCGATTGTGCAATTATTCCGCGGCGGGAGCGGCTTCCTCGGCTGCGGGAGCCTCGGTGTTCTCTTCGCCCTGACGGCCTTCGACAACCGCGTTTGCCATGGTAGCGGCAATCAGGCGGATGGCGCGGATAGCGTCGTCGTTGCCGGGGATGACGTAATCGACCTCATCGGGGTCACAGTTGGTGTCGACGATGGCGACGATGGGGATGTGCAGCTTGCGGGCCTCAGCAATCGCGTTGCGCTCCTTGCGGGGATCAACGATGAACAGAGCGCCCGGGAGCTTCTTCATGTCCTTGACGCCGCCGAGGTACTTCTCGAGCTTGGCGATCTCGCCCTGATGCTTGATGACTTCCTTCTTGGGAAGCATTGCGAACGTGCCGTCCTCTTCCATCTTCTTGAGCTGGGCCAGACGGTCGATACGGGTGCGCATGGTGCGGAAGTTGGTCAGCATGCCGCCGAGCCAACGGGCGTTGACGTAGTACTGGCCGACGCGCTCAGCTTCTTCCTTGATCGCGTCCTGCGCCTGCTTCTTGGTGCCGACAAAGAGGATGGACTGACCGTTGGCCGCCAGCTCACGCACGAAGGAGTAAGCCTCTTCGAGCTTCTTGACCGTCTTCTGCAGGTCGATGATGTAGATGCC
>CDZV01060495.1_pt1 | contig 49922 bp, 37 predicted proteins | sample 554851 | NCBI WGS metagenome assembly CDZV01 (sample SAMEA3182090, study PRJEB8094) | gut metagenome | biome: human; feature: gut; material: Stool; isolation source: human stools | place: Canada | collected 2013-03-12
CCTCCCCCCCGCTCCGCTCCCAAAAAAGCCCCGCCGCCGCGTCAAAGCACCCTTGGCCTCGATTAGGCGGCGCCTGCCTGCAAAAAAAAGGTACGCCCTCCGGCGTACCCTTTTTTTATAAAGGCCTGCTCATTTCCCCATATGCTCCGGCTCCTCCTCCGTGTAGGGCGCCGGAAACCTTTTTCTCCTCCCCCCGTGCCGGAACAGCACCGCGTTGATCATCCCGCCCGTCAGCAGTATGCAGCAGCATACATACAGCCACAGCATCAGAATGATCAGCGACGCCAGCGATCCGTATACCAGGGAATACCGGGTGGACAGGCTGATGAACAGCGAAAACAACACGCTGACCACCACCAGGGCGAGGGCGGCCAGCAGCGCGCCGCGAAACACGTGTATCCGCGGCCGCTCCCGCGGAACCGAAAACCGGTACAGCCCGTATACCATCAGCAGCACAAAGGCAAACAGCACCACAAACCGCAGCCAGCCCCAATGGGAAAGGCCCGCCCCTACCCCCAGGTGCTCCACCAGCAGCCGGATAAACCAGTTGCCGGTTAACAGCAGAATGATACACACATACACCGAAAAGAGAAAGATGAAGGAGGCCGCAAAGCTGGTAAAAAAGTCGATGACGACCCCGCGGCGCGGCTGCGGCTGATCATAGATGTCGTTCATGGTGCCCCGCACCGTGCGGTAAGCGGCCGCCGACGTGGTCGCCATGAGAATCAGCCCGCCTATCAGCATGGGCACCGATTTGGACGCCGCTATATAAGAAAGATATTCATTGATGACAGCCAGGGTGTCCGCCGGCACAAAGCCGCCGAAAAGACCGGCCAGCGCCGCGCCGTCAACGTGCAGCGTCCCCACCAGCCAGTTCAGGCAGATCAGGGTGGGAAACACCGACATAAAAAGGAAAAAGGACAGGGCGGCCGCCGAACGGGTGACCTTCTTCTTACAGAACATATCCGCGGTGCGCAGAACCGTCCGCACAAACGCCAGCAGCCGGGGCGGATATTGTGCCATGCCGTTTCCCTCCCTTCCTTCCCATACCGCTTTCATGATACCGCAAACCGGCAGAAAAATCAACGCCTGCCATTTCCTCCCCCCGGACAGGCGGGATCCGCCCTCCTCCTTGCCAGGCTGCGGCTTTTGGTTTATAATAACGGACAAGACCGGCGCCGCGCCGACGCTGCTGCCGCTGCCGGCCCCCCTTTGCGGAAAGGAGTATTGTATCATGGACGCTAGCGATATCACCGTCCTCCCGCCTGATCCCGATTCCAAGGATAATGCCCTGCTTCCCGCCAGATTCATTACCGACAAGGCGGTCCTGGCCGATCCCGACGACGTCTATGCCGATTCCAGCCGCCGGTTCCAGGGCATTCCCGGCATTGAACGCACCCAGGGCGGCTGCCTGTACACCGTGTTTTACACCGGCACCGAAAAGGAGGGGAACGGCAATTTCCTCCTTGTGCACCGCAGCCGCGACGGCGTCGATTTCAGCGAAACCATCATGGCCGTCGTCCCCCCCTCGGAAAACACCCGCTGCTATGACCCCTGCCTGTGGATAGCGCCCGACAAAAAGCTGCGCCTTTTCTGGGCGCAAAGCTGCGGCTGGTTCGACGGCCGCTGCGGCGTGTGGTGCTCCGTGTGCGAAAACCCGGACGACGCTCAGCCCCGCTTTTCCCCGCCCAGGCGCATTGCCAACGGCATCATGATGAACAAGCCCACCGCCCTGTCAACCGGCGAATGGCTGCTTCCCTGCGCCATTTGGAAGGTCGCCGGCTCCAGGCTCAACGACCTGCCGGAGGAGCGCTTTTCCAATGTCTACTGCTCCGCCGATTCGGGCAACAGCTACACCCTGCTCGGCCACAGCGACTACCCGGACCGCCACTTCGACGAGCACATGATCTATGAGCGCCGCGACGGCTCTCTGGTCATGCTCATCCGCGCCAAGCAGGGGATCGGCGAAGCGTTCTCCCTTGACCGGGGAAAAAGCTGGCAGGGCGAACGCGACTCCGGCCTGGGCGGACCCAATTCCCGCTTTTTCGTGCGCCGCCTCAGAAGCGGCCGGCTGCTCCTCGTCAACCACGTGGACTTCACCGGGCGCAACAACCTGACCGCCCTGCTGTCTGAGGACGACGGCCTCACCTGGCAGCACCGGCTGCTCCTCGACGAACGCAGCGGCGTCTCCTATCCCGACGCCGTGGAGGGACCCGACGGGCTCCTCTACATCATTTATGACTATAACCGTACCCAGGACCGTGAAATCCTGATGGCCAGGCTGCGCGAAGAGGACATTATGGCCGGGCGCCTCGTCTCTCCCGACGCTGCGCTGCGCATCCTCACAAACAAGGCCACCGGCTGATCCCGGCCCGGCCCCGGGAATGCGGTTCCCCCCCCCGCCTCTGAGACGGGGGGCTTTTTTTGACCATTTTTGCCGGTATTTTTCCTTCTCCGCCGCCCTCTTTCATCAGGCTGAGCCTTGCCAAACCCCTAAACCCTCCTTATAATAATACCTGCAGCAGTCTTGTATGCCTGATTCTCAGACAGGAGCTCGATTACTATGACCTACGATTATCTGTGGCACATCGCCCTGATCCTCATCAGCACCAAAATCCTCGGCCTCATCACCCGCCGGTTCCAGATGCCCCAGGTGGTGGGCGCCCTCCTCGCCGGGCTGGTGCTCGGCCCCGCGGTGCTGGGTATCCTGCAGCCCTCCGATATGCTCTCCAAGCTCGCAGAGCTGGGAGTCATCGTCATCATGTTCTCCGCCGGCATGGGCACCGACATTCACGAGCTGGGCCAGTCGGGCAAAACCGGCTTCATCGTCGCACTGTGCGGCGTGCTCGCCCCGCTCGGCCTGGGCGCCCTGCTCGCCTTCTTCTTCAACCGCGGCGCACTCGCCCACCCCGGCAACGTCCTGCTGCAGAATATCTTCATCGGTGTCATCCTGACCGCCACGTCGGTGAGCATCACGGTGGAAACCCTCCGCGAAATCGGCAAGCTCCAGACCAAGGTGGGCAATACCATCCTCGCCGCCGCCATCATCGACGACGTGCTCGGCCTCATCGCCCTCACTATCGTCACCAGCCTCGCCGGCGACGACGTCAATGTGTGGCTCGTGCTGCTCAAAATCGCCCTCTTCTTCGTCTTCATCGTCGCGGTCTGGTTTACCGTCCCCCGGCTGTTCAACTGGTACGCCGCGCGGCAGGGAACCAAAAACCTCCACCGCTATCCGGTGGCGGCCTTCGTGCTCTGCCTGCTGATGGCCTACGCGGCCGAAGAGCTGTTCGGCGTGGCGGACATCATCGGCGCCTTCGCCGCCGGCGTCGTCGTCGCCAGCACCACCAAAAGCAGCTACATCTCCAGCAAGTTCCAGCCCGTCCAGTATCTCTTCCTCACCCCCATCTTCTTCGCCAGCATCGGCCTGAAGGTGGAGCTGCCCGCCATGTCGGCGGCCATCGTGCTCTTCGCGGTGCTCATGGTGGTCACGGCCATCCTCTCCAAGCTGGTGGGCTGCGGCCTCGGCGCCAAGCTGTGCGGCTTTACAAACCGGGAATGCCTGCAGACCGGCTTCGGCATGGCCTGCCGCGGCGAGGTGGCCCTCATCGTCGCCAACAAGGGCATGAGCCTCGGTCTGATGCCGCCCGCCTTCTTCGGCCCGGTAATCATTACGGTGGTCTGCTGCGCGGTGCTCACGCCGGTGCTGCTTAAGCTGGTATTCCGCTCCAAAAAGGAGGACGCCTACGCCGGCATGCGCACCAGCGGCCTGGTCGACCGCATCGAGGAAAACGATCAGCTCGATATTCTCTCCGATCGTCTGCTCGACGAGCACCACCGCCTGCGAAAGTCCAAACACAAATAATTTGCCTCTTCCTTCTCCCCGAAAGCTTCCGGCCTTCGGGGATTTTTTGTGCTCGGACGCCTCCCCTCTGCATACAATGGGGCAGGGCCCCAGGCAAGCCTGCCGGCTGGGCACTGTATCGACACAGCCTTCCCCTGCTGCGGCCAAATTATATAAAGCGGACCCCGGATTTCCTTCCGGAAGCTCCCCTTTTTAAAGTGAAGGTTGTCCACATATACATCGAGTTTGCTTGACATTTTTCACAATTTGTGATTGAATAAAAGGCAGAGAAAAGGAAATGGGAGGAATTTCCGTGCGCAGGGTGTGTATATGTCTAGCAGCGGGGCTGCTGTGTGCGGGGCTGGCCGCCTGCGGGCAGGAAATGCCCACGCCGTGGCAGGGGGAGGTCTCCGGGACGGCCACCAGCCTTTCGATGTACACTGTGCCGGCCGAACCGGCCGCGCCGGCGGCGACCGTCAAAACGCCCCAGAAGACCACCGTCAAAACGACAACGTCCAGGCCGAAAACGGCCGGGTCGTCGTCGGCCAAGCCGACAACAACCAAGCCGACGACAACCAAGCCGGCAACAGCCAAGCCGACCGTGCCGCCGGCCACCACGCCGGCGCCTCAGCCGGCCCAGACCAGCCAGACCAAGCCCAAGCTGACGCCCGAAATCGAAGAGGAAATCCAGTACGCCTTCATTGAACTATACTGGGACGACATCGAAGCCGTCGAAATGACGCACGCGGACAACCTCGCCCTGCTTGAGCAGCAGCAGAATGCTCTGGAGGCTGTCCATCTTCGTGAGGAAAAGCTCCTGTATGAGCAGTACGCCAATATGGGGCTGATCGATTCGGGCACCTTCAAAGTCGCGCAGCAAAACCTGTACGATCGCCAAAAGCGCGAGAAGGCCGCCATCCAGCAGCAAATCGACGACGAAGAAGCCCGGTACGAGGAGGAAAAGAACGATCTGTACGCCGCGATTCTGGATGACATCGATTGCTATATCGACGAGAATTACACCCGGTGAAACGGCGCGGGGCCGCGGGGTGTCCCGGTCATTTCTGCGGGACTTGGTGGAAGGGACCAAATCCGCCCGGAGACGGCCGGTTCCGGTTCCCGGCATAAAAATCCGCCCGGAGACGGTACCTCCGGACGTCACGAATACGCTGATCGATTATCCCTATACTTCCCCTCAGATTCCCCGTTGATTTTTGCTTATATTCAGAAAAGCGTTCAGGCAAAGTGAGGAGGGACAGCGGTATGCCGAGAAAAAAGAACATACAGGTACATGTTGTGGCGGCTCTCGTCGTCGTGTGTTTAATTGGGTGGATTGTTTTCCTGTATGCGGAGGCCCGCCAAAAAGAAAAAGGTCAGGAGAACCATATCCTGTCGAGGTACGATACCGCCTTGGCCGCTTTATCTGTTCCTCTCAACCAATTTGACGAAGCGGCAACACCTGCCGATCAGCTTTCCTGCCTGGAAGTGATTGCGGATGAATTGCAGCATCTCAGTGCCTATATTGATATAAGCTATGGCCTCATCGGCGCTGGTGACCCGACATTATATACGGAAATAGAAACGATAGCTATATTGTTTATGCAAGGCGGGACGATCAATGGCTATTCGATTCCCTCGTTTTCGGAAGATGGGGCTATATCGGAAGAAGAAACCGCCGTGATCCGGCTACTGAAAGAGGAAATAGAAACATTGCGGAATGATATGACCGAGTTGTACAAAGATGGTGTGAATTACAAATACGTACTTTCTCTTGACGAAGTGTATCAACGATTAACTACTATCATACAGGATGTTAAAACACAGTTAATTGGGGCAAATTGGGGAAAATGAGATCGGCGCGCCGGTTCCCGGCATAAAAAAGCCGCCCGGAGATGGCGTCTCCGGACGGCGGCGTGAATGAAGAACCCGACAAGAATTCTATTCACAAATTCTATTATACAGATCGACGGCAAAATGTCAACATCTGTAAAAGGAGAGGGAGAAACATGAGAAAAATCTGGATGGTCGCTGTGGCAATGGTTCTGTCCGCTGCCCTGGCCGGGTGCGCGGCCGGCGGCGGAACAACGTCCGGGGGCACATCGGGCGGAGAGGCCGCCAAAACCACACAGGCGCAGGCCGAAGCGGCCGGCGTCGGCGACACGGTAAAGGGCGAAAAGTGGAGCATCAGTCTCCAAAGTGCCAAGCTGTTCGACGAAATTAAAACCAATGCGTATCTGTCGGATAAGCCCGCAGAGGGGAAGCAGTTCCTCGTGCTGTTCTTTGAAGTGGAAAACGTATCGGCGGAAGACGATTACTTTAACTATCTGCTGTTTGACAGCTATGTGGACGGCTACAGCCAGTCGCTGAAGCTACTGCTTTCCAAGCCGGACGATACGGATGCCCTGACCGGCGACGTTGCCGCCGGAAAGAAGCTGAAGGGCTATCTGGCATGGGAGGTATCCAAGGACTGGAAAGAGCTGGAGACCTCCTACCGGGATGATGTTTGGAGCGCGGAGAAAACCGCCACCTTTAAAGTCACCCCGGCCGATATCACCGCATAAGGCGAAGGGAAACAGCCCGGCTTCTCTGGGGCCGCGACACAAGAAGCCTGTCTGTTCACCCCGGCACGGCGGTACGCTTCTGATGCTGCCGCGGCCCGTCGCCGCGCCGTGCAGGCCATTACCTGCACGGACGCCCAGGCCGGGAACGGCAAGGTATGCAGCGGGGCCGCAAGCCCCGCACATCAAAATATACATAAGGAGAGGTATCCGTGATCGATTTTCAAAACGGCAGCTTCGTCAAGCTCAAACCCGCTGACCCGCAGGCAACCGCCTCACAGCTGCAGCCCCTGCTGCTCCCCAACGAGCAGATCCTCTGCGCGTTCCAGGGGATCCGGGACAGCGTGACCTTCACCAACATGCGGATCATCGCCGTCAATGTGCAGGGCATGACAGGCAAGAAAAAGGATTTTACCTCCCTGCCGTACAGCAAAATCCAGGCATTCTCGGTTGAAAGCGCCGGCGTTTTCGATTTGGACAGCGAGCTGGAGCTGTATTTCAGCGGGCTTGGGCTGGTAAAATTTGAATTTGCCGGCAGCGCCAACGTTACTTCCATCTGCCAGATGATCAGCGGTTACGTGCTGCGGTAAAATGCGCGCCGTTCGGCCGGAAAGACTGGATCCACGCCGGCCGCCGGGACGCCTTCGTAGTGCATAGGCGCAAAGGACAGACAAACCGGCCGGGAGCAGCGGGCTTCCGGCCGGTTTTGGCACGACCGAGGGGCGGCTATCCCGCATGGCGCACGGCGCCGGTTCCCGGGGCCTTCCAAAAACGGAGGGATTCCGCCGGTTCGGTTCATCTTGAGGAGGAATACCATGAAAAAGGCCGGTATGTGGCTCATGATCTTTTCCGGCGGTACGCTGCTGGCCCGCACGGCAGGCTCTTTTTTCGGGGCCGCCATGGCTGGGAGCCCCGGTTACATAACGCCCCAACGGCTGCTTTCGCAATCCCTGGGGTTTATATTGTTCTTCGTCATCGGCCTCATACTGTTTATTGTCGGGAAAATTACAAGGGCCAACGCCATGAAGCGGTATGCGCACATCACCATACGGGCCATGAACGGTTCATGGCAATGCCCGATTTGCAGAAGCGATAACCTGTATACATCGCAGTGTGAAAAATGCCATTTCACGCCGGCACATATCGATGACCAAACACCGGATGAAGACGAACAATACAACACGCTGTCGCTGTAAAACTGCGTGCTCCCGTGCGGACGGATTCGGGACGCCCGCGGCCGGAAGGACGGCACGGCGGCTTATCGAACCAAAGAAAAACGGCCCGCGCCGCCGCGCGAACCGTCTTCTACCGGGACCCTCCCTTCTGCGGCCGGGCCGCACAATAAAAACCGGCCGGAATCGCTGCTGCAGAGCGTCACCAATATGGGGCTGTCCATTTGGACGGCCCTTTTTTATGTACCCGTGAGCAACCATTCCATCGAAACGTCCAGCCCCCCGACGAGAGCCTCATAGGTATTCCTTCTTCGCGCCCGACTACATGGCGTCCGGGTGCCGCCGGCGCAGCTCCTGGGCCCCCTCGGCCCTGCCCGTCGCCTCCAGCCGCCGGAGATAGGCCGGCAGAAAGCCGCGGGTATGGGAGGGGCCGCCCTCCTTCATGACCTCCCAGAGCGGATCGGACGCGGCATCCGAACGCAGCATCTGCTCGTCCACCCAGTCCAGCAGAACCCGGGCCAGCCGATCCACCACAGCAGGATAGTCGTCCTTGACGTCCCGCTGCTCATAGGGATCTTCCCGCAGGTTGAACAGCATCTCCCGATCAAAAAGATGGTACCCGTCATGATAGGTGCGGATATACAGCCAGTCGTCCATGCGTACGGATCGCTGGCACACATGGGCCATCTGCGAAAGGACCAGGAAGGGCCGCCCTGTCCCTTCCCCGCCGGTGAGGGCGGCAGCAAAGCTCTGCCCGTCCCATTTTTCCCAGCGCGGAAGCCCCAGCAGCTCGGCCATCGTCGGCACCAGGTCCAGGCTGTAATGAAGGCCATCGTCCACCGCGCCCCGCGGGCCGCCCGGCCACTTGATGATCATGGGAATATGGCAGGTGGGATGATCCGCCGTGGCGTGCTCCCCGTAAATGCCGAACTCGCCCATGTTCTCCCCGTGGTCGGAGGTGATGAAGATCGCCATATCCTCATACCAGCCGCGGCGGCGCAGCTCATCGAGAAGCTGCCCGACAATGTAATCGGCATAGGCAATGCCGCAGTCGTAGCCGTCCAAAATTTTTCGCAGCCCCGCCATATCCGTGGCCTTGCCGGGATAACGGGGGTACTGCGGGTACTCCTGGTCGTCGTACATGTTGAACTCGTTGAGACCGTGCGGCCCCACGTGCCGGAGATGCTGCCGGAGCACCTCCTCGTCCACAAAGGTGCAAAGCGGCTCCTGCGCGAAGGGGTTGCCGAAGCTTTCCGGTGCGCGGTAGGGGGTATGGGGGTCCCAAAGGTGGAGATGCAGGAACCAGTCCGGCCTGTCGCTGTGCCGATCCAGCCAGTCCATGGCAATCGGCAGGACCTCCTCGCCCGACTCGCCGCCCCGGCCGCCTACGTTGTACGTCTCGTTGAAGCCGGCGTTGAACCACCAGGAGGAGTGCCGTTCCGGGAAGGTGCTGATGGACGCGGTAAACATCCCGGCACGGCGAAAAAGGTGATGAAAATTAAAATTATCCGCCTGATCGGAAAAGCCGCGCGACCGGCCGGTCAGCCGCCGGTCCGCGTTGGTGCCGCTGTGCCCCACCGCCCCGGTGTGGATGCCGAACCGGCCGGATACCAGCGCAGCACGGGAGGGCAGGCAGGGGGCGTCCGAGCAATAGTATCGATCGAACCGCAGGCCGTCCGCAGCGACCTTGTCCATGTGCGGGGTGGTATGGCGGGGGTAGCCGTAGCAGCCCATATGATCGGGCCGCAACGTATCAATATCGATGAACAGTACCTTCATCGCCGTGTTCTCCCTTCTTCATCCCCTTCCAGAAGAAGGGGTGCGTTCAGCGGAAGGCGGGCTTGCCGCCAGCGGCTGCGCCGGCCCGGCCGATCTGCCCGATGCCGTGCACCGCTTCTCCCCTGCCGTCACAGGCCGGGTCGGCATACTGCAAATACCAGCGTGTCAGCCGATCCAGCAGCTCCTCGCGGACCGACTGCGCAGACGGCTCGTCGATGCAATTGTGTTCCTCCCCCGGATCCCGCCGCAGATCGTACAGCTCATGGGGACCGTAGGGATAGCGGTGGACGTATTTCCATTCCCGGGTACGGATCATCCGCACCGGGCCGTATTCGTCAAACACCACGACATCCTCCCGGGCGGCGGTCGTCTCCCCCTTCAGCAGAGGGACGAAGCTGCGGCCGGGAAGGGCCGGATCGGGCTCGTACGGGACGCCTGCCCATTCCAGAATCGTGGGGAACAGGTCGTAATGGCTGACCAGCTCCTCCCGGCAGACGTTCTGCGCGACCCGGCCCGGCTGGCTCCCGATCAGGGGGACCTTGACCGCCGTATCGTACATATTCATGGGGAAGGTGCCGTTGCCCTTGCCGAAGATGCCGTGATGCCCCATGCTCATCCCGTTGTCCCCGCTGAACAGTATCAGCGTGTTTTCCTGCAGGCCGGCCTCTTCCAGCGCGGCGAGAATCCGCCCGATACCCGCGTCCATCGCCGTGATCGCGGCAAAATACCCCTGCAGATACGTGCGGCGCAGCGCGGCCATTTCCGCGGGCGTCTTATCCTTCAGATCGCTCCAGGGATGAGGCGGCACATCGGGCACCGACGCAAAGGGGCAGTCCTCGTACCGATCGTAGTATGCCGCCGGATGGTGTTCCCGCTGCCAGGGGGCGTGGGGCGCGGTATAATGCACGCTCAGATAGAAGGGGGTGTCCTTCCCCTTTTGCTCCTCCAAAAAGCGCAGGGCGTTGTCGGTGATGATGTCGGTGACATACTGGCCCCGTTTGAGAACCATCTCGTCCCCTTCCAGCACCACGGGATAATAATAGTTTTCGCCGCCCATCGCCACGGTCTTCCAGTAGGTGAACCCGGCCTGCGGGGTATAGCTGTCCCCCATATGCCATTTGCCGGAAATTCCGCAGGTATAGCCGCTGTCCGCCAGATGGCGGGTAAAGGTGTCGTGCCCGTCCAGGAAACGGATGGCGCGATCGCCCTGCAGCTGGTTCTTCGGCCAGACATATTCCCACGCAGGGTTCGGCTCACGGAAGGCATCGCGCAGCTCCGCGGAAAGCACCTCCTCGTCCAGATGCCCCTTGGCCAGCCAGTCATGGACGCCGTGCCGGGAGGGAATTTTGCCGGTGAAGATCGACATGCGCGCCGGCGAACAGACAGGGGACGCGCAGAAGGCGTTTTCAAACCGCGTGCCCTCCCGGGCCAGCCGATCCAAATGCGGGGTCTGTATCTCCGCGTTGCCGGCGCAGCCCATGCCCCAGTATCCGTGATCATCCGATAAAAGGAAGACAATATTTGGCCGTTTGTCCATGTTCATCCTCCGTTTTGGCAGCAAGCCCCCGCTTACAGAGGCTTGATGTTGAATTCAAAATCGAAGTATTTTTCCCGGAACTGGTATTTTTCCGCCAGCTTGACCCCGCAGCTGGCGGAGCCGACGCCGTTCTGCTGATAATCGATCCGCACAATCGTCTCCTCCCGCGGCGTCAGATCGCAGGTATACAGCGCCTTTTCCAGATCGGCCGCCGTGAAATGCAGGGCACTGAAGTTGAAGGTGGGCTGCCCGCTGAACTGAAGGCCGCAGCCGACCTTGTTGGTCACGCGCAGCCAGCGCACCGCCGTGTGGTTGCCGGTTTCCTGCGGACGGATATACGGGAAATACTGCCCGCTTACCGTGGACTTGTACAGTCCCACCCGCGCGCTGCGGCACATGTCCTGATAATTTTCATGCTCGCCTTTGCCGAAATATTCCAGCTGCTCACTGCCCCGCGGCAGGACAAATTCCATGCCGAAGCGCGGCAGAGGCATGGCGGTTTCCCGCACGTTGACGCTCACGCGGACGGTCAGCAGTCCGTCGCTGGTCACCCAGTATTCCAGCACGCCGTTCAAGATCGGCATATAGCTGACGCCGGCCATGGAGAAGGTAACGCGCACCGCCACCTCGGCGGCAGCGTTGCGGCTCAGCTCCGTCTTGTAGACCTTGACACCGGCCGTGTTATAGCCCTCCGCTTTCCAGGCGCCGATGATATTGCGGTCGTTGTCGATCGGTGCGCGCCAGAGCGACAGGCGGGTCCGGCCGTCCAGATACTCCCGCCCCTTGGCGAAGATGCCGGACAGCATCCCGCAGCCCTTGTCGATCCGGTACGCGAAGTCACTGCCCGCGATGGTAAAGCTCCGCTTGTCCTCCGTGCAGGTCAGCGCGTCGTATTTGCTGAGCGCTACCCGCGGCCGGCGGGTCACCATAACCGGCAGGGCAAACTGCTCAAAGGCGACCTCATAACTGCGCGCGGCATAGGCGGTGTCGGTGCGCAGGAGAAACCGCAGCTCCAGATGGTACTCGCCGGTGTCGATGTCCGGAATGGCATAATCCAGCACAAGCTCCCGGCTTTCCCGCGGCGGGACCTCCAGATCGTAGCATTCCCCCGCCGCCACCTGGACGCCGTTGCGCGTCACCTTCCACAGCAGCGCCAGGTGGGATAAATCGATAAAGCTGTAGCGGTTGACGATCCGCAGACGGCGGTTTTCCAAATCCACCGCCTCGACCGTGACCGGCTGGCAGGCCTTTTTCACTTCCAGCAGGCCGGAGGAGGGAACCCGGTCGGGCGAAACAAGGCCGTCGGCACAGAAATTGTCGTCATGCGGGTACTCGCCGAAATAGCCGCCGTAGACAAAGAAGGAGCGGCCGTTTTCATCGTACTGCCGGACGCTGTGATCGCACCATTCCCAGACCGCGCCGCCCATGAGATTGGGATACCGATAGAAAATCTCCCAGTAATCGGCCACGTCGCCGGGCCCGAGTCCCATGGAATGGCAGTATTCGCACAAAAACAGCGGGCGGGGATTGCCGGATCGGCCGTATTCCTCCAGCTGCTCCGGCTCCATATACATGCGGCTGGTAAAGTCCCCCACCTCGCCCTGGCCGCCGCCGACCAGATGGAAAGCGCCCGCTTCCCGCAGGTAGGATTCCGTCTCGTAATGGATCAGCCTGGTGTCGTCCCGCCGGCGCACCCACTGGGCATTGCGCTCGTGGTTGCGCCCGATCCCGGATTCGTTGCCGATACTCCACATAAGGATGGAGGGGTGATTTTTATCCCGTTCCACCATGCGGGAAACCCGGTCTAGGTACGCAGTCTCCCACCGCGGATCGTTATTGAGCTGGTTGTGATCCTCGGCCCAGATCATGCCGTGGCATTCCAGATCCGCCTCTTCGACCAGGTACAGGCCGTACCGGTCGCACAGGCCCGGGAAATCCGCCGCATTGGGGTAGTGGGAGGTACGGATGCAGTTGAGGTTATGCTGCTTCATCATGCGGATATCCTGCTCCATATGCTCATAGGGGCAGTACTGTCCGAAATCCGGATGGGTGTCATGCCGGTTGACGCCCTTGAGCTTGACCGGCACGCCGTTGACCAGCAATTCCCCTTTTTCGCTGAAGGCTATCTGCCGGAAGCCGAAGGGGATGGCAATGTGCTCCGTCCCGTACCGGAACAGGAAGGTATACAGCCGCGGCGTTTCATCCGTCCACAGCGCCACATCCGGCAGCGAAAAGCGCAGCTTCTCCCCTTCCTCCTGCATGCAGAACACCGATTCGCCCGCCGGGGAATAGATTTCCAGCTCCACTTCGCCGCCGCTGCCGGAAAAGGACAGGTCGATTTCCGTCTGCGCCGTCGTGTAGGATTCGTCCAGGCGGGCGCGGATAAACACGTCCCGAATATGCTCCGGTTCCCGGGCCAGCAGGTACACATCCCGGAAAATTCCCGACAGGCGGTAGCTGTCCTGCGCCTCCAGATAGGTGCCGCTGCACCACTTGAAGACCTGAACCGTCAGGCGGTTCTCCCCCACGTGAACATAGGAGGTGATCTCGAATTCCGAAGCGCACCGCGATCCGTTGGTGTATCCCACGAACTTCCCGTTCACCCACACAAAGCCGCAGGAGTTGATGCCGTCGAAGTTGAGGTATATCCGCTTATCCTTCCAGATGCCGGGGATATTCATGGTTTTGGCATAGATCCCGCAGGGGTTCTCATCCGGCACATAAGGAGGATCGATGGGGATGATATAGTTCACGTTGGTGTAATGCGGGATATCATACCCATGCATCTGCCAGTTGGACGGCACCGGGATGGTATCCCAGCCGCTGACGTCATAATCCGCCTGAAACACGTCGTCGTCCACATCATAGGAACGGGAAAAATAGGCGAACGCCCAGTCGCCGCCCAGCGGCGTATAATTCACCGATTCCTCTTTTTCCATGCGCAGCGCGTTTTCCTTGTCCTGAAAGGGTATGTAATAGGCGCGCGCCGGTTCCCGGTGAATCTGTACGATTTCCGGGTTTTGCAGAATCTCCTCCACATCCATGGCTGTTTTCCTCCTTTGTTGCCGGTTCCACCGTCTTTTCGTCCCGCTTACAGCAGGGAAATCTTGCCGATGCCGACCCGCTGCGTTTCAAAGCCGCTGACAGCGGTGAAACGGATATAGCGGGCCGCGTATTCTCTGCCGAATTCCACGACCTGAAGCAGCGGGTTGTTGCGCAGGTTATCGAACTTCCCTTCCGCCGCCGTGACGTAAGTCTCGCCGTCCGCGCTCACCTCGAGCCGGTACGCATACAGATTGGTACAAAAATCGAATATATTGTCCACCGGGAGACAAGTGAAGCCGTGCACCGTCTGCACCGTTCCCATGTCGATGGTCACCTCCATAGGCAGTGCGCCTTCAAACACCACATAGGGCCGGTCGTCGTCGGCCAAGTCGTCCGCGCTGCCTCCGCCGCCGACCGCCCGGCCGGTACAGGACACAACCCGCCAGCCGGTTTTCGGCAGGCCCAGCACCGCTTCGGTGACCGGACCGTTTTCCCCGAACAGATGAGGGGCATCGTAAACCGCCCGGGCCTGCAGGCGGCCGCTTCGCTGGAAGGAGAAGGGGCCTGCATACGGCTGCCATGCGCCGCCGTTCTCCCGCCAGTCGATCTGCGCCCCGTCTCCGGCGGTTATCGTGACCGTCCCCGCCTGATTGCGGCGGATAGCCGGCGGCTGCGCCACTACGGGGGCCCGGTACAGGCCGATAAAGGAGAACACCGGCTCCGCGCGGCAGGCGGTTACCTCCACCTCCAGGCGATCGATCACCGCCTCCGGAATCGGCTGTATTCTTTTATAGCCGACGGTGTGGCCGGCCGTTTCGGATACCGGCACGCCGTCCCGGTACGCCCGTATCCCATAGGAAACGACGTGCTGACCCCGGGTGATGTCCTCCATGAGAACCACCTGGTTGCACGCCGCCGGCTGAGGCAGCGTCAGAGAGGTTATGTACCGTCCGGCTTCCCGCCGGGACTCCATGGGCACGTCCGCCGCCAGATTAACGCCGTAGGCTGCCTGCCGATACCGGCCGAATTCCTCCAGACGCCGGATATCCGGCTCGCTGATTTTCCCGCGGGTATCCGGCGGAATATTGAGCAGCAGCTGCGCATTGTTGCCCACCGACTGCTGATAAATCCGCACCAGCTCATGCAGCGGCTTGACCTTTTCATCCTCCCAGGTATGGTAAAACCAGCCCGGCCGGATGGAGGTATCCACCTGCGCAGGATACCAGAAAAGGTATTCCCAGCGGGGATCCAGCGCCGCCAACAGCTCGTCGCTGCCCAGATCCGGCTTGGTGCAGTCTTCTCCGCTTACCAGAAATCCCTGATCGCCGGCGGTGACAAGCCGTCCATAAGGGTACACGCTCCACTCGCTTTCCCGGCCGCGGCCCGCTTCGTTCCCGACCCAGCGGACATCAGGCCCTTCAATGGAAATCACCGCATCGGGCTGCAGGCGGCGGATCAGCGCAAAATACGCCGCCCAGTCGTATTCCTGCTTCTTCCCGTTGGGGCCCTCGGCACAGGCACCGTCAAACCAGACCTCAAAAATATCCCCGTAGTTTGTCAGCAGTTCCTCCAGCTGCGCCAGGAAATAGGCATTGTAGGCCGGCGAATCGCCGTAGCGGGGATCGTGCCGATCCCACGGGGACAGATACACCCCGAACTTCATGCCGGCGCGGCGGCAGGCATCCGCCATCTCCTTCACCACGTCGCCCCGGCCGCCCTTCCACGGGGCGTTTTTCACCGAATACTCCGTATGGGCGGAGGGCCACAGACAGAAGCCGTCGTGATGCTTGCAGGTCAGGATCATCCCCCGGAAGCCGGCGCCCTGCAAAACACGGACCCACTGATCCGCATCCAGCTCAGCCGGGCGAAAAAGGGCAGGGGATTCGGTCCCGTCGCCCCATTCCCGATCGGAAAAGGTGTTCATGCCAAAATGGATAAAGGCCGTCAGCTCCAGCTGCTGCCAGGCCAGCTGCCGGGGCGCGGGCGTCACCTGCGCCGCTTTCTGTAGCCGTGCCTCCCGGCTCTCACCCGTTTGCAGGCGTACCGCCTGCTGCGAAATCCGTTCCATATATTCTTCCCTCTCTTTTCTCAGGAAAGACAATTCAGATAGACTCTCCCATCATAAATTCGGAGGGCAGGCGCAAACTTTGGCTATACCGGGAGCCGGAGGACGACAGCTTATCCAGCAGCGTTTGAACGGCCAGTGCCGCCATCTTTTCCGCCGGATGCACAATCACGCTCAGACGCGGCGTCAGGCTTTGCGACAGCAGAATGTTGTCAAAGCCGATCACCGCCAGATCCTCCGGAACCGACAGCCGTTTTCTCTGCACCGCCAGCACCGCGCCAAGTGTCATCAGATTATCCCCCGCCAGCAGCGCGTCCGGCATTACCCCCTGTTCGAGCAGCTGCAGGGTGCGCTCATAACCGCTTTCCGTTGTGCGTTCCCCGTAGGATATCAGTTCCTCCTCCTGCGGAAGATGGGCGTTTTTTAAGGCATCCTGATATCCGCGCAGGATCTGCGCCGTGGTATCGTCTTCCTCCCGGCCGATCAGCAGAGCAATCCGCCGGCGGCCGCTGCCAATTAAATGCCGGACCGAGGAAAACACCGGGACATAGTCGTCCAGCGTAATAAAATCACATTCCGCCTCGGCCGGCTTATCAAACAGTGCCAGGACAGGAATCTCCTTTTCAATATACCCTTCAAAATCCTGCATGTTGACCATCATGGGCAGGAAAACGATACCATCCACATTCTGCGCCAGGAAAAATTCCACCACGCTCTTCTGAGAACGCGGATCCGCCCCGGCCGCCGATATCAGGCAGGCATAACCGTGCCGGCGGAATCCCTCTTCCATCAGAGAGACCATGCGCGCCTGCAGGGCATCCTCCAAAGAATCCAGAACCAGGCCGATCAAATGCGATTTGTTGGTTTTCAGTCCGCGGGCGAAGGCGTTGGCATTGAAGCCCAGCTCATCAATGACCTTTTGGATTTTCTCCCGGTTTTCCGGCAGCACGTTGCCCCCGTTCAAATATTTGGATATGGTCGATATTGCCAGACCAGTCTGCACCGCAATATCTTTAATTGTGATTGCCATGATGTCCTCCCGCCAGTCATGCCCGTAGTCGCCCGCCGCCGGAGCCGGGACGCTTTCCTTTGAAAACGCCGGGATCCGGCGGCAGTCCCTCCGCGCGTACAGGCGGCCTTGCGCAGGTTTCTGCGCTCTCCATTGGCTTCGGCAGAACGTGCGCCTTGCTAGAAGGCCGACGCTTCCGGAGGGGGGCTGCGTTTTCTTTTCTTTTTAGGATACTCTGCACCGATGCGTTTGTAAACAAGAAATCTTGAGCAAACTGTAAAGATTTTGCAAATCTTTCAGCCGCCTGACGCATTCGGTTCAGAGAAATCCGTCAGCGTGCGAACGCAGGCCGAAAGCGGCCCGCCGACAAAACGGGGATCGTCACCGTGCCTGGATAGTCAAAGTATGGGCGCCCAGCCGGGGATTATCCACCGTCACCCGGATTTCGCCGGTCCCGCCGCTGCTGCGCACCCAGAAAGCGTAAACCCCGGCCGTGGTGGAAACCAACGTATCCCCCACCACCTTTCCCGGTCCTTCCGCCTTAATCGAAAGCGGGCTGAAAAAGAAGGGCAGGATATTCCCCTTCTGATCCAGCGCGCGCACGACCACGCGGGTGGCGTCGCCGCCGTCGGCGTGAATCGACTCGTCGTCAGCCCGCACTTCCAGCCGGGTGGGTACCGGATCGTGGGCGTATTCCCGTTCGATGACCAGCTTGCCGTCCACATAGCCGCGGAACAGGCCGCTGCCCCACGCTTCACCCCAGCATACGTTGAAGTTGTCGATCACACAAGGCGGATACTCCAACCCCGGATACCGTTCCCGGTCGGGCGTGAACCGGCCGAGTTCCGTGCCGTTGATCGCAACCTCGATGTAGTCGCAGTTGGTGAACACCGTCAGCGGGGTAATGCCGCCGCCGTTGCGGTCTCCCACCGACCAGTAGGTGGCGGCCTCCAAAACCGCTCCCTTATCCGGGGACTTCTGGCTCCGGTAAAAATGGGCCGCCATTTTGGGCAGGCGATAGATGTCCATCACACCGTGGTAGCAGATCCGGTCGCCGGAGCCGAAATTGTTGTGGGTCTGATAGTCGAAGGCGCACCAGCCGATCGCCCCGGAGATGGACGGGTCCTGTCCCACGGCGTCGTGCATGCCCAGGTGCCGTAGCGCCTGCTCCAGCACCCGTTCCTCGTGGTCGTAGGCCTTCGTGGGGCACATATGCCCGCAAAATTCGGTGATCATATACGGCACGTCGTGATCCAGACCGGTCACCTGCCGCTGCTCCCGCTTCATCTCGTTGGTACCCGTGTGGATGAAATCGTTCATGGTATACACGTCCTCGAGCAGCTCGCTGTGCTCGATGCAGCGCACGCCGCCGGTCTGGCGGGTGGGATCCAGCCGATGGGCCAGGGCGTTGGTGCGCTGATAAAAATCGTGGTAATCCCCCGATTCGTTGATCCGCACCCCCCAGAGAATGATGGACGGATGGTTCCGATCCCGCCGGATCATCTCCCCAACGTTCTCCACCGCCACATCCTGCCATTCCTTATCTCCCACATGCTGCCAGCCAGGGATCTCCTCAAAAACGAGCAGGCCGATTTCGTCGCAGCGGTCGAGAAAATCCCGCGATTGAGGATAATGGGAGGTGCGCACCAGGTTCAGCGCCAGCTCCTCTTTCAGGATGTCGGCGTCCTTTCTCTGCACCCGCGCCGGCATGGCGTAGCCCACATACGGAAACGACTGATGCCGGTTCAGCCCGCGGATCTTGACTAGACGGCCGTTGAGAAAAAAGCCCTGCGGGGTGAATGCCGCCTGACGGAAGCCGACGCGGACCTCCTCCCGATCCTGGGATACGGCGGACGCATATGCCGCCGAAACCGTGTACAGCACCGGCGTATCCAGATCCCAAAGCCGGATATCCTCCAGCCCTTCCAGCCGGACGGTCACCTCCTGTTCGCCCTCCTCCAGCCGGACCGGCAGGGAGGCCGTATGCTGTGCCGTATCCCCGTCCAGCGTCACCTTCAGGGTACCGCTTTCAGGCGCCAGCGCGTTCAGGGTAACCGTCACCTCCAGCGCATGCGGCACGCCGGGACCGACCTGCGGCCGGGCAAAAACATCCGACACACAGGCATTGTCGGCCGTGAACAGCTCCACATCCCGGTACAGGCCGCCGAAGGTCAGGTAATCAATAGAATACCCGAAGGGCGGCACATCCGGCCGTTCACTGGAATCCACGCAGACCAGCAGGCGGTTTTCCCCCTCCCGCAGCCTGCCGGTGGCTTCCAGGGTGAAGGGGGTATACCCGCCCCGGTGGCCGCCGAGACGTTCCCCGTTCAAAAAGACCTCGGCACAGGCCATAACCCCTTCAAAATGGAGAAAGGAACGCCCCGCCGCCTGGTCTGCATCCGCTAGGAGGCGCCGCATATAGAAAGAGGCGTGCTGGTAGGCCTTTTCGTCAAAATAGGTCAGCGGCACCTCCCGGTTTGCATGGGGAAGGCAAACCGCCTGCATGTCCTCTTCCCGAATGGAGGCCTCGTATTCACCCGGATAATACAGCCAATCGCGGTTCAGATTTATCTTGGTTTTCATGTCAATACCCCTGCCTTTCCCGGAGAGGCCCGCCTTGTCAAAAAGGCGCCCGTCCGCTCCCGGACGAGCGCCTTTTTATCAAAGGTTATCCTTCCGTCTTTACATAGGTGTATTCCTCAATGGTCTCGTTCATGATGCGGGCCAGGGAATACGCATGGTCGTACTCGAAATCGTTCTTAATCTGCCATACAAACACACCGCCGATGCGGTTCTTGATCGCGTAGACCACCTTGTCGCGAATCAGGTTGGGACCGTTGAACCCCCACTGGCGAGTGGTGTTAATGCCCTCGTCGATGGTGATGTCGCCTTCCTCGTTGTCGGCGGACAGGATACCGTAAATCGCCTTCCAGTCGGTCTGGTTGGTGATGGAATTCTTGTCCACCGCATACCACGGGATACCGAGGATAAGCTTGCTGCGGTCGATGCCCAGGTCATTGATAAAATATTTCAGGATATCATCCGCACACCAGCTGAAGGTGGAGTGGTTCTGCATCGTGCTGTACAGGTCATAGGCCATGATGTTGATGCGGTCGAACCGGGCAAAGGTCTCCGCGGAAAGCCCGGTGTTGCGGGACTGGGCGGTGGAGATATACCGGCCGTCTGCATGCAGGGCGGCGGAAAGATCCCGTACCAGCAGGTCATACGCCCTCCACTCTTCCGTGGTGCCGGGATACTCCCAGTCGATATCCACGCCATAGAAATCGTACTTCTGCACATACGCCATCAGGTCGTTGACGAACTGCTCCCGCACGGCGTCGTCGGTGAAAGCCGAGGTATGCCCGCCTTCCACACCGTTGGCTGGGGTGCCGTCCGCGTTCTGGGTCTCCTTCAGGCAGGTCAGGGACATCCAGATATTCACGTTGTTTTCGCCCATGTAGCTGTCCACATTGGCCATCCATTCTTCCATCTCCTCGACTGCTTCGTCCGAGTCGGGGTCCATGGCATGGTCAAAGCCACCGGGACCATATACCTCTTTAATGACCACAAAGTTGCCGTCCTTGTCAAAGGACCAGTTGCCGATCAGGGTCAGGTCGGTGAAGGTATCCATCTTCTCCGGCTCGATCAGATCCCAGCCGTGCACATAGGAATTGCCGGTCATATACGCCATGTTGATGAACCGGTTATCCAGCTCAATCGGCCGCTGATGTTCCACCACGACCTCCTTGATGGAAGCATTGTTCTCCGAGTCCTCAATGACGAGGCGCAGCGCATTGGTCTTGATGGGATCGATGACGGCCAGATGGTATCTCTCGATCAGGTCATTGCTGTAAACCTGCACCCATTCCTCGCCGTTCCACGCGTCGATGCGGTAGTCACGGACATTGCTGCCGTCTTCCTTGAGGATGATGTTGTTGATGGTCTGGGTCTTGTCCAGATCGATCTGCAAAACGGCATCTTCCGTGGCGGAGGCGGTCCACATGGTGGCGTCATCTCCGTCCGTCGCCTTGGCGGCGTCGGGATCGGTGGTTCTGGCCGGCCGGGTGTTGGCGATAAAGAAATCCTCGCCCATGTCGACCTCGCGGTTCAGCGTATCCTCGATCGAGGTGCCGCCGATCAATTTCTGTACCGATTCCTTAATGGCCGGAGCCGCCAGAACGCCCAGACCGACGCAGCCAACCGCTGCAACCGAAACGGCGGTAAGAAGAATCTTTTTCTTCATAGCACAATCTGCACTCCTTTTTCATAAAGTCGTTCCGGAGGGCCGCCCGTTTTCCGGCGGGCGGCGCCTCCCTTCCTCTGAACGCCGGTCAGTGCTTTTTCTTCCAATACAGGAAGTAGAATGCGGCTCCGCCGCCGCCCAGGACCACCACAACCACAATCACAACGATCAGCCAGACCAGGCTGCCGCCCGAATCTTCCTCGGCGGGGGCCGTCGTGGCGCCCGCTTCGGTGATCGACCCAGTGGTGCGGTTATCCGTATTGGAGGGAATGGTATCTTCCCCGGTGCCGGAGGTGGATTCCCCCGTCTGTGTGCCGTCGGCCGTGGAACCCGTAGCCTGCGTTGTGGTTGTCCCGCCGGCGGAACTGGTTCTGTTGCTGGTCGTGGGGGCCTTGGTGGTCGTGCTGTTCCCCGGCTGTTGGGTTGTGGTGGTCGTGGCGGAGGTCGTGGTGGCCGGGGGCGTAAAGCCATCCGGCACATCGCCCAGCTTGTCGCGCTCAAAGTCACCGTAGTCGTCGCCCGCGCGCTCGGTGATGCCCTCGCCCGCAAAGGAGAGGCTGTCCAGCCAGAAACTGCCGGCGATATTCTGGTTGCTGTTGTCCGCCGCTAAAATCTGGAATTTAAAGCCGACCAGGAAGGGTTCCTGGTTGCCGCTGCTCCACGCCTGCTGCGCCTGCCGCTCGTAGATACCGGTCATGTTGCCGTTTTTATCGACCATCTTGTCCTCGGGCACCAGATCGCGGAGACTCAGCCGGTATTCCTTCCACTCGGTGGTGATGCTGACCTTTTGATAGAAGGGAACGTCTTTGACATCCACCTCCGCCATCACGGTCATGTTTTTGTCCGCCTTGGCCCAGAACACAAAATAGACGTCGTTGTCCGCTTTGACCGCCGTATCCAGCGCGTAGGAATCTTCAAAGCCGCTTTGGCGGAAATATGCCCAGCCGTCGTTTTTGCTCAAGTCGAAGTCTGCCCGCAGGGAACGATAATTCCCCTGGCTTTTGCCGTCTCCCCGGCTGGGGGCGGACTCTTGGGTATCCAGATTGATGGAAAGGGCATCCGGATTTGTCGGCGTGGGTTTCCAGATACCAGACAACCCGGTGCTGCCTTTATAGCTTTCAAAGGTTTCCAGCATGTCGGTGCCCGACGCCGCCGAAGCCCCCAGAGGAACGGCCGTCATCAGGGCGGTGGCCGCCAAAACGCAGGCCAATACGGTTGCAAATTTACGCATGGTACTCCTCCTGGTTATCCTATTTGGTTTTCCGGCGGCGATAGGTTACCGCAGCCACAGCTGCGGCCGTCAGGCCCAGAGCCGTCACCGTCGCTACGGCGGTCGCCTCGCCGGTCGGGGGAATGACAGGTTCACCGGGATCGCTGGGATCGCCGGGATTGGTCGGATCGTCGGGATCTGTCGGGTCACTGGGATCCGTGGGATCGTCCGGGTCCACTATCGGCGGCTCCTCTTCGTTTGTATCGAGCATCTCGTCATATACAAAGTACCCGATGTTGTCCAAGAAGATATCGCCGGATACGGCTTCTTCGGAGGACAGGGTCACCGTCATGGTGACGGCCGCCTTATTCAGCTCATCAAAGGTGCCTCTGCCGGCCACGGTATCCACCCAGTTGGCGAAGACCAGCTGCGGCTCCTCCGAGCCGGTGATCGCGATGTTGTATTCCACCCAGAGGCTGCCGTCGTCGAGCCGCACCGTCATCAGCGCATCGTTGGCGGAAAGCACCTGCATATACAGGCCGTCGCCGCGCAGGCCGGGGAAGGCGGTCGCAAAGGAAGTGCTGCTGTCCGCGCCGGCAAGATCATAGGTCATCTTGAGGCTGTTGTCACCGAAGAGCGCGCCGGCTGTATCAAGGGTCAGAGCGCCTTCCGGGGTGGAGGTGAAATTCTCCGTCAGATCGGCGGCCGTCATCTCTTCAAAATCCTGCTGCACATGGAAGCCGTCGGAATCGTCGGGCTGGGGATCGTCGGGAACGATCACGCCGGGATCCTCGGGATCCTCCGGATCTCCGCCGCCGGGGTTATCCGGATTATCCGGCAGGATCGGGGCGGGGGCCGGCTCCTGCGGGCCTTCGGTGGTGGTCAGCTTGAAGCAGTCGAGCCACATCTCGCCGTTTTCCGGCAGGCCGCTGAGGCGGTCAATCTGGATCTTGAAGCACAGCCACTGGTTAATGTACGTCGCCCACTGGTCAGCCGGGACGTTGCTGCCGTAATTGTAGTTGCTCGTGTTGGTATTGACGAACTGGTTGAACGGCAGGGTCACCGTCTGCGGCTCGTCGCTCGCCTGGATCACCTTGGTATAGGTGTACTGAACGGGCTGGCCGGTCATGTCATAGAAGGCGACCGTCATGGTGAAGTCGAAGTCCACCTTGATGGTGAAGGTCATCGCCTGGTTCCCCATGGGGAAGGCGCCGGTGTGATACATGAACAGGCGGTGTGCCCCCCACACATCCTCGCCCAGACCGGTCCAGGAGATCTTCAGGCTCTTTTCGCCGCTGATTGGGGTAGTCTTATCCAGCTGGGTCCGGAAGGCGCTGTTGCCCTCGAACTGCCAGCCGTCGGTGGTTCCGCCGCCCATGACGATATCCCCGGTGGCCTCGTATTCCTCGAAATCCTCGAGCAGCCGATCCGCATCCAACGCGGGATATTCCGCATCCAGATCGGGGATGGGGCAGGCGTTCGAAACCGCCGTGTTCAGGGCAATGACCATATCGTCAATCTGCCGCTGGGTATCCGCGGTTTGGCCGTCATACATGGCCTCTGCATCATCGTAAACGTCCTGAATCATGCCGAGGGAATGCGCGGTATATTTTGATTCCGCGTCGTCCGCAAAGAAGGCATCTGCCGCGTCGAGAGCCGCCTTCAGATTGCTCCACACAAAGCTTAGCGGCCGGAGAGAATTGTACGCGAATTCCAGCTTTTTCAGTTCCTCCCGGAGCTGTGTTGCCGTGGCCGTACCGCTGTCCACCAGGGCTTGTGCCGATTCGTAGGCCGCCTGGAAAGCGGCAAAGGTATCCTCGGTATAATCCGCGCTGCCATTCTCATAGATTGCCTGATACTCATCCAGAGCCGCCTGCAGCTCGGTGGTATCTCCCGGTGTACCGTCGTCGCTCAGAGGCATAACATAGTAGCAGTCCAGAATAGTGACCGTATTGTCAGCTCTCCAGTCATCAAAATGAAAATCCAATGTAGCATTCGCGGTGAGAGCGGTATCATCCCAAAGGGTAAAGTATGTGTGTGCTCCTGCCGTCATTATGCCATTTACAAACTCCTGATTCCACACCGTGTCGTCTGCAATGGCAACCCGCAGGCCATTACTCCCTTCATTGGAAGCACCGGCAAGATCAAATTTCAGGAACATGCCAAGGCCTAATTTCTGAAAACCTGTGGGCCCCAGAGCGAGGCTGAACCATCCACCGGATCCCGTGTAGCCAAACTGCAGATGGCCGTCCACAATCCCGCTTGTGAGCACTGCACCGCCGCCATCGTTCTTCACGACAACAAAATCCTGCGCCTGATCATTGGTCATATACTCGGCGTCTACGTACTTTTCGATTTCGCAGAAGCGGAATTCATCAAAATAGATGTGGTGCGTTACGCCCCATGCAGAACCTCCGCCGATATCGAGGACGATTTCCATCGCGGAAATATCCGTGATCCCCTCAAGGGACAGGAGCCGGGTATAGGTTCCTGCCTCCAGCGTCTCGTAATTGTCCTTGTCACCGGCAAAGAAATAGGCGGGATCCATCCATTTTCCGCTGTTGCGCAGGCCGAGTTTTATTTCCGTTGTATGCGACAGGGTAAAGGTGACCATCATCACATCGCCCTGTACTTCGGTGAGCGGATGTTTCTGCTTCACCCAGCCCTGACTCAACTCAAACTGCACATCCAGTGCTTTGCTCCCGTTTACCCCCTGATCGGCGGAAAGGGAAGTGATCACCGAATCACCGGTATCCTTGACAAAAAACGCACCTGCCTGCTCGGCGGTCAGGTTTTCAAAGTCCTCGTACATGCCGGGGACGGCCTCGTCAGCCAAAACACTGAAAAGACCGGCAGGCAACAGCATCAAGAGCAATGCCGCTGCGGACAAAATGCTGAGGATTTTCCGTTTCATCCAGATGCTACCTCCTTCAAATTGCTCTTACTTTCTATTCCATGCGGAGCCGCGGCCATCGCGGCCCCGCACAAAATATGCTAAGGAAGACTTACGGCTTCCCGGTCACCTTATGCCCTTCCATCATGTCGTCCATCGCGCTCTGGAACTGCACGCGGTTGGCCTCCAGCGCGTCGCCCGGCGTACGGGAGCCCTTAAGCACCTGCGAGCACATCTCGTGGATGGACGGCGTGGTCCAGTCGATCTTGGTCATGACATACGCGTCATGGACAAAGAGGTTGGTGTCCTTCACCATGCTGGTGTAATAGTTCAGCGATTCTTCATCGCGCAGCTTGGACACGTATTTCTCCGCCACCAGATCGTCAATGGTCATGCCGTCCGGAATGGCATACAAATCGTCGATGAGCAGCAGCAGCTTATCCGCCATGCTCTCGTAGGTTTTGGGGATGAAGTACATCTGTCCGCAGCTGACCGGGACGGTGTAATCGTCCACGTCGGGGCCCATCGGGGCATAGACAATGCCGAAATCGTCGGCCATGGCGGATTCTTCAATAAACTGCAGCAGCTTGTTGGTGCCGGCCATCATCGCCATGTTGCACTTGGTGAACTCCCGCAGGAAGGTATCCCACGTCTGGGAACCGTCGTTGACGTTGGCGATCTTCTGCTGCACCACCCAGTCGTACATCTGTTCAAACGCCCGCATGGCCTTCGAATCGCTCAGGGTCAGGACGGGATCGCCGTTTTCATCGAAACTGGCGATGGCGCTGCCGTTGGAGGCAGCCAGGCTGGAGAGGAAGTCGCTGTGCATATACGCGCCGAGACCCCATTGCTCCACGGTGCCGTTGGAGGACCGTTTGGTGGCCTTGGTGGCAATTTCCTCCACCGTCTCCCAGGTCCAGGTCTTGTTTGCCACCATTTCATAGGGATTGCCAAGATTCTGTTCCTCGAAAATCCGCTTGTTGAAGAACCAGATGGTGCCCGTCGGGTTGAGCGAAACATCGCTGAAGCAGTACTGGCGGTTGTCGACGTTGGTATACTGCCGGACCGTCTGGTTGTAGCGGGAATCGCGGAAATCGATGCCGGTTTTCTCCATCGCGTCGGTCAAATCGGCAAAGGCGCCGGCCTTGAACCACTCGACAAAATAGTTCTCCTGCGTGACCAGAATGTGGCCGGCGGGCGAACCGGAGGCGATACTGCTGGTCATCATATCCCAGTAGTTGCCGCGGCCCTCCATCATCTCGATGGTCACGTCGTACTTGGCTTCCAGTTCTTCGATCCGCTGGTCACGGCGCACCAGGGAAGGGTCCGTGCCATCGGTGTTCACCATGCCGTAGCCTGGCGGAACAACGATGCGGATGGTTTCTCCGTTAAAGCTCAGCTCGGATTTCAGCTGATCGGTCACGGTGTCCCCGCCGGAAGCGTTCCCTCCCTTGGAGGAGCTGGAGCCCTCGGTGTTGTCGGTGCAGCCGATCAGGGCGCCGGCCATCATCAGCATGGCCATTGCCAAAGCCACAAATCGGATCTTTTTCATGCAAGCAACAGTCCTTTCATCAATCTGAAATGGTATGCCTTTTTATCTATTATCCAACCAGTCCGGAGCGCTCAATGCTTTCGGTAAAATAGCGCTGGCAGAACAGGTAAAGCACCAGCATGGGAATAATCAGGAACAGCATGCCGCAGTTGCGCATCAGGCTGAATTCGGTCAGGTTGCTGATGCCCGCGTCCACGCCGGAGCTGTTGCTGATCAGGCGGTACAGCTCGGTGGTCAGCATGGGGACGTCCTGCAGGAATACCGAGGTGAAGATGTCGTCCAGCCACTGCCACACGAAGGAGAACAGAAACACGGTCATCATGATCTGCCGGGCGCTGGCCAGGAACACGCTGACAAACGCCTTGAGCGTTCCCGCGCCGTCCACATACGCCGCTTCCTCCAGCTCCTTGGGGAGCCCGCGGAAATACTGGCGCATCATGAAGATGTACAGCCCGTTTTTCAGCCCCGTGCAGGTGATACCCAGCAGCACGAAGGGGGTCATCGTGTTCAGCAGGTTCAGCGGTTCCCCGAGAATCAGGTTGAAGATGCCGAAGATGTCAAAATACCGGAAATTCACATACAGCGGCAGCAGGATAAGATCGGGGGGAACGATCATGCCCAGCACCACGATAAAGAAGAAGACGTTTTTAAAGCGGAAATCAAACCGTGCAAAGCCGTAAGCCACCACGGTGGCGGACACGGTCTGCACCACCGAAACCACCAGCGGATACAAAAAGCTGTTGAGCGCAAGAGCCGGAATGTTCAGAAAGTTCCAGGCCTGCCGGTAGTTGCTCAGGGTGAAGGTTTTAGGGATATAGTGCACGGACATATCGTACACATCCTCCACCGGCATGAAGGACACCAGAATCTTGGTGACCAAAGGATAGAGGATTACGAAGCTGATGCCCGCCAGCAAGATGAACCGCAGGATGGAAATCAAGGCGCTCGTGCTCTTTTTGACGAGCTTCTGCCGTCTTTTTTCCGACAGGACCAGCGCCGGCCGCGGGCGGCTGTTTTCGGACGACGTCATAACGGGTTCCTCCTTCCTTTAGTCGTAATAGAAGATGTGCTTGTTGAGGATGGCGAACACCAGCCCGACAATGGCGAAAATGATGACCATGTAGATCCACACCATCGCGCTGCCCGTACCGAAATCAAAGCTGGTAAAGGAGGTCTGATGCACCAGGTTGATCATGACATTGGACGAGCTGGTAAAGGAATCGATAATGGTATATACCACGCACACCAGGATCTGTGAGCTGACCATCGGGAAGCTGATTTTCCAGAAAACCTCCCAGCTGGTGGCGCCTTCGATATAGGACGCCTCGAAAATGGAGGGAGAAATCGACTGGAAGGCCGCCAGGAAAATGATGATAGGGATGGCGCTCATCGCCACGATGGTGGAAATGCGATCCACGGCGGATACCAGGAAACCAATCAGCGAGGTGTCGAAATTCAGGGCCGTGAGCATGTTGACAAAGGCGGTGGAGACGCTGCCCGCGTCGGCGGAGCTGGCCGCGCCGCCCTGCTGCATCATCGCGGTCATCTGATCCACCGACGCCAGCCGAAGGTAGATGCCGGAGGACAGCAGCACCGGCAGGAAGAAGATGCCGCGCACCAGCCCGCGCCCGTGGAATTTCTGATTGAGGATACTGGCGATAAAAAAGCTGAAAATCACCGCGATGGGCACGTTAAGCAGCATGTTCCCCACCGCTTCCAGGAGCACCTGGCGGTAATCGGGATCCACCGCCAGCAGCTCATAATAGTTCTTAATCCCTACCAGGGTCAGCTGGTAGCCCGTGCCGTCGCTTTTGATCGTCATTTCCGACAGGCTGTACAGCAGCGACGTGCCCAGCGGGATCAGAATGAAGAAAATGGCGCCGACGATGAAAGGGGCAATGAAAAAGTACCCCAAGCGCTTGCGTTTGCGTTCCCAGGAAACAATCCGTCTCTTAGCCATTTGCCTGTGCCCCTCCCTTCACAACCACAAAGCTCTTCGGCTCAACGGTTACGCCCAAAGCCTGCTGGCTTTCGTCGCTGTAATTGGTCAGCATCACGCTGCCGTTGCCGTAGGTGGTCTGATACAGGTTTTCCGCCAGCCGCTGGTAGTCCGCAATCCCGCTGGCCGTATCGTCGGCCACGGAATCCAGCAGCCGGTACTGTTCCAGAATCGTATCCTTCCAAAAGCTGTATTTGGTCGAAAAATACTGCGGATAATCGGTCTTCTGGAAGGTCTCGTTTTCATTCGCCGTCAGGGTGAAGGCGAGCCCTCCGCCGGTACGCAGCGTATCCAGCAGGGAGTCGTCGGTATCGCCCGACAGGTTGCGGGGCCCGTCGGCATAGCGGACGCGGCCGCCCAGCACCATCTGCAGGAACGGAACCGTCTCGTCGCAGATATCGTACTGGTAACCCTTCATCGGCACTTCCATCACGTCCTGCACAAAGGGAAGGACGGGCGCGTTGGCGCCGATGGTGGACACCGTGCGGTTAGCCGCCACCGTCCGCACGTTTTCTATCAGGCGGTTCATGGCGGTCTGGCGTTCGACCATCCGGTTTTCCTTGTAATCGGCGTTGGCGTTGGTGCCCGCATACCGGAGGGAAACCCCGTTCATCCCCAGTGTATCCAGAATAGAAACCGCGCCCTTCACCGCCTCGTCCACCGCACCGGGATTCAGAATATACCGCACATAGTCGTCGGTCGTATCCACCTGATAGGTTGCCATATTATACCGGCGGTCCAGAGCGGATTCCTTGGTCAGCCGGGTGGCAAGGTGCTCGCCGAGAACCAGGCCGTCGAACAGGGAATTGGCATACGCGTACTGCACGTCCACATCCATGTACAGCGTCACCTGATTTTCCTCGGCCCAGGCCTTCAGCGCGTCCAAATCCTCCTGCGACCCCACGCCGGAGGCCAGCTTCAGCTTGGAGGCGAAGGGCTGGGACAGCCCGCCCTGGAAGAAGCCGGTCAGCTTGATGACCAGGCGCTCTACGCCGGCCGTCTTCAGTTCCTTGCCGATGGTCAGCACATCCTGCAGGGTGGTGTATACCGTCGCCTGCTCCATGCTGATGCCCATGACGCCGACATGCTGCTGCGCGACACCGATAAACTCCAGAACCAGCGGCGCGGCCCCGGCGTCGGCTTCGACCCCCTCGAAGAGATCGGCCGCATAGGTATCGGCCAGGTTGCGCAAAGCGGTGTGATCCTTATCAAAAAACCGCATCTGCAGCGCCAGATCACCGTCATAGAGGTATTCCTGCGTGATGCTGAAATAATCGCCCTGTTCCCGGGAGGAGGAGCTCAGATAGCTTCTGGCCACCTCCCGCACCTGGAACACCGGATAAGCGGCGGCGTAGCCGTCGGCGGATCCGGGAAACGCGCGGATTTCCGCCAGCGCACCGCCGTCGGTGATGGTCGTCAGCACCGCGCCGCGGCCGTCGAAAATCTTGGCGTACAGGGGCAGGTAAGCGACATTCTCCTTGTAGATCTGTTCCTCCTGCTGCACGGAAAGATCCCGCCCGTAAACAGGAACAGCAAACTGCTGCTGGCTTTCCTTTCCGTTATAAAAGTTCATCAGCGATCCCGCACCGTCCGGCAGAAGGAAACGGCCGGCCTCCTCCCGTTCGGGGGAAGCGAAGGTCTTGAGCACCGTCAGCTCGAGCATGGTGCCGCCGTTGAATTCCTGTATCTCCTCCACCGGCACCCGCACGTTCACCCGATCGCCGTCCAGCGTAATGTACATGGACACGTCAAACACCGGATACTGGGTCTGCTCCAGCTCGCCGCCGTTCTCCAGATCCTGCTGGTAATCCTCTTCGGTATACCCGATGCCCACCAGAATACGGTTGATGTCCCGCTGCACGCTCAGGGAAAGGGTCGTTTGCCGCAGGACGTACATGGGGCCGTCCTCCAGCGCCGGATACCGGGAACGCAGATCCGCCTTGGTGCTCTCGTTGCTGATGGCGTCCAGGTCGGCCAGGTAATACTGCGAACGGAACCAGGTTCTGTCAAAGGTTCCTTCGATCCTCCCGGTCAGCTCCTCAAACCGTTCCACCGAAAAGGCCGGCGGCACAAAGAGGTTTTCCTGCACGTTGCCCAGCGTGAAGCGGATTTTCACACCGCTATCGATGTTTTCGATGGTGTACTGCCCCTTGGACACGCTGTCGTTGTAGCTGTTCATCGTGGCCGAGATCCCCTGGGAATCCAGATAGGTAAACTCCAGAAGGGAACGGTCCGAGGCGGAGGAAGCGTTCGCCGGCACGGCCTGATAAACCTGCCCGTCCTGCTTATTGAGTACCTGGAAGGAGGTTGTATCCCGGTTGAGGAGAAGCGCGAGGCTCTCGTTTTCCGTGACCGTTTCATAGGTCGTCCCGTTGACGTCATTTTCCGTTGTATTCGGCAGGATGACCTCCCCGTCCTCGATCGTGTTGATCCCCGTGCCGGTTGCACAGGAGGATAGCAGCCCGGTTATCAAAAGAAGGGACAAAAGCCCGCAAGTGATTCGTTTTATCATTCCGATCATGCCTTTCTGGCAGACCGCCCGAGGGGCGGCCGGCCGGTTATGGAATGTGCCGTCACGCACGGTTGGCAAGCTCTTCGTAAATGTCCGCAAAGAAGGCGACCATCTGCTGGAGCAGCGCCGTGCAAAGCAAAATCACAAACACGATAATCAGGATGACCACCAGGGTGATCAGGATAACGAAGAGTGCCTTGCCCATCGAATAATTGTGAATCTGCCGGACGCTCGCGATCATCAGCCCTGCCATCCAGATATAGGCCAGCGCCACCAGGAAGTAGTAAATCGCGCCCTCGGTTTGGGTCATCACGTTGCTAATCAGGCTGGCGATCGGCAACAGGATAACCATCGGCGTCAGGGCGTACCCGGACGCCATCACGATCGTCTTAAAGGAGCCCTCGCCCTCCATCAGCGAGGTGACGCACCAGCTGCTGACCACCCACAGCAGCAGCGGAGCAAACAACGTGGCCAGATCGATTAAGAAGTTCGCTTCCTCCGGCTTGGTGGGGTTGAAGATAAAGCCGGTTACCTGGGTTTGGAAAATCAGCGCCACGCCCGCCAGACCAATCAGCAGCAGTCCCGTTTTCAGGCTGCCCCGGTTCTCCCGCTGCAGGTCCCAGAAGCCGTCAAACGGCCGGAATATGACATGGAACGCATAACGGAAGGGACCTTTTTTCTTTACCTTCGGATGGGTCTTGCGCCAATGCTTGAGGAAAAAGTGCAGCACTACCAGCGCCAGCAGCACGACGATCAGGATAATGCCGCCGACCGTGAAATACTGGTTGATGAGATCCCGGCGGTAGAATTGGAACGCCTTGGAATAGTTTTCCTTGTCGTCACAGCGCTGGAAGTAGTCCATGGCCAGCTTCATGTCCCGCTGACGATAGGCGATCTTGCCCATTTCCTGCAGGACGACCGGGTTGTTTTCATTAAAGCCCAGGACGGCCTCCCACGTTTCTTTTTCCTTTTCGTAGTTGTTTTCGTCCTTGTACTCTTCCGCCAGGAAGATCATTTGGGCATATTCGGTCAGGGCGTATGTCATAATCTGGTTTTTCCCCGCATCCAGAACCAGGAACTCGTCGTTGTAATACACCAGCGAGCTCGGGGTGGTCAGGGTACCGAAGGTCTGGCCTAACCCGCCGAACATGAACAGCATGACGCCATCCACATTATAGACGAACACCCGGCCCCGCTTCTGATCCAGAATGGCATACAGGCCGTGGTTAAGATTGACCACATCTACCACCAGCGACGGCCCTTTGATGGTGCTGAGCTCGGTGAACTCCTCGTCCGCCACCGGGTTTCCCACGCGGCGGAGTACATCGTCGCCCTTGGCGTTGATCCGGCGCACCGGCGTCATCGACTCACCGGAGCTGTCCTCGTCATAGGTGCCGGTGGTGACGAAGATAAAGTCCTCCGCGTCCACCGAAATATTGTTGTATTCCGCCGGAACAAAAGCCTCCATCCGATCCTGCTGCGCCTCGGTTGAGAACAGCCGCCAGATCATTTCCGTCAGGCTGTAGGTGACCTGGGAGGCGCCCAGCATCTGCACAAACACCCCCTGGCGGTCCAGTTCCAGCAGGCCGCGGTTGAAGCCGCGGGAGGCCACGAAGATCCGGCCGGCAGAATCCCCCGCCACCTTGATCGGCCGGTAATCAAAATTGGCGGGAAGCAGAGGCGATTCCGGTGCACCGTATATGGCGATGAGGTTTCCCGCCGCATCCAGCTTGACCAGGCGGGCGTTGTTGGTATCGGCCACCAGCAGGTTGCCGTCCTCATCCACAAAAACGCCGTTCGGGCTGGAGAAGGTATCCTCTGCGCCGTTGTTGAGAAAGGTGCGGAATTCCTGCTGCAGCTTATAATGCCTATCCAGCTTGAGGATCCGGTTGTTGCCCGTATCCGCCACATACAGATAGCCGTCGCTCGCCACAAATAAATCCTGGGGACTCCGCAGCGCGGTTGTGCCCATGATCGTGTGGTCAATGGCCTGGCTGGGGGTGGCGGCGGGCGCAACCGGCACCACCTCTCCTTCATCGTAGATATAATTGTCATACGGGGTTGCCGCCGACGCCTGCAGCGAGAGCCCCGTCAGGAGCAGCGCAGCAACCGCCGCGGCCGCCGCTCTTTTGAACCATCTCTTCATATCCAAACCCCTTTGTGGCATATTCCGCCCAAATGTCTGAAAGCAGAGGAGGCATCCGCCTCAGTCTTTCATGCCGGAGGAGGCCATCGTCTGAATGATATTGCGCTGCGACACGATGAACACCGTAATCGGCACAATCATCATGATGACGCCCACCGCCGCACCGGCGCCGGCGCGGGCCACGCCGCCCGCCACAATCTGGCTCATGGCGTAGGACAGGGTTTTCTTCTCTTCGCTGAAAATGTACACACCGCCGGTTGTGCCCCACAGCGTCTGTATGGAGAAAATGATCAGCGTCAGCCATGCCGGCTTGACGTTCGGCATGACGATGGTCCAGAAGGTCCGCCACTCGCTGGAGCCGTCGATCTTGGCGGCTTCCAGAAGGGAATCCGGAATGCCGGACATGAACTGCTTCATCAGATACAAGCCGATGGGCGCGCCGAAGGCCGGGATGATGATGGACGTATAGGTATCCACCCAGCCGAGCTTGGTCATGATGATGAAGCTGGGAATCTGCGTGACCGCCGTGGTGAACATCAGGGTGGTCACCACTAGCTTGAAAAAGGCCTTGCCGCCGGGGAACTGCCGCTTCTCCAGAACATACGCCGCCATGGAGGCGACAATCACATGCCCCAGAATCGCCACCGCCGTGATGAACACCGTATTGAATATGTAGCGGGAGAAGGGAACCCAGGATTCGCTCATCAACAGCGACAGATCGCCAAAGTTGTCCAGGGTTGGATTTTCCACCAGGATATGCGGCGGAAAAATGAACAGCTCATCCAGCGGCTTGAAGGCATTGCACACGGTATACACCAGCGGGATGATCATGAAAAATCCCACAATCACCAGCAGCACGATGTTGAAGATATCCCCGCCCAGCGAGCGGGCCAGACGCGATCTGGCGCCGCGGCGCCGCCTTTTCACCTTGGCTGTTCGCATCTTTTTGGCATTTACAGCGTCCATCCTTTATGTCCCCACCTTGCTTAATAATTTCTGAATAACCTCATTAAGCACAATCATCGAGATGAAGAGGATACTGGCGATTGCGCAGGCATAGCCCATATCAAACCGGACGCCGCCGTAATCGGTCAGGTGATTGACCACTGTATGCACCGCATAGTCGGTGCTGGGGTTGCCGCACAGCTGCACGGTGATATCGCCCACGGCGAAGGAAGAGGTGATCGACATGACCGCACCGAACATCAGCTGCGGCTTCATGGACGGCAGCGTGATAAACCAGAGCTCCTGCCAGCGGTTGGAAATGCCGTCGATATACCCGGCCTCATACTGGGATTTATCCAGTGTCTGGAAGCCGGCGACAAAGGACAGGAAGCCGGCACCCAGGCTCATCCACAGCTGCACCAGAATGACGACAAACATCATATAGTTGGTGTCGGTCAGCCACTGGATCGGCTCGGTGATTAAGCCCAGGTTGAGCAGCATCGCATTGGCGTAGCCATAGGTGTCGCCGTTGAAGATAATCGTCCAGATAAGGTACGCGGCGCCCGAGATCGACGGCGCATAAAATACCGTCACCATGATGGAACGCAGCGTGGGGTTCAGCTCATTGATGAACCAGGCCAGCAGCAGCGACGCCAGATAGCCCACCGGGCCGGTGATGGCCGCGATGAGGAAGGTGTTCTTCAGCGCGATCAGAAACACCTCGTCGTTGAGAAACAGGTTAATGTAGTTCTGAAAGCCGATGAACTCAGCCGGCTCCAATATGTTGTAATAGGTGAAGCTGTACCACAGCGAGGTGATAACCGGCGCCAGCGTGAACAAACAAAAGACCAGCGCAAAGGGCAGCAGAAAGAGATAGGCGTCCCAGTTCAAACGGATCTGCCTGCATTTGTAGGCAAGCCTGGACCTTTGTCTGCGGACCGGCTTGGCCGCAACCGAATTTGCCATGCATCAACGCACCTTTCGTCGATATTTTGAGTTCCGGGCCTTTCCTTACGGTCCCGCACCGGGCCGGTCAATCCACCGGGAGGCCAAACTCCTGGCGTTTGCCGGTCAGCTCCTGGTTGATGGTGTAAACATAATCGAACAGGGTTTCCTTCGCGTCCTTGTCGTTGATGACCACCTGCCGGAAGGCGTTGTCCAGATGACGGCCGGTGAAATACGCACCGGGAACCTGTTCCACCCCCCGGCCCCACATCATCTGCTCCCGGAGCACGTTATACAGCTCATTGCTCCACGCGATCTGCCCGAAGGCTTCCAGGTTGGCGGTGGGATGGCGGGCGGAAGCCCCCAGCACGCTTTCCATCTCGTTGCCGTATTCGATCTGTGCCTCGGCGTCGGTCCACCACTTCAGGAATTCCCAGGCCGCCTCGTAATTGTCCGAGCTCTCCAGGATGAAGCAGTCGGTTCCCGCGAAGGACATGCTGCGGTCGATGGTTCCATCCTCCTTGACGGTGCCGGGCAGCAGGGTGAAGCTCCACAGGCCGCGGATTTCGGGGGCCGACACCGACAGGCTGTTGAAGTTGGTGAAGTCCGCGATGATCAGCGGGTATTCACCGGTGCGGAAACGGTCGAGGAAATTGTATTCCTGCGGCAGATCGTAGTTCACATACAGGTTGGTCCACTGCCGGAAGGCCGCCAGGCCGACCTCCGAATCCATATCCGAGGATTTCCCGCCGTCCTTGTACAGCTGCCCGCCCCGTTGGTAGAGCATCATGTAATAACTGGTGACGCCCGCCTGCGGCGTCGTGGTGGAGGAAGCCGGAATGGCAAAGCTCATGTTGTTCTTCTGCAGCACCGGGATGGCGGCGATGACGTCCTCCCAGGTGTTCGGCACGCTCAGCCCGATATCGTTGAGCACGTCCTTGCGGTAGAACAGGACGTTAAACGTCTGAGTTTCGGGCAGGCCGTACACCTTGCCGTCAAAGGTCATCGGGACCAGGCGTTCCGGCAGGAAGCGGGCCGCCACCTCCTCAAAATCGGGGAACTGGGTCAGATCGATGACCGCGTTTCGTATGGCGTAGTTGATGGGCTCGCTGTCCGCCATGTTGAGCGCCACATCCGGGCCGATACCGGCCACCGTGGCGGGCAGCAGCGCGGCCGCCGTCACCAGCTCCAGCTCCACGCCGATATTGTGCTGGGTGGTGAAGGAGGAGTCGATGATCTTGCGCAGTGACTGCACCTGATCGCGTCCGGTGGACATCCACACCTTGATGACCTCCTGTTCGGCCCCCACCACCTGTGAGCTGCCGATGCTGGCGTAATCGTCGATAAAGGAGCGGATGAACTGGTTGATGTCATAGCCGACCTGCTGGAAGAAACCGGCGTTGGTGGCCGGCAGCTCCGGGTCGGGCGACGAAACAAAGGCCAGGTAATCGATCTCCAGCGGCTGCTGCTGGACGGTGCTCAGCCAGGTGCCCAGGGAACCGATGTTGGTTTTGAAATAATCCAGATTCCGCGCGATGTCATCCGGCTTAGTGTTCATTTTCCGCAGCTGGCGGATCATCGTGTTCAGCGAGGAGACGTTCTGCCCGCTGCCGCCGGTATAGTCCACGAACCAGTCCACAATGGTCTGCAGCTCGTCGGCCAGCTCGCCCATGCGCGCAATCTCATCGGGGATCAGCTCATCCAGATAATAGTCCCGCATGGTATCCGGCTTGGATCCGGTGATCATCATGATGGTGGTGTAAATGCTGTTGAGCTCGGTGAGGATCGTCTGCACCTCGTTGATCCGGGGGGCCATCTCGCCCAGGGTGACTTCCATCTTGAGCTGATGCTCGCCGGGCGTCAGGTAAATCTGAAAGGCGCCGTCCGCATCGCCCACCTCGAGCAGCTGCCACTTGCTGTCGAAGCTGACCTCGTAGTTTTCCATCTCTTTGCAGGGAATGCTGCCGTCGATGTAAATCGCCCGGTTGGATTTCACGCCGCGGGTCACATTCTGGCGGGCCTTGATGTAGAGGGTGTACAGCCCTTCCTTCTCCACGTGGAAGTTCCAGATGATGAACTGCCGCGGGTTCTGCCAGCGGTACCCGCCGATGGAATTGAGCTTCTGCAGATTCTTCTCATACGGAATCGTGGTGGGGGTGGTCCTGTCCACAATCGGGTAAAGCACCGGATCCGATTTCAGCACGGCCGATTCTCCCTGGAAGATAATCGGCTCATCTCCCGCCGCCTGATAGCCCTTCTGCGCATACTCCTGCTGCAGCTGTGCGTAGGTGGGCCGTTCTTCCTCATTGGCCAGGCAGAGGTTGGCGATGGTCAGCGGTTCGCTCGTCGCCTCAAAGGTGATGGTGTTTTCCCCTTCATGGAAATAGAAAAGAAGGGGCGTTATGTAGTAGCCCTCCGAGTCGCGGATGAACTCCTTATCCTGCCACTGGCGGACCTCCAGCTGGGACGGCCGGATATCGTTCCCCTGGGTGTCCGTCACGCCCAGGCCGTCCGGGTCATCTTGATACAGGCGGCTGAACACCAGCGTTTCCGCATCCTGGTGCTGCGATTCCCCGTTGATGCGGATCCGCCTTTCCACCGAAGCACCCCGCTGGTTTTCCGCCACAAAATCCAGCCGCAGCCCGTACAGCCCGGCGGTGGGGACCGTCACCGTGAAGGTAACCGCTCCTTCCTCGCCGGTATAGAGGGAAATGCCCTCCTTGCCCAGATAATTTTCCCGGAGACTGGCTTCGGCGCCCTCCACGGTGAATTGGGAAATGTCCACCGGAATGGTTTCGGCCGGCTGCACGGCGGAAGCGTACTGCTCCAGAAACGCTTCATAGGAGATGGCATCCGAGACCTCCATGTCCGGCTGGCTCACGTCGCTCTCCTGCGCGGCGGCCGGCCATCCGGCCCCGACCGACACCGCAGAAAGCACCAGGGTAAGGGCCGCCAATGTCGAGATAAGCTTTTTCAATGCTCCGTCACCTCTTCATAAAGTGTTGGCCGAACAGCGCAGGAAAACCGAAACAATCTCCGGATCCGTGCAGAAAACCGGTCGTTTTCCGCTTTTCGATCCGTTTCGATCCATGCGAAACGTCCAATTGACCTTATACGCCGGGCATATACAGCGCGAATCGTTTTTCTTTGTTCATTATGAGCTATTTCTGCTATTCTGTCAATAGATTTTGACAAATTAATTTAAAAAACATTTTATTACCAATTATTTCCATTTTTAATTTTTCGCTTTACTACAGCACTATACTAAAAAAATTGTATATTCTATTGACTTCACTGCCTTTTTTCGCTAATATGAACAGGGCTTGGCCCTGTATTACGCGAAACATTTTTCTATTTCTTTGCCAATGGCCGCTTGGACGGCGAAAAAGGAAAAATGGTCAAACTTTATAAAAAGCCCCATCCTATCCAAGCCGGAAGCATATTGTGAGAAACGAGGAGAATTGCTATGAAGAAACCGCTTTTGGCCACCTATTGTACAAATAAGGGACTTCCGCAGCTGACGGAAGACGACATCCGCCGCCTGGACATCCTCTATATTGGCTTTGGCCGGGTGGACGGCACAAGCCTTTCTATCCAGGAACTGACCCATCTGGATCGGATGGAGGAAATCCGGCGGATCCATCCCGCAATCCGTCTGATCCTTACCACGGCCAGCGGCAGCGACGGCGGCTTTTCCGCCGGCACCAAAACCGAAGCCGACGCCCGGCTTCTGGCCGCCCACTTGGCCGCGGCCGTGCGGAATTACGGCTTCGACGGGCTGGACGTGGACTGGGAATACCCGACTGTCAGCGGCGACCCGGCCGAACGGCACGCGCATACCGTGCTGCTCCGGGCACTGCGGGAAGAGCTGGATAAGCTGGAAGGCCACCGCACCCTGTCGGTTGCGGCGGGCTGCAAGACCTGGTATTTCGAGATCACCGAGCTGTCCCAGTCGGTGCAATACCTGGATTATGTCAACATCATGACCTATGACATCAACGCCAACTCCCCCTACACCATGCACCATGCCTGTCCGTATCCGATGGACACCGATAAAGTGACCGAGGGAAGCGCGGCCGAAAACATCGAGGTGTTTCACCGCCATGGCGTTCCGCTGGAGAAAATTCTGATCGGCGCCGCCTGGTATTCCCGCCAGTGGAAGCAGGTGCCGGACGAGAAGCACGGACTGCATGCGTATGTCGGTGAGGGCAGCGACTACGGTCCCGGGTATACGCAGCTCATGCGGGATTACGTCAACCAAAACGGCTACATCCGGTACTGGGACGATGCGGCAAAAGCCCCTTATCTGTTCAATGGGGATAATTTCATCACCTATGACGACGAGGAATCCCTGCGCTGGAAATGCCGCCTCGTCCGCGAAAGCGGTATCGCGGGCATCATGGTTTGGGAATACACCTATGACGAGGAGCACACGCTGCTGCGTGTGATGGACGAAGCGCTTCGCTCTCCTCTGCCCGAAAAATGATACACTGCATGGCAACAAAAGCGGCCATCCGTCCTGAGGCGGATGGCCGCTTTTACTTGTGCAAAATGGTCGTGAAACGTTTTGCGCTTATTTCTGCGAACGGTTTCGAGAAATTCGTTTGGTGCCCGCGGGCGGTACCGCCCGTTCGGCGCGGCACTACCGCTTCTCTGTCTGCAGGCAGCGGCGCACGGCGGCAACCGCCTGCATCGTTTCCTGCTGGGTGGTGAAGAATGAGGGGGCGAACCGCACCGTACCGGCGGGAAGAGTACCGAATTTGCGGTGTGCGCTGGGTGCGCAGTGCAGGCCCGCCCGCACCGCCACACCCAGGCGGTCGAGCGCCTCGCCTACATCCACGCTGGCCCGGCCTGCAATGTTCATGGACAGCACCGGCACACACCAGTCGTCCTGCGGCCGCGGGGTATACATCTGCACCCCGGGCATCCCGGAAAAGGCGTCATACATCGTCTGCACATGGTGCAGCTCCTGCCGGTAAACGGCGGCCAGACCGCGCGCCTCCACCCATTCCATTCCCGCGCGCAGGCCGCAGATCCCCGCTGTGTTGGGCGTGCCGCTTTCAAACCGATCGGGCAGCTCGTCCGGCTGCGCCAGCTGAAGCGACTGGCTGCCCGTCCCGCCTTCCACAAAGGACGGGATCGCAAACCGTTCGCTGCACAGCAGCATGCCGGTGCCCATCGGGCCGTACAGTCCTTTGTGTCCCGCCACGCAGAGAAAATCGATGTTGTCCGCCTGCATATCGATGGGCACAATGCCGGCCGTCTGCGCGGCGTCCACCACAAAGGCAATGCCGTGTTCCCGCGCAAGGGCACCCAGACGGCGGATAGGCAGCCGTACGCCGAAAACATTGGAGGCATGGGTGCATACAATGGCGCGGGTTAAGGGCGTGATGCACCGGCGGAAGGCCTCCACCGTCGCGTCATCGTCCCCCAGCGTCACCGGAGCCACATCGTAGATGGGGCGGCCGGGCGACAGGGCGTGGAGCGGACGCATGACGGCGTTGTGCTCCAGGTCGGAGACCACCACCCGGCCGCTTGTGCGCAGCAGGCCCTTTATTGCCATATTGAGCGCCATGGTGCAGTTGAGCGTAAACACAACGGCGCCGGGATTGTCCAGATGAAAAAAGCGCGCCGCCGTTTCACGGCAGCGGTAAATCTCCTGTGAGGCGGCCATACCCATCGCATGGCCGCCGCGGCCCGGATTCGCCCCGTAGCGCGTCAGCGCCCGGTTCACCGCGTCGAGGACCGGCTGGGGCTTTGGCCAGGTGGTCGCGGCGTTATCCCAATAATTCATGATGCCACCTCCTTTCCCTTCTGTAATGGCACGGCGGTTCATTCCGCGGCGTCCGTTACGCCGAGCACCCGAATCCCCGCCGCTTTAAGCAGGTCGATCGCCTGCTGTGCATCGCCGCGTACCCGTATGCGGTAGCCGCAGCCGTTGTTTCCCTGTTCGTCCACGGCACGGTGGATATCCCCGCGTATGCCGTTGCGCTCCAGAAGATTCTTGCCGCGCATGGCATTGGTGACGGAGCTGACGTTAATATATACGCTTTGCAAGATCATTCGTCCCTTTCTGCCCGAACCGCCGGAGCGGATCGGATTTCTCTACACTGACAATGTATGCAGACCGCCCGCCACCCGTTCGCCATAAAAAAAGCCCCGCCAAATGGCGGGGCATATCGTTAATGCGGCGCACCGGCGCTTCATCCACCGGCATGAGACGGCGGGGTATTCGCCTGCGCGGCCCGGCGTTTTTCCAGCAGCAGGGCGGTGTGCAGGGCCAGCACAAGCAAAACCAACAGATACGGCAGCAGGATCAGCAGGCAATACCCGCCCGGCGTACGCAGAAAGCTGGCAAACGCACCGGCCTGGGGCAGTGCGGACGTAAAGCGGCCGACCACCCGCTCCGCGAGCGCGGGCGCCGTCTCCGTCTCGCCCGTTTTGAGCGAGGTGGTCAGGAAGGCCGGCTCGCCTTCATAGGTGATTGGCTCCTCGATCTGCCGAAAGATCACTTCGCCGTAGTCCTCGTGTCCCATCGACTTATACGCAATGATGTCACCCGGCTGCAGCTGGGCGGTATCCACCGTCTCCACCACCGCCACATCGCCGGTTTCCATCGCACCGGTCATGGCGTCGGAGGTCACGCGCAGAAATTTATGGCCGAAAACGCCCTTCCCGTCCGGCCGGTCAAAAGCCAGCACCGAAAAAACGGCAAACGCCGAAACCAGCAGCGCAAACGCCAACAGCAGCGCCGTCACCGTTCGGCCCGTTATCACCAACGCCTTTTTATAATCCATGCCATCCCGGCCCCTTTCCTGTATAGTATAGAAAGAAACCCGTCGCCTGTCAAGGACGGCCCGGCTATCCCCTCAGGGGCAGCCAGACCTGAAAGACGGTGTCCTCCCCTTCCCGGCTGGTCACCGTGATACGGCCGCGGTGACGCTCCACGATGCTGTGCGCAATGGCCAGGCCGAGGCCGTAGCCCCCTGTTCCCGCGAACGGGAGGAATCGGCGCGGTAGAAGCGTTCAAACACATGGGGCAGATGCTCCGGCGGAATCGGAGTGCCCGTGTTGCGCACCGTCAGGCGGGCCTTATCCCCTTCCCGGGTCAGTGTCAGGGTGACCTTTCCGCCATCGCCCGCGTATTTGCACGCATTGTCGAGCAAAATGCGCACCAGCCGGCGCAGCTGCCCCTCATCGCCGGTCAAGACCAGATCGGGCGTCACATCCACGTCCAGCGTCACCCCGCGCTCAAACGCCACCGATTCAAAGGGCAGCGCCCCGCCGAGCACCACATCGCTCAGCTGTACCCGTTCGCACAGCACCGGCGCACCCGCCGCGTCTCCCTTGGCCAGAAACAGCATGTCGTCCACGAGCGATTTCATGCCCAGCGATTCCTCCCGGATATAGCGCACCCATTTGGCCTGTCCGGCGATGGTATCCTCCGGATGGGCCAGCAGGATATCGGTATCCGCCAGGATAACGGTCAGCGGGGTTTTCAGCTCATGCGAAGCGTCGGCGACAAACTGCCGCTGCTGCTCCCAGGCGCGGCGGACGGGACGCAGCGCCCAGTTGGAAAGGAACAGGCTGATGAAAAAGAAGGCCGCCTCCCCGCCCACGCCGACGAGCAGCGAAACCGCCACCAGGGTGATCATGGTCTGCCTCTCCCCGCTCCGGTCGGTCAGGGCGATAAATATCTCGTCCCCGCGGTCCTGCCGCCAATACCGCAGGCCGAGCGCGAACAGCACCCCGTTTTCCTTATCGGCCGCCAGCACCTGCGTGATCGCCTGGTTAAGCAGCTCCTCTTCCATTTCGGCGCCGTTCTTATCCATGTCGCGGGCAAGAACCGTACCGGCGGCGTCCACGGTCACGCAGATCACCGGCCGGGTCACGGCGGGACCGGACGGCGGCTTGCCGATATTCTCCTTATGGAAGGGATCGGCGGCCCGCTCCACCGCGCGGCGGAGGGACTCTTCGGCCTGGCTCTGCTGCCGCTGCCAGGTGACGGTGCACAGGGTGCCGAACACGATGAGCAGCACCGCCGTGACCAGCAGCATGTTGATGAGGATAAACTTGCGCCGCAGCTTCTGCAGCATCATGCCCCTGTACCCTCCCCTGTTTCCAGACGATAGCCCACCTTGCGCACCGTGCCGATGGTCACCCGGGAGCCGAGAAAGAAAAACTTTTTACGCAAAAAGGAGATGTACGCTTCCACATTGTTGTCCTCCGCGTCCGATTCGGCGCCCCACACTTTGGTGAGGATATCCTCCTTGGGCACCACAAGGCGCGGATTGGCCATCAGCAGGCGAAGCACCTCCGCCTCCTTGTAGCCGAGATGCACCGTCTTATGCCTGCAGGCGAGGGTATAGGTCGAAAGGCTCAGCGTCAGGTCGTCGAAGCGCATCTCCTCCAGCACCACGTCGCCCTGCCGCCGTGACAGGGCGCGCACCCGCGCGAGCAGCTCGTCCGGCGCAAAGGGCTTGGTCATATAGTCGTCCGCACCGCAGTCGAGGCCGGTCACCTTGTCGGCGATTTCGTCCCGCGCGGTGAGCATGAGAATGGGGGTGGACACATGCCGGGCGCGCAGCTCCCGCGCGACGGCAAACCCGTCCATGCCCGGCAGCATCACGTCGAGCACCACCACGTCGTATTGCCCCGACAGGGCGTAATCCAGCCCGTCGGTACCCGTGTACACCACGTCCACCGCATATTTCTGTTCGGTCAGTATCTGGCCGAGCGCCTCGGCCAGCCGGGTTTCATCCTCCACCACCAGAATACGCATCGTCATCCCCTCATTTCTCTATCTATCTTCGCATAAAATCCGGCTTTTCGCAACCTTATGATAAACAATAAAGCTGAAATTACCCTGAAAGCATTTTTTCAGACTAATTTCAGATGCCGGCGGTACACTGGGAACCGAAACGGAGGTGCTTTTATGCAGGCGACGATTTTACAGACCTTTCAGCGCGTCGAACGCAAATATTGGATCTCTCCCGCACAGCGGGCCGCCCTGCTCGCCCGGCTGCAGCCTTATATCCGCCCCGACGTCCACCCCCGCTACACCATCGGCAGCCTGTATCTGGACACGGCGGATTTCCGGCTGATCCGCGCATCGCTGGATAAACCGGTGTATAAGGAAAAACTGCGCCTGCGCAGCTACGGCGTGCCGGGGCCGCAGGATGCCGTGTTCCTGGAACTGAAGAAAAAATACAAGGGCGTGGTCTACAAGCGCAGGCTGGCCCTGCCGCTCGACGCGGCGAACGCCTATCTGTGGCGCGGCACCATGCCGGAAACGGATGGCTTCATCGACGGGCAGATCCTGCGCGAGATCGACTGGACCATGTGCCGGCTGCGGCCCCGGCCGCGGGTATACATCGCCTATGACCGCACCGCCTTTGTCGGGCGGGCGGATCCCGCCTTCCGCCTGACCTTCGACACCGCCATCCGCTGGCGGGACGCGCCGCTCGACCTGGCGGCGGGAGACGGCGGCACGCCGCTTCTGCCCGATGACCGGGTGCTCATGGAGGTCAAATGCAGCGGGGCCATGCCGCTGTGGCTCTGCCACGCGCTGGACGATTTGAAAATTTACCCCGCTGCCTTTTCCAAATACGGCACCTGCTATACCGCGCATCTGCGCGGCGGCGAACACTATACGACAGGAGGCATCCGCTATGCTTGACAGTATCCTTTCCTCGGTGTCCACCACCGTATCCATCACCCTGCCCGATCTGCTGCTGTGCACCGCCGTATCGCTGGTGCTCGGCGTCGGCGTCGCGCTGCTGTTCATGTTCCGCAACGTGTACACCAAAAGCTTCGTGATCACCCTCGCGCTGCTGCCCGCCCTCGTGCAGATCGTGATCCTGCTCGTCAACGGCAACCTCGGCACCGGCGTGGCCGTGCTCGGCGCATTCAGCCTGATCCGGTTCCGCTCGGTGCCGGGCAGCGCCCGCGAAATCGGCAGCATCTTTTTCGCCATGGCCATCGGTCTGGCCACCGGCATGGGCTATCTCGCGGTGGCGGGCCTCGTCTTTGCTGTGGTGGGCGCGGCTTATCTGCTGCTTGTCGCGATTCCCTTCGGCAGCGCCCGCACGACGGAGAAGGAACTCAAAATCACCATTCCCGAATCGCTGGAATACGAAGGGGTTTTCGATGATATTTTCGCCCGCTATACCCGCCGGGCGGATCTGGTGCAGGTGCGCACCACCAACATGGGCAGCCTGTATGAGCTGCATTACCACATCGTGCTGCGGCAGCCGTCGGTGCCCAAGGCCTTTCTCGATGAGCTGCGCTGCCGCAACGGCAATCTGAACATCACCTGCGGGCGGGTTTCGTCCCTGCAGGAACAACTGTGAGAGAAGGAGGCTTCGATATGCGATGGACACGACAGCGGCTGTTCGGCCCGGTGTGCGCGCTGCTGCTCGCCTTCGTATGGTGTGCCGGCTGCAGCAAAGCGGGCGGGAACGGCGATTCTTCCGGCACGGCCGCGGCGGGCGGCACCTCTTCCGGCGCAGCCGCGGCAGACGACACGGCAGGCGGTACCGCGCCTACCCTGGCGGTTGATTTTGCGGACGAGGACACCGCCGCCACCTGGGACGACGAGGCCGCCACCCTCATCACGCTGAGCGGCAGCACCGTCAGCATCGCCGGGCAGGGCGTCAGCGCGAGCGGCACCACCATCACCATCACCGCCGCCGGCACCTACGTGGTGGAAGGCACCCTGTCCGCGGGACAGATTGTGGTGGACGCGGGCAAGGAGGCCACGGTGCGGCTGGTGCTGAACGGCGCCTCCATCACCTGTGCGAACAGCGCGGCCATCTACGCCAAGCAGGCGGCCAAGACCATTCTCACCCTCGCGGACGGGACACAGAACACCCTGATCGACGGGACGTCCTACACCTATCCCGACGCGCAGACGGACGAGCCGGACGCCGCCCTTTTCGCCAGGGATGACCTGACCATCAACGGCGGCGGTACGCTGACCGTCACGGGCAACTACCAGCACGGGATCGTGAGCCGGGATACCCTGACCATCACGGGCGGCACGCTGGCCGTCACGGCGGCGCAGGACGCGATACGCGGACGGGACGGCCTGGCCGTGCAGGACGGGAGTTTCACGCTGACCGCCGGCGGCGACGGCCTCAAGGCCAACAACGATACCGACACCGAAAAGGGCTGGATCGCCATCGAAGGCGGGACCTTCCATATCACGGCGAACAACGACGGCATCCAGGCGGAAACCACCCTGCAGATAACGGGCGGCACCTTTAACATCGAGGCGGGCGGGGGTGCCGAGCAGGGCGGCGGAACCCGCAGCGACTCGATGGGGCCGGGCGACTGGGGCTGGTCCTCCGGCACCACGGCCACGGATACCGAAAGCCATAAGGGGCTCAAGGCAGCCGGCAGCGTCACCCTCACGGGCGGCACCTTCACGGTGGACGCGGCGGACGACGCCATCCATTCCAACGGCACGATTTCCATCGCGGGCGGCACGTACAGCCTTTCCACCGGTGACGACGGCATCCACGCGGACAGCACGCTGACCATCGAAGAGGGCACCATCGATATCCTCACGAGCTATGAAGGGCTCGAGAGCGAGAGCGTCACCGTCGCCGGCGGCAATATCCGCCTCAAATCCAGTGACGACGGCCTGAACGCCACCAGCGGGAGCGGCACCATGCCCGGCCAGGGAGACGGAAGCAGCACCCTGCGCATTACGGGCGGGACGCTCTATGTGGACGCGGACGGCGACGGCATCGATTCCAACAGCACCATCTTCATCGAAGGGGGCACCACGTTGGTCTGCGGCCCGACAAGCAGCGGCAATGGCGCGCTCGACTACGACGGCACCTGCACCATTACGGGCGGTGTGCTCATCGCCACAGGCAGCCGCGGCATGGCCCAGACGCCCGGCAGCGATTCGTCGCAGGCTTCCCTCTTCGTAACCTATTCGGCCAGCCAGGCGGCCGGCACGCTGCTCGCTCTGACCGACGCCGACGGAAACCCCATTGCGGCATTTTCCCCCGCCAAGAGCTATCAGACAGTGCTCATCAGCGCCCCGGATCTGAAAACGGGCGAAAGCTATACGCTGTATACCGGCGGCACGGGCGGCGGGACCCAGACGAACGGGCTGTATACCGCCTACACCCCGGGTGAAAAGCTGACCGACGTGACCCTGTCCGATATGGTGACCAGCATCTCGGACAACGGCGGCGCCGCCGCAGAAGGCATGGGCGGCTTCGGCGGCGGCATGGGCGGCCGTCCCGGCCGGCGGTAACCCGCGCGATGCAAGGCGCCGGCCGAAAGCGGCGCAGGACAGCCCGGACAGACAAAGCGGGGAAAATCCTTGGATTTTCCCCGCTTTTGACCATATCTAGGCGTGTTTTGGAGGCGTACACGCCCGGTTTTCTCTTTTTTAAAAGCCGCGGGAAGCGCCGCCGCCGCCGAAGCTGCCGCCGCCCCCGCTGAATCCGCCGCCTCCGCCTCCGCCGAAGCCGCCGCCGCGAAATCCGCCGCCACGGCCGCCGAAGAAGATGATGGGCGGTCCGCCGCGGCCGCCCCGGTGGCGCGATCCGAAAAACACCGCCAGCAGGACGACCAGTATAACGCCAATTTCCAGGAATACCCAGCCGCCGTCATCGTTTTCATGCACGATTTCCTCAATCGGCGTATAGCTCGCATCCGGCTGCTGTCCCAGTTCGATGTACACCTCGTTGACCAGCGCCGTGTAGGCGTCCAGCATACCGCCGCTGTAGTCATCCTCCCGGAACTTCGGCGTGGCGTAATGGTCGAGCACGCGCCCCGCCTTCATATCCGGGATACCGCCTTCCAGGCCGGATCCCACCTCCACGGTGACCTGCCTGTCCTCTACGGCGAGCAGCAGTAGAATACCGGTGTCATCGCCTTCCTTGCCGATTCCCCACGCGTTCGCCAGGCTGTAGCCCGCGTCGCGCACGTCCTCCCCGTCGAGGGAGGATACCGTCACGGCCACCACCTGCGCGCCCGTTTTCTCATACAGCTGTACGCCCGCGGCATAGATGGCGTCCTCTGCCTCGGCGGTGATGACATCGGCATAATCGTTGACAAAAAAGCGATCGGTGGGTTCCAGCTCAAGCGCCGCCGCCGGCAAAGCCAGGACCAGGCCCAGACCGCATGCCGCCAGCAGGCGCACCCCTCTTCTTTTCATATGCGTCTCCGTTCGTTTATTTGCTGAAATCCACCTGCGGGTTGCTCATATCGGCCTCGCTCGCCTCAAAGAAGGGGCGCTTCTCGTAGCCCTGCATGCCCGCGATGATGTTCGCCGGGAATTTGCGGATGGCGGTATTGAAGCTCTCCACCGCGCGGTTGTATTCCTCTCTGGCGCGGCTGATGCGGTTCTCCGCCCCGGCCAGTTCGTCCTGCAGGCCGATGAAATTCTCATTGGCTTTCAGCTCGGGATAGTTTTCGACCACCACCATCAGGCGGGAGAGCGCGCTGGACAATTCGGCGTTGCCCTCCATCATCTCTTCGGTGGTCGCGCCGGCGCCCGTCATTTTGGCACGCGCGTCGGCCAGCGCGGTGTAAATGTCTTCCTCATGCTGGGCATAACCCTTGACCGTGTTCACGAGATTGGGAATCAGGTCGGCGCGGCGTTTGAGAACCACCTGGATCTGGCTGTCCGCCTTATCCACCGCCGTTTCCAGCTCCACAAATTTGTTGTTGGTCGAAATCCCCCAGCCGACCACGCCCACCACCAGCAGCACAACCGCCGCCAGCACGGACAATAACACGACAGTACCCTTTTTCATGATAATTTGTTCCTTTCTTGGCATGATAGATCCAGAATAGCAGTTTCCTTCGGAGAAAACAAGGCCTAAGCGCGCAAATTCATACTCTCTTCATCATTATGCCCGCAGCATTAAGAATATCGCAAGAATGCGGTCACAAAAAATTTGCAATTGGCCGCCTGTATATTCGGACGGCGGCGGTGCATACTAAGCGATGCGGGGACGGCCGCGGCCGTCATCGCGAAACTGGCAAGAGCATTGTTCTCATCCCGCATGCCAAGAAAGGAAGGGAATACCATGCTGGACAGATTGGCCTTGATCCTGGTTGTTATCGGTGCTCTCAACTGGGGCAGCATCGGCTTGTTCCAGTTCGACATAGTGGCGTGGGCTTTCGGCGGAGCCGGTTCCGCTGTCAGCCGCGTGATCTACACCCTTGTCGCACTGGCGGGTATTTGGTGCATTTCTCTGTTTTTCCGCGATCGGGAAGAGATTCTCGAACACAACGATTAACATGCCCCTCCCGGCCGGCTTTATCCCGGCCCAAAAAGCGCAGCTGCAACGCCTGTTGCAGCTGCGCTCAGAGTGTCAAAAAACTTTTTAGCGAATAGCAATATGCACAAACGTAGAATTCTTATGCATCGCATCGGGGAACCCCATGCACAACGCACCGCGTTGTGCTGCGAGGGTATGAGGACGGCTTAGCCG
>CDZV01043153.1_pt1 | contig 49370 bp, 40 predicted proteins | sample 554851 | NCBI WGS metagenome assembly CDZV01 (sample SAMEA3182090, study PRJEB8094) | gut metagenome | biome: human; feature: gut; material: Stool; isolation source: human stools | place: Canada | collected 2013-03-12
AGTTTATAGTCTTTATAAATAATGAAACTAAGAAACTAATTTATATGGAGGGTTTAACAATGGGTAGAGTATATAACTTCAGTGCAGGTCCTGCTGTACTCCCTGAGGAAGTGCTTAAGGAAGCTGCCGATGAAATGCTCGATTATAAGGGCACAGGTATGAGCGTAATGGAGATGAGCCACCGTTCCAAGGCGTTCGATGACATCATCAAGGAAGCTGAAAAGGACATCAGAGAGCTTATGGGTATCCCTGATAACTATAAGGTGCTGTTCCTTCAGGGCGGTGCTTCTCAGCAGTTCTCAGCCGTTCCTATGAACCTTATGAAGAACAAGAAAGCGGCTTACATAATCACAGGTCAGTGGGCTAAGAAGGCTTATCAGGAGGCTCAGAAATACGGCGAGGCTATTGCTGTGGCTTCTTCTGCTGACAAGACTTTCTCTTATATCCCTGATTGTTCAGACCTCGATATTCCTGAGGACGCTGACTATGTTTATATCTGCGAAAACAATACTATCTATGGTACAAAGTACAAGACACTGCCTAACACAAAGGGTCACACACTTGTTGCAGACGTTTCTTCCTGCTTCCTGTCTGAGCCTGTTGACGTAACAAAGTACGGCGTTATTTACGGCGGCGTTCAGAAGAACGTTGGTCCTGCCGGCGTTGTTATTGCTATCATCAGAGAAGATCTTATCACTGACGATGTTCTCGATGGAACACCTACAATGCTCAAGTGGAAAACTCAGGCTGACGCTGACTCTCTTTACAATACACCTCCTTGCTATGGCATTTACATCTGCGGCAAGGTATTCAAGTGGATAAAGAAAATGGGCGGTCTTGAGGCTATGAAGGCTCACAACGAGAAGAAGGCTAAGATACTCTATGATTATCTTGACCAGAGCAAGCTCTTCAAGGGCACTGTTGTTCCTGAGGACAGATCTCTTATGAACGTTCCATTCGTAACAGGCGACGCTGAGCTTGACAAGAAGTTCGTTGCTGAGGCTACAGCAGCAGGCTTTGTAAACCTCAAGGGTCACAGAACTGTTGGCGGTATGAGAGCTTCTATCTACAACGCAATGCCTATCGAGGGCGTTGAAAAGCTTGTTGAGTTCATGAAGAAGTTCGAGGCTGAGAACGCATAAGCGTAACCTTATTATAAGAGAGGGTAATTTACAATGTATGAGATAAAGACATTAAATAAGATCGCTACCTGCGGTACTGATATCTTTGACAAGGCTAAGTACACAGTAAGCGACAATGCTGAAAATCCTACCGCTATAATGGTACGTTCAGCAAAGATGCACGATATGGAAATGCCTGAGAGCCTGCTTGCTATTGCAAGAGCAGGTGCTGGCGTAAACAATATTCCAGTTGAGAAGTGCGCAGAGCAGGGAATCGTTGTATTCAACACACCTGGCGCAAACTCAAACGCTGTTAAGGAGCTTGCTATTTGTGCACTTCTTCTTGCTTCAAGAAAGATAACAGAGGCTGCTGCATGGGCTGCATCACTCAAGGGCACTCCTGACGCTCCAAAGACAGTTGAGGGCGGCAAGTCTAAGTTCGCAGGTCCTGAGATACTGGGCAAGACTCTTGGCGTAATCGGTCTTGGTGCTATCGGCGGAAAGATCGCAAACGCAGCCGTTGCACTTGGCATGGACGTTATCGGCTATGACCCATTCCTTTCTGTAAACGCAGCTATCCAGCTTGATCCTGCTGTAAAGGTAACTGCTGATATCAACGATATTTACAAGAACAGTGACTATATCACTATCCACGTTCCTTATACACCTGACACAAAGAACACTATCGACGAAGCTCAGATAGCAATGATGAAGGACGGCGTTCGTCTTATCAACCTTGCAAGAGGCGAGCTTATCAACAGTGCGGCTGTTGTAAAGGCTATCAAGGACGGCAAGGTTGCAAAGTATGTAACAGACTTTGCAGATGATGTTGTTCTTGGCGAGGAGAATGTTATCGTTCTTCCACACCTTGGCGCTTCCACACCTGAGTCTGAGGACAACTGCGCAACAATGGCGGCTCACGAGCTTATCGACTATATCGAGAAGGGAACTATCAAGAATTCTGTAAACTTCCCTAATGCAGAGCTTGCTAAAACAGGCGACCACCTTGTTTGCGTGCTTCACAAGAACGTTCCTGCTCTTATTGCACAGATCACATCTGTTGTATCTGACAAGGGCGCAAATATCGAGAACCTTGTAAACAAGTCTAAGAAAGACTGGGCTTACACAATGCTCGATGTTACAGGCGACGTTGACGCTGACGCTTTCAAGTCTATCGAGGGCGTTGTTGGCGTAAGAGTTCTTTAATTGTTGATAAAAGAAATTTTATATGCAGCAATGAGGCTGCCCACGGACGAACTGCGTCTTGGGCAGCCTTTTTTGATACAAAAAAAGCTATAATTTAAGTGAAAAATGGAGGAATTTAAAATGGACAAACTTATAACAGCAATTTTATTTATCGGAATACCAATGGCACTGACTCAGCTTATTTACAGGATAATTGACCGCAAGGGTAACAAGACCGCAAAGCTTGCTGAGCGTTTTCCCGTGCTTGTGAAAAGAAAGTTTCTTGTGCAGATAGGCGGAGCAATGGCGTTCGTTATCGTGTTCGGGCTTATCTCGCTTCTGCTTGACCTGCCTATCAAGGTGTTTTTCATTGTGTGCGGAGTTGTAGTGGGCGTGATAAACGGAATGGCGGTCACGCTTATGTACAGAGATTAGTCGGTTGCAACGTGGCAACTGGGACAAAATAAAAAGCTGTCAGATCTGACAGCTTTTTTTGTATGCTTATTTCTTTCTGAATACCACAAGCTTGCTGATGACATAGTTAAGTATCAGCACAACAACGTTTGCCACTATCTTTGTTACCCAATAGTTGAAGCTGAGAAGTGAGTAGCCGAGCCACATCATGAACATTTCTACGAGAAGAGTGAATATCCTGCCGCCGTAAAATGAAGCCGCTTCGGAGATTATCGCCTTTTTGCCCTCTGCTTCAGACTCGAAAACCCATATCCTGTTGGTTATGTATGCGAATGTTACTGCACATATCCATGATATGACGGTGCTTGTGGTGGAAACACCGCCCTTGCCTATGCCTGCCTGCTCCAAAAGTACTTTTGAGATGCCTGCGGTCACAAAGCTGACTGCGGTGGTGAGTACGCCGAAAAACAGATACAAAAGCATTTCCTTGTTTTTGACGTAAAAGGGTCTGAACCAGCCGAATATCTTCCAGTCCATAATTTTGTCGAAAATGTCTTTATCTTTCTTTGCCATTTCTGTTATCTCCTTTTGTGCATATGAATATTATGAACACAAAGAATATTATAACTCTTTTACATCGTTTTTTCAACAATACTGTTGCAATTGGTTAAAAAATATGTTATGATAACTATATGTAGTCAGTTTTCATGACTGCCTTTAGTGCTATTTTTATAACTAGGGCAGCAAATTTATATTCTGACCTGAAAGGATAATTTTATTTTATGAAAGTTGTTATCATCGCTGTGCTTCTTATGCTGTCTGCTATTTGTTCTGCAACGGAGACAGCGTTTTCTTCGTGCAACAGGATAAGGCTTAAAAAACTTGCAGACGACGGAAACAAGTCTGCAAAGAAGGCAATGAACATATGCGATAATTTTGACAAGGCACTCACTGCTATACTTGTTGGAAACAACGTGGTGAACATTTCTTCATCTTCACTTGCAACGGTGCTTTTTACGGAAAAGTTCGGAAAGGGAAGCGTGGGTCTGGCTACTATAGTCATGACGGTGCTTGTGCTTATTTTTGGTGAGATCTTGCCTAAGAGCCTTGCAAAGGAAAATTCTGAGCGGTTTTCTATTCTTATGGCGGCTCCGCTCTCCGCATTCATGTTCATCATCACGCCTATAACGGCTATCTTTATGGGCATAAAAAGCGGCGTTTCAAAGCTTGTGGGCAACAAGAACAGCGAGCCGTCTGTTACTGAGGAAGAGCTTAAATATATCATAGACGAGATTCAGGACGAGGGCGTACTTGAAGAGCAGGAGTCGGAGCTTGTGCGTTCGGCACTTGATTTTGACGAGATAACCATAAGCGAGATACTTGTGCCGAGAGTAAATATCGAGGGTGTTGAGCTTCATGAGGATATGGAGAGCATAAAAAAACGCTTTGTTCAGACAAAGTTTTCAAGGCTCCCCGTGTATGACAAGGACTTAGACCACATTGTGGGACTTATCCACCAGTCTGACTTTTTTGAAATGTATCTCAAGGGCAAGACGGACATAAGCCTTATAATGAACAAGCCACTTTACATAACCGAAAACCGCAAGATCTCTGAGATCCTGAAGCAGATGCAGCGCAAAAAGGTGCATATGGCGGTGGTGCTTGACCAATATGGCGGCACGGAGGGCATTTGTACCCTTGAGGATATCATAGAGGAGCTTGTGGGCGAGATCTATGATGAAAGTGACGAGGAGGATACCTCCCTTGTGAAAATAAGCGACGGTGTTTACGAAGCGTCGGCGGAGCTTTCGGTATCGGATTTTCTTGAGAGGATAGGACTGCCGGAGGACACTATCGAAACCGAAAGAACATCTCTCGGTGGCTGGATAATGGATATGCTTGACAGACTTCCTGAGCAGAATGAAGTTATAAGCTGTCCGCCTTTTGAGATGACGGTGAAAATGGAGGACGAGCAGAAAATAGACAGGATACGCTTCAAGATATCCGAAGAGGAGCTTGAAAGCAAGAAGGCGGAGGAAGAAAATGCCTAAGCAGATAAAGAAAGAGCAGATAAAAAAGTCAGAGCTTTTATACAGAAAATGGTCTGTTGCAGGGCTTGCGGCAGCGGCTGTGTTCATGGGGTGTATGGCAGGACTTATGAGCATGATAGTGAAAACCGAGGGGGCAAAGGTGCCAACGATAGTGCTTTTTGCGGCGTTCATTATCTACACGGCAGTGTCGGTGGTATGTGCGGTGCTTGGAGTGAAAAGCTATGTAAAGGACGACTGCGGAGTCTGTCTTTTTCAGGGTATAGTGCATATTTACAGCGTTATAGCCTGCGTAATGAATGTGAGAATGGCATTTATAATACTGTTCTCAGCGTTAGGCTCGCAATCGGGGGTAGATACCCTTATAGGAAGCCAATCGCAGAACGAATTTATACAAAGTCAGTATGCAAGCTGGATATGTCTAGCCATTGCTACTCTGTTCTCGGTGATACTTGGTATTTTGGCGGTAGTATGGCTTGTGAAAAATAAAAAGAACTGATAAATCGGCTTTGCGTAGGGGCGACCTTGGGTCGCCCATTATTTCGTATGTTTCATAGCATACAGGTCTTAGAAAATCATAGAGTAAGGAAGAAGAAAAATAATGTTTTTGCTTATACTTGTAGTTGTATGCTACACAATATGTTCCCTTAGTGACAAGTACGCTGTTTCAACGGCAAAATTCAACGGCGATGAGCTTGGATTCTTAATGGCTGCGGCAACGGCTGTTTTCATGGCTTGCTGTCTGCCTTTCCTGGACAGGACTATTACATTTAGCTGGCAATCCTTTGCGGCGATAGGTCTGCTGTGCTTGTCGAAGATCCTTGAATTTAAGCTTTCGGCTATTATCCTTGATGAAATATCAGCCTTTGAGCTTAAGGCTTGGCTTGGTATCACCCTTTTCATGTCCTATGCAACGGATATTTTCCTTGGTGAAAAGCCGAGCATTTTCAAGTTCCTTTTTATCGTGCTTACTGTTGCAGGACTTGTTTTTATCGCAAAATCAGGCAGAACGGACAGCGGCAATATAAATTACCGCAGGATAGTTGTTCCTCTGGTGTTCTATCTTTTGGCAAGATACGGCTACGGCATAGTTGTAAGAGCGTCGGAGAATTACATATCCTCAACCATGGCGCTGTTCTTTGCGCTTATACTTATGGCTATCATACTTCTGCCAAGGGCGAAGCCTTTGGAGATATTCAAGAAAAATCAAAAGGGCGCATGGGTGGTTGTGCTTACAAAGATTCCGAATGTGGCAGGTCTGCTTGCGGAGAACGCTGTTATTGCTGTGAGCCTTGCGAGTGCGTCATTTATCCAGCCTATGATACTGTGTTCGCTGTTTGTTATAGCGCTCATAAGAAAAGAGCCTATCACAAAGCTGAGATTTATCGGCAGCGTTATTTGTATGGTGGGCATAATAGGATTTCAGGTTTGTTAAAAATAAAACGTCGGGCGTTTCAATTCGTCCGACGTTTTTTGTTATCTTTCGGTATTGTACATTGCGGCAAACCAGTAATCTTCTTCAAGATAGCTTGTGTCTTTCTTGCCCCATGTAATTTTTATTTTCACAAGACAGCCGTCAATATCCTCTTTTGGAAGCTCCAGCTTTTTGGACTCCTTGGCAAGCACCTTTCCGTCATAGCTGTAGACAGTGTAAAGCACGTCACCGAGCCTGTCCCCTGTGACTTCTACGGACATAGGGGTTTTAAGGGTAACATTGCCGTCCTTATCTACATCTGCCTTTACATTAAATGACGGTACGGAGGAGAGCAGATCTTCAAAGCTCTTTTCAGCGGAAAGGCTCTCGCTCTTGCCATTGCAGTATCGTGTCTTTTCAGTGCCGGGAAGCTCATATTTGCTTCCGTCACAGGTCAGCACAACTGAACCTTTCTCCACCTTTGGGGTTATATTTATCACAAGGGCGCAAGCCAAAAAGATAACGGCGGTAAGCAGACCTACAAGTATTTTCCTTTTCATTATTATCACCAATGCTATTATAGCACCTTTTGGAATAATAATCAAGGGCAGTGTTTTAGTCTTTGAGCTTTATCTCACGTTTTATCCTGCCCATTATCACAATGGCGGCGACAGTGCCTACAAGCTCGCCGAACGGAACGGCTGCCCATACTATCTTGCCTGCTGAGGAGGTAAGGGTGAGAAGATAAGCCGCGGGGAGAGGGATAACTAAAAGTCTGATAAGGGAAAGCACAAGGGAAGCTATGCCATGGTCGAGTGCCTGAAAAATTCCCTGATAGGCTATGTTTGCACCTGCAAAAAGATAGCCTAAAGTGATTATCCTTATGGCGTAGGTGGCGAATATCTCCGTATCCGCTGACAGTGAGAATACATGGCATATCTGAGAAGCAAAAAGCTGCAAGCCTATAATGCCAAGGAGCATGAGTCCCAACGTGTAGAGCATACCGTATTTTATGCCTGAACGAACTCTTGTTTTGTCCCCTTTGCCGTAGTTGTATGATACAACCGGAATGATAGTATTGTTCATGCCGAATGACGCAAAGAATACGAACTGCTGTATTTTATAATAGATACCATAGGCTGTTACGGCGGATTGACCTATCCTGTTGAGTATGACATTAAGACCGTAGGTCATGACGGACATAAGAGCCTGTATTATTATGGCAGGAACGCCTATTCTATAAATGTTTGTTATCATTTTGCGCTGGGGTATAAAATACCTCATGCCGCTTGGTATCTCTTTGTTGCACACAAAATGAAGCACGCCGCCTATGACCATTGTGAGTACCTGACCGATGACAGTGGCATATGCGGCACCTTTTACTCCAAGTTCTGGGAAAGGGCCAAGCCCGAAAATCAAAACAGGGTCAAGGACGATGTTGGCTATTGCGCCTACAAGCTGAGCAATGGTGGAATGGATAGTTTTGCCTGTCGCCTGCAAAAGCTTTTCAAATATCATTGAACCTACTGCACCGAATGACAACACACAGCATATGCCTAGATATTCGCCCCCAAGCTTTAAAGCAAGACTATCATGGGTCTGTGTTTTCAAAAATGCGTCAGTGCCGAAAAATCCGAACAGCATGAACACGATGTAGGTGCAAAGACCTATGAAAATGGCATTGCCTGCTATTTTGCCTGCACGCTCAAAATTCTTTTCTCCAAGGCTTCTGGAGAGCAAGGCGTTTATTCCAACGCCTGTGCCTACGCCTACAGCGATTATCAAAAGCTGGACAGGGTATGCAAGGGTGAGGGCGTTTACGGCATATTCGCCCATGTGCTCAACTGTATCATCTGTTATCCTGCTTACGAAATAGCTGTCAACGATATTGTAAAACGCCTGAACTATCATTGAAATTATCATAGGCAGACCCATGCTCAGCATGAGTTTCGGCATGGGCATAACGCCCATCTTGTTTTCTTTCAGAACTTCTTCGCTCATATTTTATTACCTCCCGTTTTTTGCGCATAAAAAAACAGCACAAGTCCGAATACAATCGGACTTACGCTGTCGCTGCTCATTGTTATAATTATTATACCATATATTTTTTCATATGTCCAAGGACTTTTTATACAAAAGTCAGGTCTCAAAGACCCACTTTTTTGATGATATGAAGCGTTGCAAATGTACAATAAAATATATAAAAAACTATTGACAAAATCAAAAATATAGGTTATAATAACCTCATAGTAAAAGAGAGTAGCTGGCGGAGAGATCCGTTTATGTTTGCGTCAATACGTTCCGATGAGGGACCGCTGCATATCTAAACGGCGAGACTTTTATTGATTAAATTGCCATAGGCGCAGTTTACCCAATAAACGTCTTGCCGATTTTTTATGCGTTTATTTTTCTGAGCCTATGAGAAAAGGAGGCTTTGAAGGGTATATCGGCAGCGACTACAGGAAAAAATAAAAAAAGGTGGTATTTTATGAAGCAGTATCAGAAAAAGCTTGACCAGCTTTACACTGAGTTTTCATCAGGTGAAAATGGTCTTTCAACTGAGCAGGCAGTGAAAAACTGCGAAAAGTTCGGACGAAATGTTATCACGGAGGGCAAGAAAAAGTCCATTCCAGTGATTTTTTTAGAGCAGTATAAGGACTTTCTTGTGCTTATACTCATTATTGCTGCGATAGTTTCAGCTTTCATGAAAGATGTTGAGAGCTGTGCAGTAATTCTCGTTGTTATCACAATGAACGCTATTTTGGGTACAGTTCAGACCGTCAAGGCTGAAAAGTCACTGACGAACCTTAAAAAGCTTTCTGCACCGACGGCTAAGGCGTTGCGAAACGGCGAAAAGGTAATTATCCCCTCTGAGGAGATCGCAGTGGGCGACATTCTTCTTATCGAAGCAGGCGACCAGATATGTGCAGACGGCAGGCTGATAGAATGCGCGTCTGTTCAGGTGAACGAGTCTGCGCTCACAGGCGAGAGCGTTAATATCGACAAGGATATGAGCGATATAGAGGGCGAAAAGCCTCTTGCTGAGCGTGCTAACATGGTTTATTCAGGCTCTTTTGTCACATACGGCAGAGGAAAAATGCTTGTCACTGAGGTGGGTATGGACACTGAGGTGGGCAAGATAGCTTCGCTTATCCAAAACGCATCAGAGAGAAAAACACCTCTCCAGAACACGCTTGACGAGTTCGGTAAAAAGCTTTCCATTGCTATACTTATTGTCTGTGCAGTAGTGTTCGGACTTAGTATGCTTCGTGGCGGCCAGCTTATGGATTCGTTCATGTTCGCTATCGCACTTGCTGTTGCGGCTATTCCTGAGGCTCTCAGCTCTATCGTTACTATTGTGCTTTCTTTCGGCACACAGAAAATGTCAAAGGAAAACGCTATCATAAGAAAGCTTCAAGCTGTTGAGGGCTTGGGCAGTGTTTCTGTAATATGCTCTGACAAGACCGGTACACTGACACAGAACAAGATGACAGTTAGAAAAATAATGGTAGACGGCAGGATAATCGACACTGACGCTGTTGATCTTGATGATGAAAAGGTCAAGACTATGACAAGAGCCATGATACTTTGCAACGATTCAAGCTGCAAGGACGGCGTTGAGATAGGCGACCCTACAGAAACGGCGCTTATCAATTTTGGCACAAAGCTTGGTATCGACACTGACAAGGTGAGGGAAGATCTCCCTAGAATTTCTGAGATACCATTCGATTCAGACAGAAAGCTTATGTCAACTCTGCACATTATCGACGGCGAAAAGGTGCTTTATGTAAAGGGTGCGGCTGACGTTCTTATAAACAGGATAACTTCAAGCGACGAGGAAAAGGCTGTTATAACCCAGCGTGTGGCAGAGCTTTCGGAAAAAGGTCTGCGTATACTTGCATTTGCAGAGAAAAAATTCGACAAAGATACCGTATGTCCAGAGGACGAGGACGGATTGGAGTTTGTCGGTCTTATTGCTATGATGGATCCTCCGAGAGAGGAATCAAAGGCGGCTGTTGCGGAATGCCGCAAGGCAGGCATAAAGCCAGTCATGATAACAGGCGACCATATCGTTACGGCTTCGGCTATTGCCCGTGAGATAGGTATTCTTGACGACAACTCAAAGGCTGTTGAGGGTCACGAGCTTGACGCTTATTCAGACGAAGAGCTTGTTGACTTTGTAAAGGACAAGGCTGTTTACGCTCGTGTTACACCTGAGCATAAAATAAGGATCGTAAAGGCTTGGCAGGCAAACGGCTGTATAGTTTCCATGACAGGCGACGGAGTGAACGACGCACCTGCGTTAAAGCAGGCTGATGTGGGCGTTGCAATGGGCATCACAGGAACGGAAGTTTCAAAGGACGCTGCCTCAATGGTGCTTGCAGACGATAACTTTGCAACTATAGTCAAGGCCATAAGAAACGGAAGAAATATTTACGAGAACATTAAAAAGGCTATACTCTTCCTGCTTTCGGGCAACTTTGCGGCAATTCTTGTGGTGCTTTTCAACTCACTGCTTGGACTTCCTGTTCCGTTTGCGGCAATACATTTGCTGTTTATTAATCTGCTTACAGACTCGCTTCCTGCTATCGGTTTGGGTCTTGAACCTCACTCCGAAGAGGTCATGAAACGCAAGCCAAGAAACGCAAACGAATCTATCCTCACACGTCCTTTCCTGGGCGAGATAGCATTGTATGGCGTAGTTATAGCGATAGCAGTAGCTTCGGCTTTCCTTATGGGAAACAAGACAAGCGCAGCTCTTGGTATGACGATGGCATTCGCAGTGCTTTGCTCTGCAAGATTGTTCCACGGATTCTCGTGCAAGAAAAAAGGTCCTGTTATATTCTCAAAGGAATTTTTCAACAACAAGTTCGGTCTTATGGCGTTCGGTCTTGGAATGGTATTTTTAAACTCCGTTCTGCTCGTTCCACAACTCAAGGGACTTTTCAAGATAGCAGACATGACAGGTATGCAGTTTGCATGGATATACATTCTAAGCTTTGGCTCTATGCTCGTTATCCAGCTTATAAAGGCGATATTCTTTACAAAGTCTGAAAAGTAAGGCTGTAGAGTTATCTTATAAAAGTTTCAAGGGGGGCGACCTTAGGTCGCACCTACGCAATAAAAATAACCGCTCTTCGTGATAACACGGGGAGCGGTTTTGTTTTACATATCTTCGCAAGGCAGCCAAATGCCGTCCTCTTTATGAAGTATCCTCTGATTTTCAGAGCCTCTGAATTTCAGTGAGATGTTTTTCTTTTCGAGAACAAATTCGCCGTCAACGAGGTAGTCGATAAGGCTCAGCATTTCGTCTGTGTACTGCGTTCTGTATGGTGACTTTGAGCCTGCAAGCAGGTCAGTTTCAAGGGTACAGCCTGTGTAGCACCACACGTCCTTGTCGGGAAGTTCGGTTTTCACACGGCGGAGGAGTTTTGTAAGCTCAGGCTGGTTCTCAGGCTCCATAGGCTCGCCGCCTAAGAGAGTAAGTCCTTTTATATAGCCCTTTGAGAGGGCGTTAATTATCTCGTCTGCGGTGGTATCTGTGAAAGGCTTGCCGTAGTCAAAGTTCCAAGTGTCAGGCTGAAAACAGCCCTTGCAGTGGTGTCTGCAACCTGATACGAACAGCGTGGCCCTCACTCCTGAGCCATTGGCGATATCAGTTTTCTTTATCTCACAATAATTCATTTTCCGCTCCTTTCATACATACAACGCAGGGCAATACGATTTTGTATTGCCCCGATAGTTATATGCTGTTTGCTGTTTTATGTCAATAATAATGTTCATTATTTTCGGATTTTGCAGTTTTGAGTTTTTGAGTTTTCCTTGCTATAATGTTCATTTTTTTGACGAGTTTTGATTTTTGAGCTTTTGAGTTTTTTGACGAATCACAAATGCAAAACTCTCTCCTTTATCTCTTGAGTCCTGCCCTGATTCCAGAACTGCGTGCCGATGTAGCCGCAGGTGCGCCTTGCAACGTTCAGAGTGTTCTGATCTCTGTTGCCGCAGTTCGGACACTCCCACACAAGCTTGCCGTCATCTTCTACTATCTTTATCTCACCGTCAAAACCGCACTTCTGACAGTAGTCGCTCTTTGTGTTAAGCTCTGCATACATGATGTTGTCGTAAATATGCTGCATAACTGCAAGAACAGCCTCTATGTTGTTCTGCATATTCGGCACTTCCACATAGCTGATAGCTCCTCCTGGTGAGAGAGCCTGGAACTGAGACTCGAATGTGAGCTTGTCAAATGCGTCGATGTTCTCGGTAACATGGATATGATAGCTGTTTGTGATGTAGTTTCTGTCTGTTACACCCTCGATAACACCGAAACGCTTCTGCAAACATCTTGCAAATTTGTATGTTGTGGACTCCAATGGCGTGCCGTAAAGGCTGAAATCTATGTTTGTTTCTGCTCTCCACTTTGCGCAGGCGTCATTAAGGTGCTGCATAACTTCAAGTGCAAAAGGCGTTGCTGAAGGGTCTGTGTGTGACTTGCCTGTCATGTATCTTACGCATTCGCAAAGACCTGCATAGCCAAGCGAGATAGTGGAATATCCGCCGTAAAGGAGCTTGTCGATTGTTTCGCCCTTTTTAAGTCTTGCCAATGCACCGTTCTGCCAAAGGATAGGTGCAACGTCAGATGGAGTGCCTTTAAGTCTTTCGTGACGGAGCATAAGCGCACGTCTGCAAAGCTCAAGTCTTTCATCAAGTATCTTCCAGAACTTATCCATATCCTTATATGACGAGCAGGCAACGTCCACAAGGTTTATTGTAACAACGCCCTGATTGAATCTGCCGTAATATTTAGGCTTGCCGTTTTCGTCAAGATATGTTGTAAGGAAGCTTCTGCAGCCCATGCAAGGGTAGCACTGACCATTGCCATTCTTGTCTACTTTAAGCTCCTTCATTTTCTTTTCGCTTATATAGTCAGGAACCATTCTCTTTGCGGTACACTTTGCAGCAAGCTTTGTAAGCTCCCAATATTTTGAGCCTTCTCTTATGTTGTCCTCTTCAAGGACATATATTAGCTTAGGGAACGCAGGGGTGATATAAACGCCCTTTTCGTTCTTTACGCCTTGGATACGCTGTCTGAGCATTTCCTCTATGATAGCCGCAAGGTCATCTCTTGTCTGCCCCTCAGGGACTTCGTCAAGGTACATGAAAACAGTAACGAAAGGTGCTTGACCATTTGTTGTCATAAGAGTGATGACCTGATACTGTATCATCTGAACGCCCTGAACTATCTCAGCCTTTACTCTCATTTCGGCTACCTTATTTATAGTATCCTCGTCGGCAGGGATATTAAGCTCTGCGAACTCCTTTTTTACCTCACGGCGGTATTTATCACGGGATATCTGAACGAACGGAGCAAGGTGGGAAAGTGTGATACTCTGTCCGCCATACTGTGAAGAAGCTATCTGAGCGATAGATTGTGTAGCGATATTGCAGGCTGTAGAGAAGCTGTGTGGCTTTTCTATCATGACCTCGCTTATGACAGTGCCGTTCTGGAGCATATCCTCAAGATTTACAAGACAGCAGTTGTGCATATGCTGAGCGAAATAATCGGCGTCGTGGAAATGTATCAGACCTTTTTCGTGGGCTTCAACTATATCGTCAGGAAGCAAAAATCTTCTTGTGATATCCTTGCTCACTTCACCTGCCATATAATCCCTCTGAACTGAATTGACAGTAGGGTTCTTATTGGAATTTTCCTGCTTGACTTCCTCGTTCTCGAAGTTAAGAAGAGAAAGTATCTGCTTGTCAGTAGTATTAGCCTGTCTGACGATAGAACGCTCATAGCGGTATGTGATATAATGCTTTGCCACTGTATACTTGCCGTGGCGCATGATATCGGCTTCCACCCAGTCCTGAATAGTTTCAACGTCCATAGCCCTATTCATTTCAGAGCATTTGTCCTCTATATTCTGTGCTATCTCTCCTATTTCTCCCTCAGAGAGCCTATCCTTTTCCTCCACAGTGATATTAGCTTTCGCAACGGCATTTTCTATCTTTTCCTTATCGAACGTATTCTCAGCGCCGCTTCTTTTTATTATCTTCACCTATACTCTTCCTTTCATTCTATCCTGCTCAACCACTATATATTGTGGTTGGCTGCTTTTGTCATAACATAATATTGAACATTTACTATTATACCACAATCAGAATATAAGTCAAGGGCATAGAATGATAAATAATCTACAAAAATTCCGGTTAAAAACAGAGCAGTTTGCCGAAAAAGTATTACAAATGATTACAAACACTTGATTGACAAAAAGTGTGAAAAACAATGGCATTTAAAGGGATGATAAAGGTGTGAAGCTACAAGAAACGATGTGAACATTCTGTAAAATAAGCGGAGAAATTCCATTAACTCATTGACAAAGGGGCTTGCATATGATATAATATTAGAGTTGAATGCGCCAGTAGCTCAGCTGGATAGAGTGACTGGCTACGAACCAGTAGGTCGGGGGTTCGAGTCCCTTCTGGCGCACCAATCATTTTTGATACTCACAAAGGAAAATCCACAGGATATAAAAATGTGGACTTTCCTCAGCAAGTATCTTTAAGTTTCCTTGCTGAGCATATATGAAAGCTTGTAGTAACAAGCTAGGATATGTTTTGTGACATTTGTTTCGTTTCGCTCTTAGACCTTGTCAAGGCAGCTGCACATTGTGGAGCTTGGGCGAATCATCTGATGTTAATCCATAGTGGCGTCGGCACATAGGCTTGCAGTTAGCTTAACTGTTACTGGCTGGCTCGTGTTCATGTTCTGTAATGTTAAGAATGCCTGATCGGCGTGATTGAACAGTAACGAACGTCATGGCTCAAAGCGACTTAAAGACAACTCAATGTCTTGTTGTGCTTGTGTTTCACATCAGTTGACCTCATCTCAATCTTATTTGAGGACTTACGATATTTGATTTTCAAGCTGCATTTTTGATGAGTTGAATCAGCAGCTAAAAGCAAAAAGAGCTTTCCAGATGTTTGACATCGTGAAAAGCCCTTGACAATCTATTTCCAACGTGCTATAATAGAGCACGAGGATAGCATTCTCTGAAAGCTCCACAGTTGCTGTGAACATCTGTGCTGCTGGGCTTATAATCTCCGCCAAGAGTTTATAAGCCTTAGAGGGTGCAATTTTTTATGCCCTCTAAATTTCCTCTGTATATTAATTATACCACCATTTTGTCAATTTGTCAATACTTTTGCGGAAATTAATGGTGGGGAATATATCTTTTATATATAAATGCAAAATGACCCTAGTGTGTCACCGTGACACACTAGGGGTATTTTCGTTATAATAATTCCACGATCCATTCAAGCCAACTTCTAATTGTTGAAGCCCTACGATAATATGTTTCGTCACTTTTCACTTTATATAGGTTACACTGTTTCATTATTGCAACAATTTCATGCTTGTTGATTTCTCCCTGACTAAACCATAAATTAAGAGTTTCTGAAAAAACCTTATGTGATAATATAGCTTCACAAAAAGCTAATTGCCTTTGTTTGTAGCTGAGTTTTAAAATGTTTTTTCCTTTTGACGTTAAGAAAAATGTAATGCTATCATTCCTTTGCTTGTCAACTAACCCAAGATAGCGAGCAGCGTCGGTATAATAATTTGTTTGCCTTTCGTCAAATGCGTAATTAATTGTAATATTATCTTTTGTCATAGGGTGTTCGTTTAATAATTCGCATAGATTTATTACTCGTTCAAAACTGTCTGCTTGTGGAAATGATATTTCAGGCTCATCAATTATCGGTACACTGTCAAGTAATTGATTGATTTCCTCAGATGTAATAGTCATATCTTCCTCCACAGAATAATTTTTCTGCTTGACAAGTGTCAGTGAACTATATTCCATTGGATCAGAAAATTGATATTCATATAAATGAAATATGCCATTGGAATACACAAGGAAAATTGGTTTGACATCTTTGTTTACACGATCTTTCCACGTCCTGAAAGGGTAGTAGAGCTGTCTTACAAGAAAATCTTTCGACAAATCTCGCTTTGCCTCAATTAGTGCAAGCTTTTGTAATCCCTCATATCCTGCATCTATCTCTATTTGAGAATTATGTACTTCAATGTTTCTTTTGTCATTGCATAGAACATCTTTGATCTCAAAATTGAAGTTACCAGATCCCATTCTGCCACTTACAGTTGGAACAAGTTGCTCATCTTCTAGAAAGTCTGCTATTATGCCCGACACATAAGCACAATTTAAAGCAACTGCTTCACTGGTGATAGAGTCTACATCTAAACTTTGAATGTAGTATGGTAAGCTTATTCTTGTTACTTCGGGTGACATAGGCTCGAATTTATGATACGCATCAAAATGAGAAATGATATAATCACCACGAGTAATAGGAAGTATGGAGAGCTTATTTTGTTTGAATAATTTAGGCAAATTGATAATGTGATCAAATTTTGCCATTAACCGTGGCTCACGAAACTCTTTAATTTGTGTAGCAGATATTTGAAAACACCCTTCTTGTTCTATTTGATGTAGAATATCGTATTTTTCAAATAATAAATGCCATGCTGCGTCATTCCTGGTTTCATGTTCAAGTTTATCTGTGTCATTCATAGTTTGTTATTATTACCTCATCAACATCTCCACGTTTGCTTGCAACTGAGTTGATTGCCCTTTTGGCTTGTACAGTTGTTATATGATAATCAGAATATTGTTCTCTTATAAATTCAGTTGAAGAATTTGACAACATGAATTTTACACCACGTTCATTAAGCATATCACAGCACTCACGAAGTTTAATCTGCTGTTCTCTGCTAAAACCGCCTTTTGAATAACCAGTAAAGCTAGAGGTATCTGATATTGGATCATATGGCGGATCAAGATATACGAACGTTCCTCTCCGTACTTGTTCAAGTGATAATGCAAAATCGTTTGAACTGAATGTTATCTCAGCAGAGTTAAAATAATTACTTACGGCTTTCAAAACAGGAGCATTAACGATATTTGGATTTTTGTATTTTCCAAAAGGACTATTAAATTCTCCTGCATTGTTTACACGATATAAACCATTATAACAAGTTTTATTGAGAAAAATAACCCTTGCCGCTTTTTCGATGTCACTAAGCCTATCGTATTTTGATTTATCACGATCAATATTACGAAGCTCATAGTAGAAACTTTCCTCATTCGGATAGGTTTCAAGTATTTCGATAAGAGCGTCAACATCATCTCTTATAACAGTATATACATGAATGAGATCGATGTTAATGTCGTTGACTATTGCTTTTTTAGGCTGCAGATCAAACAAAACAGCACCGCCACCAACAAAAGGCTCACAATACGAGGTTATCCTTTTAGGTAGCATGAGCTTTATAGAGGGCAACAGCTGCCTTTTTCCTCCCACCCATTTGAGAACAGGAGAAACAAGTTTATTTTTGGACATTAAAATCACTCCGTTTTTGTGTCACTAGACAGTGTGTCATTGTGACACACCAAGGATTTTTATTTTATACAAATTCAATTTTAAGTTTTTTATCCATAGCAGCGGCAAGCCTTTGAAGTGTTTTTATAGACGGGTTTGCATTTCCATTTTCAATTTTGCTTATATCACCTTGTGCAATACCTGAAAGGTGGGCAAGTTGCTGCTGAGTTATACCTTTCTTTTTACGGACGTCAATTAACGCTTGAACTACTGCAAATTCAGGCTCTATAGAATTGTATTCTGCCTTAAGCTCAGGAACAGTTAGTTGTGCATTAAGAAAATCATTGAAATTTGTCATATTATTCTTCTTTCGATATTGAATATATCCTATAATTATCATATCACATTGTACGTGTTTTGTCAACACGTATTGAAACTAAGCCGCTTATCTAATGTGTCACGGTGACACATTGACATCTTTCATATACTCATCGATCGTTTCAGCGACTTTCAGCTTTTCACGATATGTAAGGTGCGTGTATATATCGCTGGTGACAGCTATGCTGCTGTGACCGAGCCAGATCGACACGGACTTTAGCTCAACGCCGTGCTGAACAAGCAGTGACGCACAGGTATGGCGAAGATCGTGGAAACGGCAGTGAAAATTCATTTCTGCCATTATCCTGCCGAAACCAACAGACAGATCGTCGGGCTTGACGATCAGCCCCATATCGTCAACGCATATGTATTTAAGATATTCTCGTGAATATTTGTCACGATGAGCCGTGTAGTTATCGCACTGCCTGCGCCTAAGCTCCTTGAGGTATCTGAGCACGCCTGAGGGGAGAGGCAAGGTTCTGCGGCTTGCTCTGGTTTTTGGAACGTCTGAAAACATCAAAGTTATCTTGTGATCTTTAATGCATTTGACTACAGTATGCTGTATGCACATAGTCTGCGTTTCAAAGTTTATGTCTGACCAACGCAGACCCAGAACCTCGCTGCGTCTGAATCCCATAGTTCCTGCCAGAAACACAGGCGTGTAGAGGTCAGTATTTTTGACCTTGTTAAGAATTATCTCAAATTGATCTGTGCTTATGAAATTTCCACAGTAACGGTCAGTGCAGGGAAGTTCCGCAAGCAAGGCTGCATTGTGGTCTGTCAAACCGTTCTTGACCGCATATCTAAGTGCCATTTTGATGTTCGAGTGATGTTTGCGTATCGTTAAGCCCGATAGACCGGCGTTGTATTTGACTAGATAATATTCCTCAAGCACACCGGGCGTGATCTCTGAAAGCATTGTGCCTTTGCTGCGAAAGTATGGCACGATGTGCACGTACACCTGTGAACGATATGCCTCATAGGTGTTGATTTTTACCGCCATTTTTCGGTTTTTGAGCCATTGCTCGATCAGATCTGCAAATAGAATATCATTTGCCTTTTTCTCAGAAATCTCGTCCTTGAGCTGCTGATTTTCCGCAGCAAGCTTTACCACAAGCCTTTCAAGCTCTTTCTTTTCGCTGATTAATTCTTCAATAGTTGTCATAATGATCCCCTTTGTTTTTAGAATATATAATATATTACAACAAAAGCAGAGATTTTTACAGCAGCAAAGCAATATCTGTCTGAAAAAGAAGGCAAAATTTGATAAAAAGCGTGCATATTCTAAAAAAAATAATTCAAGTATAGATACAGAAACATCAAATATCTGTTTTCAGACAGATAATCAAGAATGGGTCAGTTATAGACAGTTCATTTTACCCACTACCCCTTTTTAAGAAAAAAATCTCCGAAAGCCGCATTTTTTTCTTAAAACCTATTGACAAATCCGATTTTTTGTTATACAATGAACTTGTGTTTTTAATGGGTGTGTTCATTGTAAAGCAATGAATGCTCTGCCTCCTGCTTGAGCGGCGGGGGGCTTTTTTTATTCTGCTGTGAGGAACATATATGCAGACAGTATATGTGTTGTCTGTAAAATCACCTACACGAGTTCTGATTTTCTTCTTACGAATGAATTTGCCTTTTACAAGCTTTTCTATCGTCCTGAGAACGTCCTGACGGCTCATGCCAAGAAGCTTAGATAGATCATTATAGCTTTGGAAAAAACTCTTGTGCGAGCTGTCAGCCAGCTTACAGCACACTGCATAAACTCTGAATTCATTTCCATTCAATCTGCTCATAAGCTTTTTATCCATGGTGAAATATTTAGAAGCTGTAGATACGGCATCAATAGTGTATGTATATGTTCCGAGCTTGCCGGGTGTAGTCATTTGACGTTTCTGTGATTTTATGAAACCGCATTTGCTGAGAGAACGGACTGTACGCTTTACCGTTGACAACGAACAACCGCATAGTGACATAAGGGTTGACTGCTTGACTGTGATCTCATAGCCAAGCAGATTTCTTTTTGTGTTGCTGTGAATAAGACTGTAAAATACACAGGCAAGCTTCAAGTCGGCTGCCTGTGTAAAGCGTGTAACAAAGCTGTTAGGTATTCGCATTTTTCAATTCCTCATTATTAATGTATTGTTCCAGTGCCGCCCATTCATCGGCAACAAAATTGCTGCGTATATCAGGACGTTTCTGTATTTTCTTTATGTAGCCCCTTGCAGCGGCATAGTTCTGATCTGAAAGAAATCCTCCAAGCTCGCTGCCTACAAGTCCGTTGATCTTATATAGCAGGGCGGTGATATCGACATACGGACCATCGTCCGGGTATTCTCCTGGGAAATAGAGCTCGTCCTGATCGGTGTAATCATCTTCTTCGTCTGAGCCGCTTGTTCCATATGCCTCTGCAAAGATCTTTCGTGCCTCGTTTGCACGAAACTCATTGAGCTTTTGTACCTGTTGCTGATATTCTATGACTTGCCGTTGAGCCGCACCGGCATTTTTCTCAAGTTCAAGTGCAGCCTTATACATACTTTCGGACACAGTGCTGCCGTCTGACTTTATTTGGTCTATCTTGCCTAGCTGCATATAGTAGTCATTCATAGCACGTTCAGCAGTCTTTTTGAGGCTGTCTAATCTGTATTGATAACCTATTACGCCCAGACTGTCCCAAAGCTCGTCATATGGATACATTGCTGCGGAAAGGTCAATGTTGCGAGATTTTATCGGCAGCTCGTCTATAGGTATGCGTGGCATTTTGTTAGGTAGCAGATGATATGGCGTAATATTGGTCTTTATTGGTTCACATCGCATTTTTTTGACAATAGCAGTGCCGAACGGCAGCTTTGAGAGCTGTGTTGTATCGAGCAGCGCCTTGCTGTCAACTCGTTCACCTTGGTGATCTAAAAATCCATACAGGCTTCCGCTGAAGGTCAAATAGTTTACTGTTTCATTTCCTATCATTTCAGAAAATGCTTTGTTTGTATTACCATTAAGAGATAATATGTATATCTGAATGTTACAGCCGCCTTTGATGCCTTCTTCTTCTTTTTCATATTTCTTAAGCTGTCCGTAGTCCTGAAGAAATAGATTGAAAAGAATGTTAGCTCCGGGTGAGGCATTCATCTTACTGCTGAGGTCAGGCAGCTTAGTCATTTGTCCAAATTCGTCATACATATACTCTATTTTCCTTGGCAGCTTTCCTCCCGGATACTTTCTTGCCTGTTTTGCGAGGTACAAAAATGACTGATCTGCGAACATCGAGGCGATAACGTATCGTGATTTTTCCTCATATGGAACGAGCATATATATTATGCAAGGCTGATCTTCATTGATAAGGTCAGCAAAGTTTATTTCATTTTTAGATGTCAGCTTTTGAACGCCCATATCCGTCATGAATATCTCAAGGTCTGCGGAGAGAACAGTGTATATTGAAGAACGTGTATCGCCCTGGGAGAACTTTGACGTTGAATAGGATGTTCTTGCAAGACAGCCCACAGGCAGCGCATTGAACAGCTCATCGAGAGCATTGACCATTTTCTTATTGCCGCTTTCGTCCTCGATCACCGTATTGTATACGCCAAATTCAGTAAAGAATGTTGTTATGCTGTACATATTAACGTTTGACATATCACCTTTTTCATAGCCTTTATCAAGAAAATAGTATATCAGGGCGCTTAAAAGTGACCTTGCAGAGTCTGTCCATATTGCTTCACTTTGTACATCGTCTGTAAGACAGTGGGCAAACGAGCTGACAAGCTTAGAGGTTTGTGAAAGATCGTTGCTTCCGCTCCGTTTTGCAGCGAGATATTCGTCAATGATAAGTTGTAGAGGATTCCAACAATCAGATCGGTCCGTATCGATAAGATTAAGAGTGACTATCTTATATCCGTTATTTGCAAAATCTTTATATGTCAGTTCAAGCAACTCGCCTTTCATATCGTTTATGATAAGCGAGGGCTTATTTTTTGAGTTAGCCATAAGCCGCATACTTGGCAGCACATAGCATTCGCCTTTACCTGAACGAGGAGCGCCTACTATCATTGTGTTGTATGTACCAGTTTCAACATAGTACATACCATTGCTTTCGCCAATGAGCATACCTGCTTGTTCCGCTGACTTTATATTATCCATAGGGACTGCCTGAAAGTGTTCAAGAAGCTCATTATCTTCCATGAATTTATTATCACCCTTGATGTCCTTGCTGTCATTCTTCATACGCCACAGAGTATGGAGCTTTACTGTTATACACAATCCTACTACCATTGCCAGGATAATCTCAAAAATGAACATCATAAATCCTGACGGAACAATGATGTTCCACGGCATAAAGTGAGTGCTTGTGTATTCACCAGAGCGTCCGTTAAGGCTTACCCTGCGCATACTTTTAAAGATGTAAATAAAAATGCTGTTAAAGATCACATATAGTATCGATGTAGCTATTGCAAATTGTTTTATTCTGACATTTCGGCGGTCTTTGTCTTTTTCAATAGGTGTTTTATTCACCGCATTTAAAATACGCATAGCAAGATCATAGATCCAGCCAAATACAAAAAGAATTTTTGCGATGATAAGATTTTTTATGCGCTTAAGTTTTTCAAGATCCATATTAGTTCCCCTTTATATGCTATGATATTGTTCTTTTGCTTTCGCCATTTCCTGCTCGATCTCAAATTCTCTCATAAGACGTGCGGTTTTTGCTTCTTCAGATTTAAGGGCGTTGCGCAGCATACTTGATGATTTATGAAGAAGTGTCCTCTGCGCCTGCATACAGCCTGCAAGTCTGAACTCAAATGGTATATCCGCTTTTTTACCGCTTATTATCTTTTTAGCAATGTCATTGCCTGAGCGTGCTGACTTTCTCAGCCATTGATATGCTGCTTTCTTTTGACCGTCACGAAGCAGCATTAAACCATAAGCGAGCTGTCCACTGTTGTTGCCGTTTAAAGCGCACTGACGGAAGCACTTTTCAGCCATTTCGTTTTTATTTTCAGACAGATACACTTTTCCAAGAATATACTGTGCATTTGGATCGTTGTATTCAAACGCAGAACGCTTAAGGTATTCTTTAGCTTTTGTATTATTGAATGAGCTATAATATTTGCCCAGAGTGTATATCGCAGGCTCAAAGTCCTTATCGGCGGCTGATGAAAGGTAGCGTATTCCTTTTGAAACTTCTGTTGATTTTCTGCTATCAAGAAGAATTTTCCCTGCAGCATACATTCCAGGTATGCTATCTTTGTCAGCGGCATTCGTGAAATACTGCAATGCTTTTCGTCTGTTATTTTCAGACAGATACAGCTTGCCGAGGCGATAAGCTGCTATACCCATAGTATCGTCTTTGTGATCGGCAGCTTGAAGAAGGTATTTCTCAGCCTGGGTATTATCGTTAAATTGCTCCTGATAGAGTTTTCCGAGAGTGTATGCTGCATAGTAATTATCTTTTGCTGCTGAACGTTCTAAGTATGATGCCGCCTTGTCATATCTCTCTTGTGAAAGATACAGCTTGCCAAGACTATATTCACACAATCCTGTTTTATCCTGAGCGTTTTCAGCACCCTTTATCAGGACTTTTTCAGCCTTTTGAAGATCTTTTTTGCTGTCGCTCTGATAGAGCTTACCGAGCATATATTGTGCTTTATAGTTATTGGAGTCCGCCGAGAGCAGCAGATATTTTTCAGCACATTCAAGGTCTATATCCGTTCCTTTGCCATTCAGATACATCATACCTATCTTGTAGCTGATATTATCGTCATGGTTTTTAGTGAATACTTTCTCTAAACCTGTTAAAGCTTCAGCGTAAAAATTATGCGCACTTGATAGGTCTTTTTCTACTCCTTGACCCAGTTCATAAGCTTGTCCTACGGCATAACTTGCGAAGGGCATTCCGCCTTTGCTGCTTAGTGAGCGCATATAATAGTCAAATGCTTTGGCATAGTCTGTTTCAACACCAGAGCCGTATTTGTATATGTTTCCGAGAGCAAAATAAGCATATTTATTTTCAGACAGCTTATAATGCTCTATGGCTGAGTTATAGTCTTGAGTAACGCCAAGCCCATATTCATACATTTTACCTATGCGATAGTTGAGATAGGACTTTGTCCAATTATCACGTTTGTCATCACTCATGCTTACTATGGACAGCAGCTTGTGAAAATCTTCAAAGGCTTTGCTGTAATATTGCTGACTTAGTGTATCGCCGTCATTGGATTTTAGCATTTGGCTGTCATAAAGCTTGCCTATGTCATATGTTGCGATAATATTTCCGCTTTTGCTTTCTATTGAGAGTATTTCAAAAGCTTTTTCGGGGTCTTTCTTTATGACTGCTGATTTGTTCTGTTCATTTCCGTACATATAGTCGAGGGCAAGCTTATAGTTCTTGCTCCAATCTATGCGTAGATGTTCCACTGCCTGATCGCTTTTATCATTTTCAGACAGATACGCTTCGGGCTCTTGCGGAAAAATATCCGTGCTGTAGTCAGGAGCATTTGGTTCATACAACTCATCATAATTTCTTGAAGATAGGTACATTTCCAAATCATCAGGGATATCTTCTAAAGAGTCATAAGTCATAGCATCCTCTAAATCATCTTTTTTATTTTCAGACAGATACACTTTTGATTTCTGCGAGGAAATACTGTTGTTGTAGTCAGGCTCATTTTTCTCAGAAAAGCCTTCGCTTTCTTTTTCAGACAGATACGTTTTCGTTTTTGGAAAGTAAGAAGTATTATCAAGAGCTATATGGGATTGCAGATCCTCAGGTGGTTCAAAATTGACATTCTTTGTGTTGTAGTATTCACGGCAGATAGAAAGAAATGAGTTTCCTACTCTGGAGTAAAACCCTGACGGATCGTGAAGCTGATGTTCTTTATACTCAGCCCACCTTGAATTTTGTCCGTATCTGTTTCGGAACATTGCTTGTGTGCTGTCGAGCTTATGAAGATATGTGTCAAACATTATTTGTAATGTTTGATTTTCTGATATGACAGACCTGATACAACTGTCAATCTCGTTTTTTGTCACATCATTTTGTTTGGCATACCACCACTGCTTGCCGCTGTTTTTTAGGTCATCAGGAAGCTTGTCGATAAGTGCGTTTATTTTTTGAATACTGCTTGCAAACTCGGACTTGATATGAGGTGCAAGCACGTTTCTTTGAAATTCAGTAAGGTTAGCAGCGGCGGCACTTTTGTCAATGAAGTGCGTCATTTCAGTTTTCAAAGCGTTGAAAGCTTTCTGCTCGATATCGTCTTGACCTTTGTTTTTGTATGTAATGCGTCTATCCTCAAGTCGGTGATATTCAAGAAGCTGATAATGGATATGTACATTACCTGTATTGACGTGAATGCTGCCGACCCAGTAGCAGTTACTTGCATCCAGCTTTTCTGATTTGTCTATCATTTTGTTAATGCCTTTTCGTGCGGCTTCAATAAGTGCCTGGCGGTTGAGCTGATTGCCGACTATGAAATTATTCTGCCGCAGATATGCGTTATCAAATGAGATAACTCCTGCATATTTCGGACAGCCCTCAGAGCGGCTGACAGCTTCAAGCTGACGTATCTTGTCTATATCGGCAGGAGTCAGACTATCTTGTGTGCTTGTGAAAGCACCTAATGAGCGTTCAGCTTTTATGTTTTGAGCCTGACTTTTCTCGTTTGGTACAAATTCTGAATATACATACTCCATTTCGTTGGCGTGTTTGTTCGGCTCAAAAGCTTCAGGGCGGAGCATATAGTCCAGAAAATCGAATATCTTGTTGCCACCGTCACCGCTTATTCGCCACTTGTATACGAATTTGCATTTGTGAAATATTCCTGGTGTCATTATTAGTCACTCTGTTCGTCTTGCAGGGAGTCTGCACCCTTATCAACTGAGCGCTGATGTACGATGCTCTTGTAGTTGTCATTTGATCGTGACATGACGTCATGCGGTTCGCTGTCACTCAGACGCTTGTCGGCTGAGTGGAATTCCTGCACTTCATAGAAGTGCAGGAGCGTATTAATTCCGTCACGCTCCTGATATATCATGCTGTTATTTTCTTTTGCGATCATTAGCAGCTTTTCAATATCATTTTCTATATTCGCCAAGCGATCAACGCTTGCTGTATGTTTTACTTTACTGTAAGTGCTGTCTATCAGAAATGCAAGACAATCACTGTAAGTTGAAAAGTCTTTTAGATTCTTTATCTCCACAAACTTTTGAAAATCCTGCTCGGAAAAAGAAAGCAGTTTATTGATAGGTTTGCTTTTCATTTTTTCATCCAACCTTTCCGTGTAGTTTGATTTTATTTTGTGATATCTAAGTTAGAGGTGTGGGTCAAGAGCATAAAGGCACGATATCGTGCCTGCTGGAAACCTCGGTAGAACCGAGGTTTCAGGTGGGGTACTGTGATATCATCAGGTCTTTTTCTATATACGATTTATATACGATTTTTTGTATATAATGGCAGTTTATATATTATTTATATATCACAACTCAAATTTTATATATGATTTATATACGAAAGCTCCTATTATTTACCGCTTTATATACGAATTAGATATTTTTCATGCTGTAATAATTTGTATATATTTCTATTGTGTAAACAAAACTGCCCTGTTTATGAATTTTCTTTGTCCGAAATTTCAAGCACCCTGAGAATTTCTTCATTTGTAATTGAGTTTTCTTCAGAATTTGTTATCGTTTCTGTAAGCAGATTTTCGATTTTTTCTGTTGTATTTATCATTTTTTGCGCTGCAATATACACATTATTTATAGTGGAATTTGCGCCCTCTGAAAGGCGGTCAAGCTCCTGATTTACTAACGCACGAACGATAGGCGGAAGAATATTTACAACAAAATCGTCATTGCTTTTCACAAAATCTGATATTAGTTTTGAAAGTAATGCGTTCCGTGATAAGTCCTCAGCTTTTGCTATATTGTCTATTTTATCTATCATATTCTCAGGGATATTGCGTATGATTATATCCATTTTTAATTATTCCCCTCGTAAATTCTGTTGTAATAATCATCTTCATCACCATATTTTTTTACTATCTCTTTGCTGTTTGTTTTGCAAACAGCAGGCAGTATTTTCTGAATAGTAAAAAGGAAAAAGCCCTGCTCAGGTGTATCCTTATTCAGCTCGAACAATATCGGCTTTCTGCCCTCACGTTTAATACAGACAGCCGTATAACTTTTATCTGCAAAATGTATTTCTTCTATTTCACTATATGTAAAGGTGTGTGTGCTTTTTTTGTCTTTATAGTAAGCAAGCTGCAGTTCATTTTCTGTAGCTTTTATGTGCAAAAGATGCTTAGGATACCGCACAAAAATCTTGCCTGTTATCATTGCGACAAACACAAAAAGTGCTGTCAGAAAATAAAAAATCAGTTCTGCTTTTGCAAAAAATGCAGATAAAAAATACATTGTCAATGCACAAAAAGATGATATCATCACGGCATATTTAAGCTTTGTTAGCTGCTTTTTTAATACCTGAAATTCTTCATCTAATGAACCGTTATCTTCTCGTACCGGGTATTCAAAAAGAATATTCTCCAACGTTTTCACCTCACTTGTTCTGTGACGAAATGGTTATATCACTGCTGCATATCTTCACTGATTTGTCCGTAAAGGTCCTCAGTTCTCCCTTTACAACTACTACACAGCCTTTGTGCAAATGATTTTTTGCAAAGGAGATCGTGCTTGCCTCGTTGGCATATACAGTGAAAACATCATTAAATCCTTGCTCTCCTTTTTTGACTTTTCTCGGTACGGCTATAAGAAATTCTATTGCATAGGCATTGATGATTTTTACTTCTGAAACCAAGAATCCTATGATTCTTATTTTATTTGACGAGTTGTTAAATAGCATTTTTATTACCTCTTTTCTATTCCTTGACGGTCACCATACAGCTTGCCTGCAAGCCCTTATCTTCTGTTACTGCGGATATGATAGCTTTGCCTTTTGCAACTGCTGTGACCCTTCCATTACTGTCGACTGTTGCTATGTCTGGACGGTTGCTTTCCCATTTTACGTTTTTATTTACGGCGTTATCGGGCTTGACTTCTGCACGAAGCTGAGTGTGCTCACCTACCTTGATCTGAACGTCATTGTACTCAAATTCTGTTGCGAGTTTTATGGAATATACCCTTGCCTGTGTTGTGGTGGTTTCAGCTTGTGCAGGCTCATTATGTGTTGCTGCTGTGGTTTGCGGTGGTGCATATGCAGGCTCATTATGTGTCGCATCGGTGGTCTGCGGCGGCGCATATGCAGGCTCGTTGTAATCCCTTGTTTCGGCAGGCTTCGTGTTCATTTCTGCTGTTGCAGGCTGTCGTTTCTCCGTGGTAGTCCTGCTCGTTTGAGATGCTTCGGCAGCCTTTTCACTCAGATCATGTGTGGTTGTTGCTGTAGCTTGTGTTGTCACTGCTACAGCTTGTTGGCTCGTGATTTTAGATGTTTCAGAGTTGTATAAACTGCTTGTTGTGTTTGCATTTGAGCTTTCTTCAGAGTACCCCGGAACTATTTTCACGGCGTGGGTCTGCATATCTTTTCTGTCTATAGTTACTCTAAGTGTGATAGTTTTCCCTTTTTCGGTGTGCGCCGGTATCTTCTCACCAAACTCGTCATATGCGTCATCATATTTTGTGTCAGGCATAGAAGTTTTAATAACCACACGCATTATTTTGAAATTCGACGGCGGATTTTTTACTGTGATCTTTCTTGAATAATCATCATACTTATTGCCTGATGTGAACTTATGATCTGTAAGGTCATCGTCAAAATTTACAGCCGTAACCTCAGGATATGTAGCTCCAGTGTCAGACCCTGAAAGGCGGCACTTTATGACAAATTCGCATACATTGTCGTAATACGCTGCGTCTGTCACCTTGATATTATAGCCGTTAAGTGACATTGTTTTGTTATAGCCGTTGCTTTTGCTTTTGTATGTAAGTGAGGCTATCCAACTGTTGGATGTGAGAAACAAAACAGCCAGAACAGCAGTAACAATAGTGAATATCTTATATATCTTACTGCTCGCTTTTGGACTTACTACTTTCATTTTGTCGCCTCCGTTCCAGCTGCCTGAAGAAGTTCTTTTATAAGATTATCAACCATTTGAATGATCACAGTGTCGATATATTGGCTTATGTGCTGTTCGATTTTTAGGTAAGAATATGTTTCTGCAAGAAAGCATTTTCTGAAATAATCAGCGTCCATTTTTCTCAGCATAAGACCGTATTCCTGCTTAGTGTGCTCATTATAATAATGAGAAAAGCAGTTGTGTATGATCTCGATCCTGTCCTGAGCATTGCCCATATACAATAGCTGTCTTGCTCCGACTATTCTTCTGCAATGGAGCTTATCTCTGTCCGAGTCCAACGACAAAAGCATTTGTCCCGGTTCAAATGCTGTGCTTTCTCTGAGCTCTGCATATGAAAAACGAGGAAAGGCTTGATGAAGAATTTCAATGCTTTCCGGCGATTGTTTGAGTATCATTTTGTACTGGACAAGTGAGAAAATAACCTTGATTGAGCCAGCTGCCGCAAGATTTCCGTCTGGGATAAAGTCAAGTATCGACTGCGTTGCGAACCATAGCCCTGCAAAATATTTTCGTGTACGGCGACATAGTTTTTCTATAAACTCCGTTACCTGAGGGTATTTTACGGAAATGAAACGGTGTGCTTCATCAATAAGGCACACAACGTTTCGCATATCCCATGGATTGATAACGTTTTGATTATATCCTATGTTTTTGCATATGGTAGCCCACATTATAGTGAGTATGTTGAACAACTGTGCGTTATAAACATTGTCAGCCATTTCACTGATGCTCTTAACATCGAAGATGATAAGATCGTTGCTTTTTACATCAATGTTCGTTACTCCGTCAAACATACCGGCGTATGCACCCTTGCCACAAAGCTGCTTTATGTATACTTGTATATTACAGTATGCGTCATATTTTCTTTTAGGCAGTGAATCCGTTTGTGACAGCTTTTCAGTGACTTTGTTGTTCACATCGGTAAAGCAGGGAAACTTATCAGGCTCAAAAAGTGTTATATCTGTTTCGGGGAAAATGCCCTTGTCAGATAGACATTCTGTCACAAGATCCATGAAGATTTCCATAGTATACATATCTATTTCAGGTATATACATAGACATAAATGTGCGTATTCGTGACATCTCTGTGGCAAAATTCTCTCTTGCCTCGTCCTCAGGTGAGATTTCATCATCAACTCTTGCATCGACTACCTTGCATATTTGAAGGGGATTTATTTTTGAGCTGCTGTTGATTTTTATTGTCTGTCCGCCGTAAACTTTAGCCATAGGCTGATATTCACTTTCGATATCGAGTACCATTACTTTATTGCCCAAAAGCAGCTGATCCTCAAGCATTGATTTGAAAGTAACTGATTTTCCGCCGCCCTTCAGACCAAACGCAAGCAGATCGAATGAGTTACGGGTCTTTGTCCTTTTAAACGTGTTTAGAATATTCAAACCGCCTGTTTCCGTGAATCCAAAGAAAAGTCCTGTATCATCGATATGTGACTGATAATAGAAAGGAAACTGCCTTGACAGTGTATCAAAAACAGGAAACGGTGTCTGAATAGTGTTGCTTTTATCATCGATAACAGAAAGAAACTCATGCTGTGTGGTATTTGTCGGTATATACGCAGACAGACCACTGAGCTGCAGCTCATGGATTAGCTCTTTTGAACGCTTGCTCAAGGAGCTAAGTGAGGCGTCTTTCAGAATGTACCTGAGCGTAACATAATATATCTGCTCATTGCCGTTTTTTATGTTCTGATAAATGATCTCAAGCTTTTGATACTCGGTATTTGTATCTATCTTATCGGCAGCATCTTGAATAATTCCTCCTCGTGACTCTAACTCACGCAGGGATGCACTTATCTCATCTATGACTTTATCCTTTTCAGATATGCTTATATCCCATACTATGGTATCATCAGATTGTATTACCATTTGAGCCAGCTTGAGGTCATCGATTTCCGCTGCATAATCATAAACAACTATCGTCTGTGCATATACATCATTTACTTTGTAGTAATTAGGTCGAAAAGTTATCTTCTCAGGTAAAATAATCTCATTCAGGCTGCCTTTTTCAGATAGCTGCTGATTTTCTGTATTCAGACAGATAAGCTTGTTAAGCGTGACGATTATTTCATCATCGGAACACCACGATACGTCTATATCTCGCATATGGCTGATAAAACGTTGTGCACCGTTATAGATTTTCTTCTCGTCATCGGAGTATATGAAAAGATACGCCATTCTGTCAAAATGGCTGCTCTCAAAGCTGTCAAACAGCTCGTACTGTTCATTGAGCAGATATTCGGAATATCTGTTTATGCTCTGCTGACTTTTGTATTTTATAAAAGCTTTTTGATTAGCAAGATATGGCGTTTTTGATGTGAAAACATACTTGTGACCTGTGCCTATGGATAATGTTGCTTTCGCAAAATTATTGAAAACAGTGTTGCGGTCATAGTCATTAAGGTCAAATATATCCATTCCCGATACTGCAAGCACGCCCATTTTGAGCGGCTTGCCTTTTACTTTCAGCTCGACTATTCCGTTATGTATGCTTTCAAATGACAGACGTGACATTATGCTTGACGGATCATCTTTCAGCTTTTTGGTCTTTTTTTCTCTCGCAAAGCCTTTGGAAGTTTCGATTTTACTTTTCAATGTCGATGACTTCTTTTTCATTATTTTGTTCTCCTTCCTTGTGCTTATGCAGCGTTTTATTTGTCATAAGAAAGCTGAGCCACTCAAGCCAAGCCTCTGCAAAGCATTTGCAGGGGTCAGAGGGGCTTTTGCCACTCATAATAATAAACACTGCGCCACAGAATATGATAAAAGGAATGCCCAGCTTAGAGCTGACCAACATTCCTGATAACTGCGAGGCTACCAAAAGAGTAACTATAAAGCCAACTATTTTGGTAAGGTTTATGTGTCTAAATATACGCTGCTCCGCTTTAGTTTTTTTCGGTACTACTCCCATAGCTTAGTTTTCTCCTTCCTTATTGAAGCCGCTGCCGCTGTTATTATTCGGCTCACTGCTGTTTGTCGGTTTTGGAGCGTCAGAGCAGCTGCCGCCGTTTCCTGCACTGGCGGTATTGCTGCTTGCAGGATTTGGAATATTCAAACCGTTGCCGCTCTTGCTAGTGGCATTGTTGCTATTTTCACCTGATGATGTCGGAACGTCAAAGCCACTGCCACGAGCAGGCTGAGACGTGCCGTTATTATTGCTGTTATTGTTGCTGTTTCCGCTGTTGTTATCGGCTCTTGCGTCAGTTCCATTTGTGCCGTCTTTGCCTGCTGCGCCTTGCGCACCTCTGTCGCCTTTAGCTCCATTCATGCCGTTAGCGCCATTTAAGCCGTCCTTTCCGTCAGCACCTTTTGAAACACTGCCTGCGCCGCCTGATGAAAAGCCCTCTCCTACAGACTCTTTTACGTTATTGGCAATGTTGTCTTTTGCATTTGAGAATGTATCTTTTATTGAGCCTGGATTTGTTGCTGCATAAGCTGCCTTTGCGCCTGCATTAGTATGACCGAAAGCTCCGCCGACAGCGCCTGTTACAGTTCCAACAGCCGCTCCGCCTATAGCTTTTCCTATCTTTCCAGGGGTAGTATCACCGCCGTGTATACCGCCATATACGCCGCCTGCAAAGCCTTTTACTGCTCCTGCTGCGCTGCTTGCGGTATGCTTTGCTATATTACTTGCACCATGTACAACGCTGCTTCCTGCACGAGCAAGTCCCATTGTGGCATAACTGCCCATTTGCATTGATTGGTTGATAGCCATCATTGTGGCTGCACCTGACTTAACGCCTGCGTCAATGCCGAACGGCTTTGTCAACACCTCTGGACCGTCTATCACAAACTTTGCGCCTGCTATTATAACTATGAGCATTACCGCAAAATTGCTGCCGTATTCCGACCCTTTTATGCCCCATATAACGGCTATGTATATTCTTAAAAGAATTACAACTATCATAAGAATTATGTTTGAAAGCAGCATATTCTGGATAGCTTTTTTAGCCCTGCCTGAGCCGTTAAGGTCTGTTGCTATGATAAAGGGTGTAATGAGCTGTGCAAACATTATTTCAAATAGCGTAGTTGCTATTTTTATTCCGCTGAAAATAAGGCAGATAGCCACTGCAAGCATAAGCACAAAGGTTGACCAGAAGTCGATATGATAATAATATAAACAGTCAACCGTGTAGCCGCTGGTTATATTTCTGCGTATGATCTGCTCTACCGAATTAAGATCATCATAATCTTCCTCGTCAAAAAGAGGAAAAGATTGATATTCTGCATTTACTGGTTCTGCATCTTTGGCGGTATTTGTATTTGCCGCTATGTTAAGCTCCCTTATAACATCATCTTTGATAATGTCAAGTGCTTCCTCAACAGTATGTGCGTTTGCTCCTACCTCCTGCGTTTTGCCTGCGGCAGCTACAGCAGGGTGGTTTGCTATAAGGTCACGAAGATATGTATTATAGTTAATGACATTTGTTATCCTGCTGCCGTCTGGATAATGCAGATCTCCAAGTGTAGCACCATAAGGACAAGCGTCACCAATAGAAGCTGACAAAAATGTTTCATAATCTTTTTCAGACAGAACGCTTCCGTATATTGAGCCTGATGTGCTGTATACAGAACAGTATACCTGCATATTTGCACCATAATCTGCACTGAGTATAAGCTCTCCATTTGCATTCTTTAGAACATTATATTCATTTTCAAGTCCTAAAAGGGACATCATATTCTCTGTGGTTAGACTATTGTACTTTTTCTGCTTAGGATATACGTCATGTATATCTGTAAGATAACGGGTAGTCCAAGATTTGCTATCGTCAGGCTCAATTCCACCTGTTATCTGAATGTCCTTTACATTTCCTGAACTGCCCACAGTATCGAGGTAAGTCATCATCTTCTTATTATCAACGCTGTTTTCAACGTCATATATTCCCGACGCCAGAAGATCCTTGCCCAATGTTCCGACAGTGACTGTGCCGTCTTTGTCGACCGTTGTTTGTTCAGATTGATCATTGATCTTTATGTTCTGTGCTGTTGTTATACCCTTGCTGCGAAGTGAGTTGCAAGAAGATATGAATGCCGGAAAAGCCACAAGCAGTATAGTTGCAACCAAAATACTCATCAGAAAATCAGACACCTTGATCTTATTTCTGAATATCACGAGAGCACACGCTCCAAAAACGAGTGCAAGGCTCATAATAGACAGAATAATTGTTTGCATTTGACTTAAGCTGAATTCGTCCGACAGGTAGTCGAAGAAATTGAGTTTGAGTAATGTTTTGACAGCCTTATCAAAGTAATCTATCACATCACAAAGAAAACTCAGTATGTTAAATTCTATATTTATCAACAGATCACGAAAATGATTCTTTATTGTTACCATTTTCAAAATCTCTGAGGAACACCCTGTATATCCCAGTTCTGCTGCACAAGCCTGTATACTGCCGCAGCCGCTCATAACAATGGCGGTGATGAATATAAGCTGATACCATACCTTTTTGCTTTTCATGTACTTCAAAATAATACTCCTTTCTGTCTATCTGTGTATGCCCGTAAAAACGTTAAAAATAACGCTTTTACGGACACACACAATTATGTGTCCGTGCAGATCAAGCTACATATATTGAGTCAAGGAAAGCGTCACCGAAAACGAGCAGGGCAGCAGCCACGCCGATAGCGATAAGCCATCCCTTGACTGAGGATATGCCGTTTTTGCCGCTTGCACCGAGGCATATAACAACGCCGACCAGACACAGTCCAAGCAGTGCTTTGGCTGCAATGGAAAGCCCATTTTTGTTTTTGGTGATCCAGGTGGCGACCGAAGCCCATACACCTGAGGTTGCGTCTGTTTCAACATCGGCAAAGGCTGCAATGGCTGATGACAGACAAGCTGTCATAATTCCGAATATACGAGCACTAAGCTTTATGCTCTTTTCTTTGATTTTTTCTTTCAGTTTCATAATTCATTCCTCCGTTTTTGTTTTATCTGTTAGTTTTGAATGTGCTGACACCACAGCCTTGAGTGTATCGTTCCAGTCTTTGCCGTAAGGCGGTATGCTGACTGAAACGGTATACTGCTGTGAATATTTGTTCATAAGCTTTTCCGTTGCCTGCTGTCCTGTTTCGTCATTATCAAGACAAAAGACTATCTGTGTGATACGAGGATCATCAGATAGTCTTTGCTTAAGTGCTATGTCAGAACAGCCTGAAAGGGATACTCTGTTTACGCCAAGCCAGCAGTCAGGACGGTATTTGTCCCCTTGACCGATAGCTGAGCATTGTTTTCTCATTGAAAGCTGCATTAAAGCGCCGTGTGACAACAGGTCAATGGGAGCCTCAAACACATATATCTTTGCAGGGTCATATCCATAAGAGCCGGGCACTGCGGAAACATAAAAACTATAATCCTTAGTGCTGCCTTCAATATTCTGCGGATAGTATTTGTTAAAGGTATTTGTGATCTTCGCCTCGGCAAATCGCATTTTTCCTGTCTTATCATAGCCGCAGAATATAGCTCGCTTTTTTACATCAAGATAAATAAGCTTATTGCTGACGCAGTATGAAATTATATCGGCAGGCAGCTTTCTTGTGATGTTGAGGTAGGCGTAAAGCTCACGGCATTTGCCCTGCATAGGCTGAGGCGGTGTAAGCTCAGCTTTTGGCTTCTTAACTTTTTTCGGATAATGCTGCTCATTGGCTTTTAAATCGGGTGAGGCTCGTATACTGCAGCTATCCCCTATGAGTCGTGATACAGCATCTCTGAAACCATATCCGTCAACTTTGCAGAGCCAGTCGATAGCACCTTTTCCAAACAGATCTCTTGAATACCAGTGCCAGGTATAGCGGTCTGGATTGATTTTAAGACTGTCATGCTCTATCCCTATATACCAACCGCCTGACGATTTAAAGCTGAAACCTTCGTGGCTTTCGAGAAATGTGACCATATCTGTTCGCCGTGCGGCTTCAAGCTCCTCTTTAGAGTACATGACAAAGCTTTTGCCTGATTCGTATCTTCTGTCTATCATATACCCTCACCTCCTCTCAATGTTTTATAATTTAAGAGCCTTTGGCTTAAGTTTTTCCAGTAAGGAATTATTCTTGCCTGTGTCAATTTTGTCACCGTTAAAAACATAGCTGCGAAACTGGTCGCTTTCTTTTTCAGACAGATTGTAGACCTTTGTATCTGACGCAGCGATGAGTTTGCCACCCTTTGATACTACATCACACCATTCTGATTTGTTTTTTGTGCCGATCAATGCCTGATATTTGTTATTATGGAATCTAAATTCCACAGCACTTTCATGAGCATTATTTATACTCTGAGAATTTCCGCTGAGCTGTGCATTGACATATTCAAGACGCTTTGTCTTTTCGGCTAATTCTTGTCCATGTTCAAATGGTTTGAGCATATTTTGCTGAGCTTCTGAGAGATCCTTGTTTGCTCTTTCAAGCTGTTCTTCAAAAGAACATTGCTTCTGATTTATCTGTATTCCTGCAAGATTTTCAATTCGTCTGACATTTCCCACGCCATTATCTGTGGCAATGTCACATGAATAGGTGAGTTCTCCGTGGAGAACAGCGATACAAGGTTTATTATCAAGCTCAAAAAATGTATTTGCTGACGGATTTCGTTCTATTGTGACTTTAAAGCCATGATACGTTCCAAGCTCTATAGGCTCACCTGTGGCAGTACATTTTGCCATTGCCACGGCAATTTGTTCTCCTGCATTTTCTCTCTTATCGTATCTGACGCCGCCTATTGTCATTTCAAACTCCTTGTTCAACGCCTGATGTTCCTGATATTTAGACATATCGTTCCTAGCTTTTGTGAGAAGTTCAGAGTATTGTGTTATCTGTTTCGGCAAAATTTTCTCTGCCAACTCCTGCATTTTGTAAATTGATTTTTTGTGTTCTGCTTCAAGGGTTTTCAGCATTGCAACATCATTGTCAAGCTGTATTTTCTCTTTTATCATAGGATTACCGCTTGCTATAGCCTGCATTTCGGAGTATGTAAGTACCATTTCGTCAACATCTTCTGAAACTCTTGCAGGGCTTTTTGAGGTCAAGATCTGATTTATGAATTTCGCCTTGTTTGTTATAATGCCCATCATGTATGCGTCAAAGGTTTCCTCTGTAAGATAGTGATATATTCCGACTTGCGAAAATCTGTTGCCTTGTCTTATGCCACGTCCGTCCTGCTGAGTGAGGTCAGAGGGCTTTCATGGTATGTCAAGGTGATGAATTGCGCAGATCCTATCCTGAATATTTGCGCCAGTTCCAAGCTTTGAAGTGCTTGCGATGATAAAACGTTTTTCGCCTTTGCGCAGGCTTTTGAACATTTCGTCCCTAGCCTTGTCTGTCTTTGCGTCGCCTGCAAAGCAGATCTCTTTTTCTGGTATTCCACGCTCCATAAGTGCCTGTTTTATAGCTTTATACACAGAGAAGTGTGTTTCGTCCTCGTTGATCGCTATATCACAGAAAACGATCTGTACGCCCTTTTCTGCCATGGTTTTTCTGTAATTCTTTTCAAGGTTATCGATAAGCTTCATCACTTTGCTGTCTGGTGCAGGCTGAGCGTCTTTGAAAATACATCTTGTGTCAAGACCGAGCAAGCGTGCTTCATGAGTTATTTTCAGCATATTGTCCTGCCGTGGGTCGACAGTACCGCTGTGTATCGTTTCAGAACGTGTGGCAAGCTCTTTCATGTATGCTTTTTGACGTTCGTCTGGCTTTGAGGTCACTACTATCGGCTTGCCTGTTTCAAGCTTTGGTACAGGAAGTTTCAGCATATCCGCTGTTTGAATATCAGCGAATTCCTTATACATCTGCATAAGCTCAGGTATGTTTACGAATTTGCTGAAACGATTCTTCATTTGAAAGCCGTTTCCTGCAGGCTTTATCTCTAATTGTGATACAACTTCACCAAATGTGCTTGCCCAATCGTCAAAGTTCTGCAATCCTGCTTTTTCGAGAAGATCTGGTCTGAGATAACGCTGCATAACATAAAATTCCACCATGGAATTGCTTATAGGTGTACCTGTGGCAAAAAGTATATTGTTGCAGCCGTACTTGTTGTTGAGATACTGAGTTTTCATCAGCATATCCTCTGATTTTTGTGCTGCTGTTGTTTGTACGCCTGCCACATTTGACATTTTTGTAGAAACAAAGCAGTTCTTATAGTTATGTGCTTCATCACATACAAGATAGTCAAAGCCGAGCTTTTCAAAACACAATGATGAGTCTTTTGGAGAAGAAAGCAGCTTCTCAAGCCTTTCCTCTATGTTTTTCTTCTGACGTTCAAGGGCTTTTACTGATGATTTATCCTTTCTCCCTGCTTCGGATATCGCACTCATGATATCGTGAAGTTCTTTTTGCATGAACTGCTCTTTGTACTCGTCTGACATAGGTATTCTTTCAAACTGTGTAAATGACATTATCACGGCGTCGTAGTCACCAGTAACACATCTTGCAATAAAACGCTTTCTATTGGCTTTGGTAAAGTCCTCTGGCTTTGCCACAAGCAGTTTTGCATTTGGATAAAGCCGCAGCCACTCACTTGCCATTTGCAGCGTAAGGTGCTTTGGTACAACTACGCAGGCTTTATTTATAAGACCAAGACGTTTCTTCTCCATTACAGTTGCAACCATTTCAAAGCTTTTTCCTGCACCAACTTCATGTGCAAAGAGCGTGTTTCCACCAAGCTTTGCACGCATTATAGCATTTGATTGATGTTTCCGCAGCGTTATTGATGTGTTCATGCCTGGAAAGGTTTGATGTGAGCCGTCATACTCTCTGCCCCTTATGGAATTGAACAGATAGTTGTACTTTGCAACGTATTTTTCACGCCTGCCCATATCTTTCCACAGCCAATTTCTGAACGCTTCTTTCATTAGTCGAGCTTTCTCTTTTGCAAGCTGTGTTTCTTTAGTGTTTATCTCGTACCATACCTTATCGCCCTCCTCTCGTCTGTCACGAACTAAAATATCACGCTGATTAAGAAGATTTTCAAATATCTGATAGCTGTTCATTCTTGATGTTCCGAATGTTTCAGTGGCAGCAACTGAGCGGTCAGATGTTTTACCCTCTATTTTGTATTCTCCAAGCTTTGTTCTTGTGACAGGGTAGTAATAGGTGTTTGCGTGTGCATACTCGTTAAAAAAATTGTTGTAATCTGCGACATCGATCCAGTTAGCGCCGATCCTTACGGATATCTCGCTGGCTTCAAGGTCTTTTGGCACAACTTTCATCAGAGCTTCTACGTTTTTGTTGTAGCTGCTGTCAATATGCTCCGCATGATCTCTAGCTATTCTCAGCTTATCACGGATATTGCCTGACAGATATTCAGATGACTCCGTATAGCCTGAATATGGGTCATTGTCTTTAACTTTGGCAGGATCTCTGAATATTTCATCACCAAGGTCAGCAATAACCTTTTCAGGCGTAGTGTCTGTGAGCTGTGACATATAGAGAATATCGACCTTGCCCAATCTGTCCATTGACACTTGAAGTGCTTCTAGTGCTGTATCAACTTTTGAAACTGGAATATCTGGAAGTATCGTTCTCTTTGTGAATATTGCAGCCTTTTCAACTGTCTTATTTTCCACGTTGACAACTTCGAGTGCTGCTAAAGTGTTGTAGTCATCATCATTAGAAAAGCAGCGTGAATTGGCGCTGTCAGTAATATTTCCGAACTTTGTTCTGAAATTGTCATATGTGCTGTTGAGCTTCTTCTGAAGCTCTGCAAGCTGTTCATCAGTGCAGCCGTCAGCCTGGGCATTGATAAGCTCCATAGTTGCTTGCCTTAGAGTATGAAGCCCTTTCATGCGTTCAAGCGATTTGCCTGTTTCTGTGACCTTGACCATTATTTCATTTTCACGGAAATAAAGATCTCCGTCAACAATGGTATGAGTGAAGTTCCTGACAGTTGGATCAGCAGGGAGTATCTCAGCTGTCCCATTGTCAAGCTCGGTTTCCACAGTATCAATAACGCCGTCTATTTTTGAAATGGCATTTATGAGCTGCTGTGCAAGGGGAGCGTCACTGTTTGCATAGCAGGTCGTTACCTTGCTGTCTGCACCATATTTTCCTCGCATACGCTCGTCCCATGCCATAGTACCAAGTACCATATCGGGATTGTCCACAAAATACTGATTGCAAGGAATGCCGTTGGCTGTTTCTGAAACGTGTACCCAGTTTGGAATAACAGAGGTCATTGTTGTTCTTTTTTTCAGAAAGATAATATCTGTTGTAACGCTGTCTGCATCTTTAAACGTTCCAGAGGGAAGTCTTACTGCGCCTAAAAGGTCACAGCGTTCGGCAAGATACTTTCTTGCTTTATCATTTTTCTTGTCCATTGTGAATTTTGAAGTCACAATGGCAACAATTCCTCCAGGCTTCACCTTATCTACTGCTTTTGCAGCGAAATAGTCATGGATTTTGAAGTGGTATTTGTCATAGGCTTTGTCTGCAATGCCATAATCTCCAAAAGGTATATTACCTATGACCGCGTCAAAGCTGTTATTCTTGAATGTTGTTTTTTCAAACCCTTTTATCTGGATATTATCCTCTGGGTAGAGCTGCTTGGCTATTCGTCCTGAAATGCTGTCAAGCTCAACTCCGTAAAGTTTTGAATCTGCCCTCATTTCATCAGGCATTTTTGCAAAAAAGTTTCCAACGCCCATGCTAGGCTCTAGGATGTTTCCACCCTCAAATTGAAATCTTTCCAAAGCAAGATATACGCTGTCTATGACTTCTGGCGGCGTATAGAAGCTTGTCAGTGTTGATGATCTTGCAGCACCATACTCATCAGCGGTCAGAAGCTCTCTTAAGCGAGTCTGCCTTGCTCCCCAACTGTCAGCAGAAACATTCTCATTATCTGCAACAAAAGCTTGAGCAGTTCCGCCCCAACCTGAGTATCTAGCCATTATCTTCTGTTCTTCAGGTGTCGCAAGCCGCTTTTCACTCTCTATTTTTAGCAATGTTTCAATAGCAGCTATATTTGCGTCACAACGAGCAGCAGCTCCGCCCACAACAACATTATCAGGGTCAAAGTGGTATGTGCTTGCTTTGACATTCTTCTTTGGCTTTTCTACCTTTTCAGTTTTGATATCTTCTTGCGGCGTTTCAAAGAGTGATATCTGTTCATCGGATGTAGAAGATATAGGAACGCTTTCAGAAACAGGCGGTGTTGTCTTTTTTTCTTCAGACAGAACATTATCAGCGATTGTAGGCGTTTCATATGGTATAGGTTTTTCGACCTCACCATTTTTTATCGCAAGCATTTTCTTTTCATAATCGTCTATCTGTTCTCTTGTGAAGTAGGCGTTTTCAGGCATTTTCTCATACAGCTCATTGATCTTAGCTATCTGCTTTTCAACTGTTTCTGCCCACAAGTGCTTTTCTGCACCTGTTTTCAGATAGTAATCACAATCAAGCTTAAGCCTGCCCAAAAGCTTGTCTATTTCAGGCTGTGTTTCATTTGTAGGTGTAGGCACTTCATCGACTAGGTTTGCCATATGTGCGGCTTTTGCAGCTTCAAGCTCAGGTACGATCGAGTTGTATATTGAGTATCTTTTCAGAAAATCAATAACGCCGCCGTATCCGTCCCCTGCGTCCTGGCGTTCAGTGATCGTTTGTCCGTCAGGCATATTGATAGTAAACTTGACCTTATCATAGCCCATAAACTGTGAGAATTCGTCATCAGCGTCTGCTTCATACCATGCTTTTGCTGAACCGTACTTCTCTATTGCAGCCTTTGCTCCTGCCACCATTTCACTGTCAGCCTGTTCCATGAGCGTGTCAAATTCTGCAACACTGTAGGTCTTGCCGTCCTCAAAGTAGTTGCTTTCGCTCCATTCACAGGTTATCGTAGGCTCGGATAAAGTAGTGAATGATTTAACATCATTTGAACTTATATCGGCACTATTTTCTTGTTGCTTACCCTTGACAATATTGCGACTTTGGTGTATAATAATATTAGAGTCAAGATTGTTTATCGCCTCAGGCAATTGGAGCCTTTGACACGAGAACAGTGCTTGGCTTTTTTCTTTGTCCCAAAACAGAATATTATTTGATTTTGCAGCACGTTCAACATAGTTTGCAAACCCATTTTCTTTTCCATAAATACTTGTGATAAAGTTTGATGATACATTTTCCATTTCATAAATGCCTTGCCCATTTGGTTTAACACTTACGATTATCGGTGCATTATCATTATCAACGTTATTTAAACAAATTACTATACTTTTATCAGCACTTTTGTTTGGAGAAAGTGAGTCCATTATTATGGCAGGGCTTTCTAAAAGATGTGGGATATTACATATCTGTTCCAGTGTTAAGCCGTGCCAATGTGCATTGTTCGGGGATTTTTCATGTAGAGCGTCTTTTAAATGCCTTTGCGTATACAACATAGGAAGCCGATCACAGCCGATATCCACAAGAATTTGTGGTGTATCACAAACCTTTAGATTTGAGTATTTTGGGAATACGCCATTTAAAACATCATTTATCTGTTCAGCAAATGTTTTTTCACTCTTGACAACTCCAGAGGAGTCTGTTATACTGCTTGTAGAGCTATTAGGAACAGCAGGGCGTAGCTGGTTTTCAGCCAAACCTATAATTCTTGATGGTTCTATTTTTTTGTCCTGTTGAGTAACAGAATTATTCTTGTATTCAATATTTTCCTGCTGCGTACCCTTGACAATATTGCGACTTTGGTGTATAATAATATTAGAGTCAAGAATGTTTAAGCCCTTGGACAATTGTAGCCCAAGCACACTGAACAGTTCTTGGCTTTTTTCTTTGTTGTAATAAAGAACTTTGTTTTGTTCTACGGCACGATTAATTTGATTTTCAAAATTGTTTCTGCCATGAAAACTCATTACAAAGTTGGATTCGACCAATTCTAAATCATATTTAGCTTTGCCATTTGGCTTTATAGCAGCAATGATAGGCATTTTTTCGTTGTCAAGTTCAGATGTTACGATTATTATGCTATCATTTCTCGAAAGGGAATCATATATAATCACGGGATTTTCAAGTAACATGGGCATTTTTTTGATTTGTTCTGCGTTCAATCCGTGGTAATGTATGCTTTCACCTGTATTTCCTTTCGGCTTGAGAGCGTCATGCAAATGCCGTTTCGTATAAAACATTGGAAGTTGCTCACAGCCAACGTCAAGCAGTATTTGAGGTGTATCGCATACTTTCAAGTCATTGTATCGGTTTGCCTTTCCTGCAAGTACATCATCGACCTGTTCAGCAAATGACTTTTCACTCTTGGCAACTCCAACTGAATTTGTGTCAACAGAGTTATCCTGAGCTTCAACCACTTGAACGTTCTGCTTTGAATGCTCTATTACAGCCTTATCAAGATATATCTGAACATCATGTGGATCTATCTGTCCGTCAACTGCCTGATGAAACATCTCAAAGAATGTTTTTATCTCGTCTACCGTTAGCCGTTCATCGACCTCGTTAAGAACAGTAATGGAAATTCCCTCAGAAAAGCCCTGCTGCAGCATGGCTTTTTGTTCATCACTATAATCATGGTGAGAGAACATATCTGACAGTTTCAGCCGACCATTGAGTTCATTTACATATGTATAGTAATCATTGAGTATGCCCTTTGGATCGAGTGTTTGCTCAATGACACTCTGAGCATAATAATCAGACAATAAAGATGATATATGCCGCAGTTCATCGGGCGAATATCGGACGCTTACCCAATGCCGTATGTTATGTTCACCATTTTGTGCAGCTGCCACCACAGCCTGTTTTAATGCAAGTATCTGTTCTTGCGAAAACTTAAGCTTTATAAGGTCTTGGAGTATATCATCAACCCTATCCGATGTGCTTTCTTGCTTTGCGGTTTTGGCATTGTCAAGAGCTTCGTTTTTGTGGTCAATTGCGATAACTTCTTTTTCAATTTCAAACAGCGTGTCTTTGGCAGCGTGCTGAACAGCTCTGCTGAAAAGAATCATATCTCTTGCATTTTTGATAAGGTCAAGAGCGCTTACATCAACATCGGCGTGCAGATTTATTTTACCTGAAAGATTACATCTTTGAGAAACAACGAACTGCACCACAGAATCCAGTGAATGGCGGTATACCTCAGCCTGTTTTGTGTCAAGTCCCATTTGAGATATTGCATTTTGTACTGACTCAGCAATAGGCGCAGAATTAATACTGTTTGCTGTCATTGCTTCGATACATTCTTTGACCGATCCTGCGTTTATATTGTATCGGTTATTAAGCGTATTGAGTAGCTCAGTTGTATTGCGGTCAGTAAGTGTCCACATCTCAGGCAACTCTTTGCCGCCTGTCTGAGTGACGTCATATAAATATCTGCAAGTGTGATTTTTGCCAAAAACAGCAACGCCGTGAGAACCACGTCTTACATATCGCCCCAGTCGTCCCCATTTCTTATACTCAGCGATCTTTGTTGCATTCCTATCCTGCTGGAATACTAACACAGCGTCTGAATACGGCTGCTTATACATTTTTGAGGAAAATTTGAGATACTCAATGTAATCCTGCTTATTGTTTCTGAGATGCTCATTGATTTCAAACCATGCTTGCTTTACAACTTCATACTTATCGTGCTTATCCACTTAAGTTCCCCCTCTTTTATTTTTCAAGAATATTTAAGAGCCGTTCCAAAAGCTCCTTATTCTTTCCTGCGTCTGTCATATCCATGATGTTGAGAGCATATCTTACTCCTTCAACAAAGCCCAGATCGTGAGCGTCATCAATTACATTCGCTTGTAGTTCACATTCTTCCTCTTGAAGCTGAATTAATCGCTCTTTCCGCTCTTTGTAGGTTTTCACCCAATGGGTTTGAGCATAATCTGTTTCATAATCATCTTGAAAGCTTATCATGATTTCTTCCAAGATATCAAACTTAGTTTTCTTTGGCGTTTCAGTATTCATGTTGTTTCTCCTTTCGCATATAAAAAGAGCGTATGAATTTCTTCACACGCTCAGGTTTACGATTTTAAGTTGTGTGTCACTGTGACACACTTATGTATCTAGGTTACTCTGTTCTTTTAACCTTATCTCCACATATCTTCTTACATACTCCGAATTTCTGTTAGGATAGTCATCACTCTCCATCAAAAAGTGATAGCCGTCCTTTTTCAGCTGTTCTGTGAACTTTTCAACTTCTTCGGGCAAACCCTCTATGCGTACTTTTACCATTTTTATCAGCTCCTATCAAACTTTTATAATAAGGAACGCCACAAAAGTACATATGCAGCTCATCAAATGAGTGTTGCGTATCACTGCGATAGAACTTGTCTGGTATTCTTTATTGTGTGTCATATTGTATATGTTCTTCTTAATGTAGCCTACATTAAAAAGTATAATAACCGCTTTTATCAAAAGCCATATGACAACGACTTTTGTCTTAAGAAGTGTATTGCTTTTAAAATACACTTTAATAAATCCAAGCATTAATGAGTTGATAAACAGTAGGAATATCAGTAGTCTTGAATTTATGGGTGTATGGTTATTCTCGTTCATTTTTAGTATACCTTAATCACTTGACTGGCATTAATTTTATTGTATAATTATAGTTGGAGAGGGGGTGTGTATAGTGTACGAACACATTAAAGATTTATATTCTTTTTCAAAGCAAAACAAATTCGGTGCATTCTTGATTATATTGACATTACATATATGTACATGGGATGACAATTTCCAAATTAAACTAAATCAGCTTCTTTATACTGAATATGATATGTATATCCTTGTAGAGTTGCTAGTTTTTGCTGCGTGCAAATTCATTATTATACTAATCTATGCAAGTGTCCTACTTAAGGGGTTGTTTTATTTGTTTTTTTCAATAGAATTTGAACATAAAAAACCATTTATAAACCAAGTGGGCGAAAAATATCAAAAGTTACTTCACTTTGGTAACACTGCGTTACTCCTTGTGTTACCAAGTTTATTAATAGGATATTTCTTGTTGATAATAATGTCTGTTCATAATTCGTGGGAACATTCTTTGAATTATGTAATAAAACAATTTTCATTTACCAATTTGATTATTTTACTGCTACTCCATTTGCCTTATGTAATGGCATGGGTTTATAATGAAAAGTCAGATAATAGAGCACACTAAAATGTTAGCGCCTGCCCCGTTGCAGGCGCTTTCTTCATGTATAGATAAATTGATCCCCTTTTTACTGTCTTTTCAGACAGTATCAATTATCTTTCTTTTTTCTTTCAGCTGAACATCACAGCAGCCGTTCCAAAAGCTCCTTATTCTTTTCTCTTTTCAGCTAATATAAAGATCACTCCTATAAGTGCAGGAAGTATCATAATCGGTAGTATTCTTGCCCTAATATACTCTGACGAAATTGACCAATCTGCTTTGTTATTGACAACAATTATCGAGTTGACTGCATTTGCGATAATAAAAGTGATGTTGTAGAAATTACGCTTGATTAGCTTTTTCATTTGAATATTCTCCATAATTTTTATATAATAAAAGAGTGTATGAATTTCTTCACACGCTCAGGTTTACAATTATTATTGTTGTGTTTCATTTATAACTTCGGTGAACTTATATGTTCCAACGGGAAGTCCTTTTATATTGATTACTCCACATTTATCAGCAGAAATATACGGGAACTCCACAACTTTTCCGTCAGAAGATATTCCCTTCAAGTTATACATCTGTGGTCTATCACTATTCCTTTTATGTAGTTTTGCAAGCTTTGAGAAGAAATGTTTTTTGAGTTTTTTCATTGCTTTTACTCCCATTCTATAGTTTTTATTGAATACCCATATTTGCTTAGATACTCCAAACACGCCACATAAGGATTAAGAAAAATATCTTGTGGCAATGCTTTTTCATCAATAGTGATTTTATTTATTTCCTGTATCACATCATTGAATATCGATTTTAAATTTTTTTTATAGGAAACGATAGCTGCTGTCTTAAACCACAAAAATGTGTTTTCATTTATTAAAAGACCAATTTCTATGCTATTGCCATTTTTTGAATAACAGTTTCTTCGTATTCCGAATACCCTTTGATTACTTTTGGGTCTGTAAAAAATAATCAGGCTTTCTTCATTTGTTTCGGCATACACGGCATGAAATCCATTCTGCTTGAAGTGTTTCTTTAATTCACAAAATAGCTTTTCAGAAAGATTTAATTCCTTTGGCTTAAAAATTCTTATTGTTCTTATGGTATCATATGAACTGCAATTTCTTTCCCATGTTTCTAAATCATCAATAACAAGATCCGCCTGTTCCGCTGATACCGCAAAATCTTTTGGGTACATAGTCAAAAGCATATTAGTAAGCTCACTTGTGCTAAAGCCAACGCCTTCGTTCGCATATTCCTCAAAAAAGAGTCCCATAACATATGTTAGCAAGTATGGTAAACTTACAATATCGTATGAAGTTTTGAGAACAGTTTTTGCCTTGTCACCATTTCTTGAAATGGTAAACCTTAATTGTTTAAGATTTGACAAGAATCTCATCCTTTCTTTTTAGACACATATTTTGTCTTTATATTGCATAAATTCAAATTATGTGCTATAATATGTGTGATTAATAAACTGTTAATGTGAAAATAGTTTAAAATAATTATTGAGGTGACAAGATATGGTTTTTGAAGAAGCACTCTATATTAATGGATCACAAAGAAAAATGCTGTCTATTGAAGATGTAACTCAGTTAGCAACAAATTCGTTAGATCTATATAATGAAATCAAGAATAATCTTTTCTGCCCTGAATGTGAAAAACCACATTTGACTTATAATTCATGTACAACGAAATCTAACTATTTCTCAACCCGCAATTTAGAAAGTCACGCAGACACTTGTTCTTTTAAATGCAAAAGAGCGACAAATCATCAGTTGGAACTATTGGAAAATGACGAAAAATCACTGGACAGACTTCAAAATAGGCTTAAAGCTGTTATATTATCCTGTTTTTCAGAGAAGAAAGCTGCACGGAATCCTTTTGTTATAGAGAATAAGATATCTAAAGTTTCTACAAATACTGAAAATCAAATTGAACGCACAGCCGTTAAGTATGCTATTCCTAAAAAACGTATTACAAATGGATTATCTCAGGCTGATGTTGATCAGTTAAAAATCTTTTATGGAAAGGTAAGAGTCCGTTGCAAAAAGCATCGCAATGGTCATAAATTGTATATTTTCAATCTAACACAAAGACAGTTACCAATGATTTGTTCCATATATTTGTCTGAAAAAGTATATGAACACATAAATATAAAGGATAATGATTGTTTCAACTGTTTAATATCATTCTATGTTAAAATGGAAATCAACAAACAGGACGATAAAATATATTACAACTGTATACTAACAGATTCTAGGAAAATGTTCTTTTGGAAAATCGACTGATAGTGCGTAACATCTTCTGTGATTTTTCTCCTGAAAAATGTTTCTTTATTCTGTCAATATCGGTGTACATATATCCATCACTTTCACAATAGCCGCCCTCATCAATAAGGTCATAGTATGTATAAGGTGTATCAGGATTAGTGTTGAGGTCAAAAGCTGTAATATGTTCCTTCCTGACACTAAAGCCATACATGGTTACAAGCTTGTCTACGATATCATCAACGGACGCTGCATTGTAAAAGTAGATAACGTATCCTACAAGAAGCAGCATATCTTCGCCTTTTATTTCATTACTGAAAATTAGAGTTCCTGTTTTGTTATCGTCTGCTATAAAGTATCTATACTCATTCATTTTTTGCTCCATAATCTTTTTCCTTTGTCACGACTATGACATTAGACATAGGGTCAACAACTATCAGCTTTTTGCTTTCATTGCATAAACGCTTTGGCTCAATACAAAGGCAGCGTCCCATACCGTTGTAGCGACCTTGACGGCGTTTTCTGCAAGATCTATTGATCCTGATCTTCATCAAGCATTACCTCCACATATCTTCTTACATACTCCGAATTTCTGTTCGGATAGTCATCACTCTCCATCAAAAAGTGATAGCCGTCCTTTTTCAGCTGTTTGGAAAACTTCTCGACCTCATCGGGTAAACCCTGTATTCTTAGTTTTATCATTCTTATCAGCTCCTCATTCATGTGTTCTGTGGCTTTTTGTTCTTTTATCACTTTTATTTCCTTTTTATCACTTTTTCTTAGTTTAAACAAGCCGACAAAATTGTACAATTCAAATACAACGAATAAGATATCGAGTATCTTCATGATTTCACCTTGAAACGCTTTCCTTTTTTCTTAATAATTTCGATTGGTTTTCGCCAAATATATAGAGGATCACCAGTGTATATTGACCACAACAAAGACCAAGATCCTATTACAAGTACATAGCATATAATCAAAAAAAG